>Ga0123353_10007026_pt1 | contig 15138 bp, 10 predicted proteins | sample TergutLab28metaG_3_FD_92763 | JGI IMG/M metagenome (GOLD analysis project Ga0123353, IMG submission 92763) | Labiotermes labralis P3 segment gut microbial communities from Petit-Saut dam, French Guiana - Lab288 P3 | ecosystem: Host-associated > Arthropoda: Insects > Digestive system > Gut ... | reverse complement strand
CTATCCTGGTAACCCCACTCTGTTAAGACTGAGAGACGAATATAGCCTCTAGGCTCCCAGTTCTAGTCGAAGGTATAATCAGGTTCTGTTTTACCTACACGATCTTCAGAGGTATCGTATGAGAAATCCTCATTTACTGATACATGCGCTTCAACGTCAGGAGCACTCACATTCTGCGCGATCTCGTCATCGATAATAAGAGAGTCCGCGTCGGTCGTCTCGATCGCTCGCTTCTCCTCATTCGATCTACGTTGACGTCTAAGCATCGCGAGAAGACCGAGCAGGAGACCGATCAAGACGATCGCGGCGATGGTCACGACAAGGTTGAAGAGATTACTGACCCAATTCGTGAGCGACGTGATCGCTGCGTCAAGCATCGATTGCTCACTGGTAGGAAACTCCACTACCGCGGTGGCAAGCTCCCCCTCTTTTATATTGGCTAGCACAACACCATACGCCTCGTTTCCGACCGTATCGGTGCCAAGTAACTCGACTCCTTCCCCAGTCCCGATGCGTCCTTCAGGTGCAACGAAAGCAAATTCTATTTCGCTCAGATCTGAGGGTGCGGTGATCTCAAGACCAACGACAAGGGAATCATTATCAAGAGTCAAAAATGGGCTTCCGGCAAAGGTGAACAATGTGAGGATGCCATTTCCCTCAGAAATCTCGAAGAGATACCGGTTACCTGTTTCGACAATTTCGATCTCGTGGTCGATCTCACTCACATCGAGATTGTGAGCTCCGACTAGCGGTGACGCTTTCTGAAACGTGAAGTATTCTGGAACAATGAGAGCGGTCTTGGTAGGCAACGAGACGTCTTCCGGTAAAATGCCCTGAATGGTCATCACCGTCTGATCACTGGTCGCCTCATAAGCAAGGGCGATCTGAAGCTTGTCCAATGGGGTGAACGTCGCAGCGCAAGCGTATGGTAGCGGTACCACTACAAAGAGTAGTATTGTCGCCGTAAACCAACAGAGAATATGCGCGTTCGATCTCGACATCATCATTATCTTATCTCCCCAACAGGTACTATTATCTGCCCGAATCCTACCTGAGTCACGCTCTTGTGCTCTGACGCGATACGACACATCATCGTCTCATAGGACTATTCATCCAAATTATAATATCATTGAACCATGAACGTGATTCCCTTCAACGATCTTTCACGAGACAGCTTGGAACACCGGCATGCGTATCAGCATGCGCTCGATGAGGTAATACAAAGTGGATGGTATATCTCTGGTCCACACGTGTCTTCTTTTTGTGAACAATTCGCGCGATATCTCGCGGTTAGGAGTTGTATTGGTGTAGGGAACGGAACAGATGCGCTCGAGATCGGACTGCGCGCACTAGAGGTTGGTCTGGGTGACGAAGTGATCACCGTTGCGAATGCAGGAGGGTATTCTTCGACGGCGATCGCGTTGGTGGGCGCGATACCAGTGTATGTCGATATAAACGAGCACGACCATCTCATGAACGTTGAGCTGGTTTCAGCGGCACTCACGAAGAAGACCAAAGCAGTGATCGCAACCCATCTTTATGGTTCATGTGTCAATATGCAACGTCTTATCGAGATAACCTCAACCGCAGGTATACCGATACTGGAGGACTGCGCGCAAGCGCACGGTGCTGAGGTCCCAGTCAACGGCTGTCTCCATAAAGCCGGTGCATCGGGTACGCTGGGCGCTTTTAGTTTTTATCCGACCAAGAACCTGGGATGCTTTGGTGACGGAGGAGCTTTGGTGACCCAAGACGAACAATTGGCTCAAACATGTTGCTCACTCGCGCGTTACGGATGGAGGCATAAGCGTTACATGGTCTCTGACGCGAAAGGGCGCAACAGCCGGCTTGATGAGGTCCAAGCAGCTATGTTGCTCGAAAAACTCCCTCGTCTCGATGCTGGGAACGAGAGACGGCGTGAGATACTGCAACGCTACGTTCATGCGGTCTCATCAAATGAGGACGTCCTGATGCTACAAGCTGATGACAAACGAGGCGTAGCGCATTTGGCAGTTGCTCGAACACAGGATCGCGTCCACTTTCAGGCGTATTGTGACCACAAGCGTATTCAAACCGCCATCCATTATCCGATACTCGACCACCACCAAAGTGGATTTAGCCCGATTCGGGTGGGAAGCGATCTCGAGGTCAGCGAACGCACCAATTCCCAGATCACTTCTCTACCCTGCTTTCCGACACTGGCCGAAGAAGAGGTGACGTACGTGTGCGATGCACTCTCACGGTACCGCTTGAGCTGGAATCCATAGGTCATCGTTGTGGACAATACCATGTTCTGGATAGCACCACTCACGCAACCGACCTGGCGCGATATAGGTCTATTGCGTTCAATCAAACGGATGATGCGCCCGGTACAGCCAGTACTTCAATGGGTAGGAGGCTTCGACTCCTGGTCGTCTGCCGATCACTCTAGCCAGAGCTATCACGACGATGATCTCATCGAGAGAGTTGTTTCTTCTTCTCTGGAGGTCATTAAAGGAGACGCGGTAGCAGAACGAGATGGTGTTGTTCTTGATCGAGTAGATACGGATACACTACTCAGCGCGTTCTTTTCATCACTCAAACAAGAAGATCTCTTTCATGACGCGCCACTTCGCGTGCTTGATATCGGCGGGGCTCTCGGTACTGCCTATCGGCAGGCAAAAGGAATCGTGGGTACATCTCAGCCACTACAGTGGACTATCGTTGAGCAGAAACCCCTCGCCCAGGTCGGGATGCAACAGCTTGCGTCGGATGAACTACACTTTGTTTCTGAGATCACCTCTTCGCTCCTCAAAGAGACCGATCTGATCTATTTCGGCTCATCGTTGTGCTACATCGAGAACGCATTCCAGATCATCGAGATGCTTGGCGACTCTTCAGCGCAGACCCTCATTATCGAGCGCACTCCTTTTTCCCGTGACGATGGCGGATCCGATCATCGTCATCGAGTCACTCGCCAGATCGTCGATCACAACCTCATGGGTTACGGAGCGTCAGGGATAGATTCGTATCCCTGCTATGTGTTCTCCCATACCGCGCTTGTCCACGCGCTTTCGCCAGACTGGCAGCTGGAAAGCTCCCAACAAGATCGCGTTCAACCGGCATTTGACCCAGTGCATCAAAGCCTCCTGTTCACAAGGGTGTCTGATGGCTGAGCACTATTGCACCTTATTCGACTCGAACTACCTGATGCAGGGGCTTGCCCTGATCGAGTCTATCGGTGCCTTTGATCCCGACAGCTATGTTTGGGTGCTTTGCCTCGATGAGAGGGTACTAAAGGCATTCGATGTTCTTGACGTTACACGTATTAAGCCAGTGTCTTTGGAGGCTTTTGAGACAGAGACGCTTAAGCAAGTACGCCAGAAGCGTACATGGACCGAGTATTGTTGGACGCTGAGCGCATTCTTCCCCGAGTATGTCTTGAGCAGAGGGAAGGACATCGAACGGGTCACTTACATTGACGCTGACTGCTACTTCTTCAGTACGCCCCAACGGATACTCGAGCCCTTTCAACGCTCGGGTGCAAGTGTGTTGATCACGCCCCATGCTTTCGATCCACGTTTTGACGTGAGCGAGAAATCCGGCTATTTCTGCGTACAATTCCTCACATTTAACAACGACAGTCCGGCACATGAGATCTTACACTGGTGGCAAGCGCACAATATCAAAAGTTGCGACCAAGATCTTGACTCGGATGATTTCGCCGATCAAAAATGTCTTGATCAGTGGCCGGCTCTTCTGGGTGACGATCTCTTTATCGTCGATGACCCCCTGCTCACATTGGCTCCGTGGAATGTCCAATACTTTTTCGAAGCGTTACAAGCAACCAGAGAACCTGCTTGCCTATATCATTTCCATGGATTCAAAATGTATGGGAATAGCACGACTGACCTGTTTTACTACGAAGGTATCGATCAGACTATCGTGAAGGCGTTCTATGAACCGTACCTCGCGCGTCTAAGACAGGTCTATCAAACGCTGGATGGACGAGGCATCGAGATAGCATTCAGATCTCCTCAAAGCAATTTAAGACGCATAATAACCCGTGCCTATTCGCAGATACGTGGTACGCTGGGCACGATACGAACAGATTGGAAGGAGTACTCATGAAAGGGATTCTCCTGGCAGGGGGAAGAGGGACCCGTCTCGGAGCCTGCACATGGGTCACATCAAAACAGCTACTTCCCGTCTACGATAAACCGATGATCTATCATCCGCTCTCAACGCTTATGCTTGCCGGTATACAAGACATCATCATCGTGTGCGATGCGGACCAAGAGCAGCAATATGAGACCCTGCTGGGAAATGGATCGCAACTGGGACTTCGACTGACGTATCGCTCACAAGACAAACCGCGCGGTATCGCGGATGCCCTGATCGTGTCGGGAAATGATATAGCGGGAAGTAAAACCTGCTTGATCCTTGGTGACAATATTTTTCACGGGCAAGGTTTTGTCGACTATCTCCGCCAGGGCGCGGCCCTCACAGAAGGCGCTATCATCTTCGGCTACCCGGTCGCAGACCCCCAACATTATGGGGTGGTTCAATTCGATGATTCGGGAAAGGTCATCTCGCTTGAAGAGAAACCTCAGTCTCCTCGCAGTAATATGGCGGTCCCAGGTCTCTATTTCTATGACGAGCATGCTCTCGAATATGCGCGAGAACTCACCCCGTCCGCACGTGGCGAACTTGAGATCACCGACCTGAACAAACGATACCTTGCTGAAGGAACATTGACCGTGATCGACTTTGGACGCGGAATGGCATGGCTCGATACGGGATCTCCCGAAGCACTATTGAAAGCGAGTCAATATGTTGAGACTATCCAAGCACGGCAAGGGTACTATCTTGCCTGCATCGAGGAGATCGCTTGGCGTATGGGATTTATCACATTAGAAGAGTTCACACAAAGCGTGAAGCGTTATCCCGGGACTCAGTATGGGACCTATATCGCAACACTTGCCGCGGAGGCTACACATGACTGATCCACGATCAGGTCCCGAGTTGCTTCGTCGACTCCGGTCACTGCCACAAGGACCGTCCGATTCTTTGGTCGAGGTGCGCCCTCTGACAGCACACATCGACGAGCGGGGTATTCTTGTACCGCTGGATCTGAGCGAGCTCCCGTTTCAAGCGCGACGATTGTTCTGTATCACCAAGGTTGACTCACCAATGATCCGTGGTTGCCATGGCCATAAGAGCTGTTGGCAAGCGTGGCTCTGCCTCACGGGAGAGGTGACGATCGAGGGGACCAACGGATCTTATCGTTTTGCGCATACGTTGACAGAACAGAGTGAGATCCTCATCATGCCTCCCGGTATCTGGTCGCTGCAACACTGCTATTCCACAGATGCGGTCGTCTTGGTGGTCGCAAGTCATTCCTATGATGAGCAGGACTACTTTTTTGAGATGGATGGTGGGTCATGAGCACTCGAGAAAAGGTCGGGATCGTCGGATTCGGCTATATCGGGTCGGTCATCGGCGCAGTGCTTGCTAATCGAGGTTACTCGATCATCGCCCTCGAGAAAGACCCACGCATCATCAAGGCGGTACAAGAAGGAGTTGCACCTTTTAGTGAGAAGAACCTTCAGGAGTATCTTTGCGTCGCACGTGAACAAGATCTGATCACCATCTCCGATGATCCGACGACCTTTTCAGAAGTGACACGACTCATCATCACGGTGGGAACTCCACTTCGAGACGACTTTTCAGCTGATGTGTCCGATCTGGACAGCGCCTGTCAAGAGATCGCTCCGTATGTGGTGGATGACGCGCTGGTCGTGGTAAAGAGCACGGTCCCACCCGGTATTACGCGCTCGATCGTCGCCGGGAAGCTACCACAAGCTCACGTCGCTTTCTGTCCCGAGCGCCTCGCTGAAGGCAACGCGATCCATGAGTTCGAAACGATCCCGATCGTTATCGGCGGTGTCACTGCTGAAGCGGGCATGCGGGCAATGGATTTCTTTGATGAGGCGGTTGGTGTTGAGACGATATTAGTTGCCTCATCTGAAGCAGCGGAGATGGTAAAGCTTGCCGACAATCTCTGGATAGATATCAATATTGCTCTTGCCAACGAGCTGGCGTTGTTATGCCACAAGCTCGGCATCGATGTCCTTGATGTGATCAGAGCAGCAAATAGTCTACCCAAAGGACAACATCACGTTAACATCCTGTTGCCCTCGGTCGGGGTCGGAGGGTATTGTCTGACCAAGGACCCCTGGTTCGTGGCAGACCTCGGACATAAGAATGATCTTGACTTGAAGCTTCCTGTCGCTGCCCGCGAGACCAATGACCGGATGCCGATCCGATGCGCCCACATAGTCGAGGACCAATTGCGTGAACTCTGTCCGAACAAGCGTCCGGAGCAGATCAAGATTGCTGTCATGGGAATCGCCTTTAAGAATGATACGGGAGATTGTCGTTACAGCCCGACGAAGCCCTTCATCAATGAGTTGCTCGAGCGCGGGTATCAGGTAGAGATCTATGATCCACTTGTCGCCTCGCACGATGCGCTTATGGTGACCGATCATCCGCTTGCCGACAGTATCGAGAGCGCTCTAAAGGATGCAGATTGTGTTGCCTTTCTCGCCGCCCACAAAGAGCTTCGCGCAATCACCGCTGATACGATCGCGCGCTATGCTCCGGGCAGCCTCGTCTTTGACGGACGTCGCTATTTCTCGAGCGAGGAGATAGCCAATATGCGACAACTCGGGCTGAGTTATCGAGGAGTGGGACGATGAGATCGAGAAAAATCATGATCACCGGTGTCGCAGGCTTCATCGGGAGCCATCTTGCCGACAGGCTTCTTGAGGAAGGTCATGAGGTGTATGGGTTCGATCTCGCACCACAAGACCAGGTTCATAATCTGAGGCATGCACTGACATTCCCATCATTTCACTATGTTACAGGGGATATGACGAACGCGGTCGACATCGCACAGTTCTACCAACCTGATGCCGACGCACTTTATCATCTTGCCTCGGTCGTCGGTATCAAGAACTATGTTGAAAATCCTCTCAATCTCGTCGATGTCGTCGTTATAGGAACGCGCCTGATCCTTGATCATGTCATCAAGCACCAGACACGATTCATTTACTCAAGCACCTCGGAGGTGTTCGGAAAGAATCCCGCAATACCGTGGGCAGAAGACGCCGACCGTGTGCTCGGTCCAACCTCTATCAACCGTTGGAGTTACTCCAGTAGTAAGGCTGTCTGCGAGCACATGATATATGGTGCCGCGCAAGCTTTCGACCTTCCTTTTACGATCGTGCGTTTCTTTAATGTATACGGTCCTCGTCAAAACCCAATCTTTGTCGTCTCGCAAAGTATCGAGCGCGTCTTGAACGGACAGCAACCTATCATGTATGACGGAGGTCACATGACGAGGTGCTACACGTATATCTCCGATATATTGGACGGACTGACTACGATCGAGCAATCTAAGAGAGCGATTGGGGAATCGTTCAACTTAGGCAATACCGTTCCCAGCACGGTCAAAGAAGTCATTGAGACCATACTCAGCGTCGCACACAGCGATATTGGATATGAAGACCTTGATACCGAGCAACTTTACGGTGAAAAATACGAGGATATTATTCATCGCGTCCCAAAGGTGACAAAAGCGAAGGAACTTCTTGATTGGCAAGCGACCATACAATTGCGAGAAGGTATAGAACGCACGATCGCGCAATGGAACAGCTAGCCCCAGGAGTCGAGAAAAGACCGCAAAGCTTCGATCACGAGCTGTGTTTACGAAGGTGCCCGAAATTCTGCGCGCGTTCCCTCGGCGTGAATGAGAACGCTAGAATCAAACTATAGATGAGCACGCAAGCGAGCGCGAAATAAAAGAAGAGCATTGCTAATGAGGTAATGGGGAAAACATATATAAAGACCCCCAGCGTCACCGCGCCGATAAGTGAGGGGACCAAGGCGGGAACGACCACCTCTGCGAGCCATGCTCGCAATGTGAAACCGATCACGTTTCGCGTGACAAAGAGAAACGCGAATCCCTCAAACAAGCTCGCGCAGAGCGTCGCGATCGCTACACCATTGAGTCCGTAGGTACGGATTAGTAGAAAAGACAAAGCAAGGTTGATGAGAGCGGCTACGACAGCGAAGGGAAGCCAAAGATGATATTTGTCGCGTGCTATCAGTATCGAGTCAGCCGCCATAAGGAACGGATAATAGAGCGCGCTCAACGTGAGCAGACGCATCGCGAGAGTAGCGGTAAGGAAGTCATCACCGACCCATAGGTGGATGATTTGGGGCGCGAGAACCACCAGCACCAACAAGATAGGCGCAACGAGAAAAGAGAGATAGCGCGAGGTACGCAAGAAAAAATGAGCGATTTCATCTCGGCTTGCGTGCTTGTCAAGATGCGCGACGAAAGGAGGAAACGCCGAGAGAGCCAATGACACCATCTGTATCACAAGCGTACCGATCCTCGCAGCGACCTCATATAGTGCTACTGCCGTCGCGCCAAGTATCAGACCAAGCAAGAGACGGTCAGTCTGTTGCTGCATGAGGAATGCGGAGATCTGTACGATGAACAGCGGGATCGCGATTCTAAATAGATTTTGACTGGCGGGAATAAACCATGATCCCGAGGGGAGTGAAAGAGGGGTATGATAGGTCCTTACCGCATAGATCAGAAGCGCTCCTGACACAGTAAACGTCATAAGACTGGTCAACGCGATGATTAGCACCGGTCCTCGTCCGATAATAAGCACTACAACAATGATAGCGGCACTGGCAAGGGCAGTGATGAGGTTTGCGAGCGAGATCACGCCAAAACTCTGCTTTCCGATGAGGATGACATTAGCTGTTTTACATGGCCACAAGAACAGCTGCGCAACCGCCTGGACCAACAGCATATTGCGCAAGAGGTGCAACTCAGACTCGTCCAACGAAGAAAAGAGACCAGGCAGGTAAGCGATAGCCCACAGCACCAGTGCGCTCAGGACCCCGATCGCAATAAGCCAGAACAGCGCAAGGTGAACGAGTCGGGCAAGCGTAGCGTCATGGTTGGTCTCAGCGATCTGAGCGACTTCTTTGGAGAGGACCGTGATCAACCCAAAATCAAGGAGCGCGATCATGCCGGCGATCGAGAGAGAGATCACGTATACGCCGAAGACCGATTGGCCGAAGGCGCGAAGCATGATAGGAAGCGTGACGAATGAGACAAGACCGGTCACCACATAAGCTGAGATATTGAAAAGGGTGTTCCTGAACAGTCTTATATATGCGTTCATAGGGCAGATCCGTTGACGTTCTTACCTGCCCGGATGTGATAAAAACTATGAAGGTTCCGCTTATTCATCGATAGTTATTATACCTGCACGTATGTGTAGTATTCTCCATAAAAATACTCGAAAAAAGCCTTGAATTTACTCCTCTAAAGGTAGTACAATATGTGGGACTGACTTAGTCAGTTTTATTCTATGCTCGGACAGGGGGTGATTTGTTATGAAAGAGACAACAAGAAAAACTCATATAAAAGGAGATTTATCAATGAAGAAAAGTTTGTTTGTTTTGGTACTGGCGCTCGCTCTCGTCTTTGCTTTTAGTGCAGCCGCTGGTGCAAAATACGCAGGTTATGCTCCTGATGGTATGGATGCCGGAAACGATGTTATGGCAGGTTACCTGTCATGGCCAGGCGCCCAAGCTATGGCTGGAGCGAATCAATTGGGCAATACTGCCCACGGTGGTTATATCACCAATTCAACAAAGTGTGCGGTCTGCCACAGTGTTCACCGCGCATATTGGGGTGTCAATCCCACTAACGCTGCCGCTCCTGGCTCAGGATCAGTTGGTAGTGCGGTCAATGTCAAGACCAACAACTACCTTGCGTTTGCCGGTGCTTGCATCGAGTGTCACACGACCTTCGGGTCTGGTTCAGCGACCAAGCTGATCGAGTGGGCTCCCTCAGGTGCAGGTCCCCACAGTTCTCAGAACTGTACGGGTATGTGCCACGCAGGTGGTATCCATGGAACTCGTCCATCAAGATTCAACGGTATGAATGCCTATATGCTGGGTAATGCCGGTGGCTCTGATGCCTTGATCATGGAGGAAATGGGCGCTAGCAACTTCAGCGGCAACATTTCTTACGATGATACTTGGGCTGCAGGTACCTTGACCGGTGCAGGCTGGTTCCAAAAAGGAAACACTGGCACACCAAACGCGTGGTCAACGCCACCGAGCGTGAATGCACCGCAGTTTGCTGCAGCCAAGGGTGCCGCTACCGGTTACACCTGTAACCGCGCCGGTTGCCACAACAACAGCATCTTTGCTGTTCTTGACTGGGGCTTTGGTGGATTCCGTACCGCAACGGCTGCGGATCCCGAGGGTACTGAACTTCAGATGACCGGCCACAGTGTTGGTAACTTCAGTAATCACGTTGGTAACAATTGTGGTCCTTGCCATCCCGGTTGTCCTTCTGGTGGATTTGGTGACGCTGCTTCGACTGGGTACCCCACCGCACAGAATCAATCGCGCGCATTCGGTTGCGACCAATGCCACGATATGGTCGGTGTCTTGACTGGAACGACTGCATGGCCACATGCGAATCGTGCCATCAATGTATTTGAGTGGGCAGGCGTTGGCGAGCCGGATGTTGTTGCTCAAGCCTCTGGCAATCTGTGGATGTATCTCGGAAACATCGGAAGCTATGCACAGACTCCGACGGGAACGACCTACACCGCGATGGATCAAAGCTGGGTAGTACGTAACCAAGCGGTTACGGGCACGACTGCTCTTACCGATCCGACGGCTGGCTCTGGCATCATCAATGACGGTGTGTGCCTCAAGTGCCATATCCCGACTGACGCTTTGACTCTGCAGTACTTCGGAGCTCCCGCAAACTCGAATGTTGCGGCAACTCGTCGTACTGGTCACAACCTCAACGGTCGCTTCCCATGGAATGCAGCCGAGTGGGGTCGTCCGGTCATCGGGACAAGAACCACCTATGCGTTTAGTGGTTCAGACTTCATCTTCATCGTCAAGTAAGTATTTGTTTTAAAGATGCAAGTAGAAACTCCCCGGGAAACCGGGGAGTTTTTTGGGCTATAGAACAGAATGTGATCATATTGAATGAAGGCAAATCATCAGAAATCTCAGACGCTGCGGCTGCATCAGCTATGGCTAAGGCATTCGATGATTCAAGTGTAATTATCTAGGGAAACCCACAATGGGTGACAAAAAGCCGTCTCAATTCGAGTAGGTTTTTTTGGGCTCAAACTAGTTTAGTTTTGTCGGTCAACCTGCTACAATGATAGTCGTATTATTCTGTCAAGGAGCATACCTCAACAGAAGGGGTCGGTGTGAGTCGTTTTACAAAATATACCCTATCGTTTCTCGCTCTCATTTGTGCGCTCTCGATAGCCATTTGCATCCCAACAATAGCGAGTGCAACCATCAGCAGTGATGGCGACTGGGAGTACGAACCACATGGTTTCGGTACGATAACTCTCACTCGTTATTTGGGGAGCGATACCGATCTGATCATACCGAGTATGATTGATGGATATCAGGTCATCAAGCTTGAAAAACTCTATAGGGATGGTGGTTGTGACAACATCATCTCACTGGTCATCTCGGAAGGGATCACCGAGATTAGCGAAGACTGCTTTTGTGATAGCGCCCTTCTCGAAGAAGTGCAGTTTCCGCGTAGCCTTGAGATGATAGGTCCATGGGCATTCGCGAGCTCTAGCATCATGACGGATATCGTTTTATATGACGAAATACGCCATGTAGGTCAAGGAGCCTTTGCCTCAACATCAGCTTCAGTAAAAATAAACTTACCCGCAGGCAACCTATTGCTTATCTATGAGGAAGACGACAATCCAGCACCTACCTATCTTGGACACTCAATTTTTTCGGTATTGTTCAATACCACCGGAGGATCGATCATAGCTCCCGCGACCGTTTCGTGGGGGGACACGGTCGCGAGGCCTTTCCCCGATCCGATGAAGACCGACTATGTATTTGTCGACTGGTATACCGATTTCGCCGGAACACAGCTTAATGTTTTCTCTGCACCAATAAAAGGCGATCTTGTCCTTTACGCCAAGTGGGTTCCTACGAATCCGACGATCACGTTTGAGGCAAATGGCGGATCACCTGTTCCTACTTCGCAGAAGGTAGTGTTGGGTGCCTACGCGAGTGAACCGACAGCGCCACAGTTGATTGGTAAAACATTGGTCGGATGGTTCAGCACCTCTGATTTTGAAACAGGCACACAATGGGATTTCAACACCGATCCGGTGATGGATGATCTTACTCTTTACGCCAAATGGGTCACTACACAGTTTGCGATCGCATTCATGGCTGATGGTGGAACCCCTGCGCCCACAACGCAGATAATCGACTGGGGGATGGTAGTCGCAAAACCATCGAGTATGACCCGCACCGGGTATACGACCGATGACAAGTGGTATACCGACAACGGATACACCCAGGAGTTCAGTTTCGCCACACAGGTGTATCAGGCGTATACACTTTATGCGAAATGGACGATCAATAGGCACGAAGTCACATTCGACACGATGGGTGGGGTACCAATACCTGGGGTCCAGTTGGTCGACTACAACAGTTTCATATCGGAACCGGATAACGTCATTTATGCAGGCAACGTGCTTGAAGGGTGGTATACCAATCCCTCATTCACCCCACTTACGAAATGGAGTTTTATTCTCAACAGAATGCCTGATAACAACATAACCCTCTATGCTCGATGGCTCCCGCTTCAACTTCCGTGGGGTGACTACCAGAATCTTCTTGATCCTTACGAGTCACCGGTCCATCCCTTGGATGATGTGTCCAACCTTGCGAATTCTCTTGAGGTCAAATATGGTCTTTCGTGCTTTGATCAAGGTTGCCATGGCATCGGCTCCAGCTCAGGCTTACCTGATCTGCTTGAGATCCATGATCGATTCTTCACCGGTGATAGGGATCCGTGGTACTTATCATGCCAAGGTTCCGGATGTCATGAATCCTCTCTGATTCCCGCAAGCGGTGCGTCGTGTGACGCCTGTCACGATATATCCGCTATTCACGCATCCGCGATCACGACTCTTTTCGACAAACACGCGACGTTGACCAATCCGGCATCTGAGATCTCCAGCATTTATGGAGCATGTGACAACTGCCATACCAGTGGTTGTGGAGGGTGTCACTCAGGAGCTATATCCACGACGCCGAATCTCATCCCGGTACACGAGAAACCGGCTGAGGCAGATACCTGTCGGGTGTGCCATGCCAGTAGTGGGAACTGGGTATCACACATCCCCTATAGCACGGTCCGCGCGCTTGTTTTGAACGGGACCACTCCGAATACCGGTAAGGCGGAATGCCTCGATTGCCATACCGAAGTTCATGACGAGGATACCCATAGTGATGTGCCGACCACGCACGCGTTCGTCGATGACATAACTGGTTGTGGTACTGCCGGTTGTCACGTCTCACTCGATGGCGCATCGACGCTCATGCAAGCGCATTATGGCAGTGGTGGAGCATCGACCGATGCGCAGACCTGCGCTATCTGTCACGGATCGTCCGAGCAGGATGTGATCGATGCGATCGCCGCGGGCAAGACCGGGTGCTTTGATGGGTGCCATACCGAGCATGGTGCGATATCGCACGATGGAAGCGGGTACTACGCGACTCGACCGGATCTTCCCTGTGCGCATTGTCATGATCCTGAGGGTGGGCTGGTCTCGATACACCTTACGAACGGATGCGAGACCTGTCACACACCGGGTGCGTCACAAAGCGTAAAGGATGCGATCTCTGCGCGCAACGACTTTTGCGATGCGTGTCACGATGTCCATCCGATGGGTGCCGTAACTACCTCTCATGATGCAGCTGCCTATTATGCCTCTGCACCAAATGAGACCGGCGTCGCGTGTGAAGTATGCCACAGCACCGATACCGTCGCTACTCACAAGCCATACAGCAATTGTTTGACCTGCCACAGTGGATCGGCTCGACCTTCCGCGAATGGTATTCCCGATATCGGCTGCTCGAACTGCCATGCATCATCTCCCTCGACGGCGATCCACCGTGCCACCGAAATCACAAGCAAGCATGCCAATGCAGGCGGAGATGACACCTGTGCGAGATGTCATGAGTCGATGGAGAGTCTTGTCGGACTCGATATCATAACCGTGCACGATGCACGGGGATGCGCGACATGCCATAGTCCGGGCGCGAGACGTGCAGTCCGTGACGCGGTGGCACGCGGAGGCACCAATTGCACCGATTGTCACCACAACAACAGTCCGTATCTCGACTGGCAAGACGCGAACAACATCTATATCGGAAGTGGGGGCTCGACCGCACAAGACACCCCGCATGGTGGGTATACCACCTCGACCGTCAAATGCGCGGTCTGCCACTCAGTGCATCGCGCATCAGCGGACAGCTTTACGCTGACCGCCGCGGACTCATGTTTGAACTGCCACACCGCGTGGGGCAGTGGCGGTTCGGTCAAACTCATCGAGTGGGAGAATCCGGCGCTGGGTGCCGTCAGCGGACCGCATACGAGCCAAGGGTGTTTGTTGAAGTGCCACGGTGGCTCGGTACACGGCGCTTCGCGTTCGCAGTTCTTTGCGATGAATCACTTCATGCTGGGAGACAACGCTGATGCGACACTTCTTGCGGACTTTGAAGCCGGCAACGTGAACGCGAGTATCACCTACGTCGTCGGTGGTGGCAGTGGTGAGGGTGCTAACTGGTTCCAAAGCGGTACCGCGCGGGTACCATGGGACGGCGCGCCTCCTGCGGGAGTCACGGCAGCTCAGTTCGCGGCGGCTAAAGCGACAGCGACCGGGTATACCTGCTCACAAAGCGGTTGCCATGATGTATCGAATAACGGTGGGCAATACGTGGTCCACACTGATGGGTTCGTCGGTGTCGATACGATGCGTACCGGTCATGGGACCGGGGTAACAAAGGATGTCGCCGGTACCGTGAGGACCGGTTGCGGACCCTGCCATCCCGGTAACGCAGCAGGAGGGTATCGTCGCTATGACAATATCGTCAATCCGAATGCTCGCGCGTATGGTTGCGACCAGTGTCACGACCTGATCGGTAAAGCGACCAACTCGACCGCATGGCCTCACGCGAGTGTGGGTATCGACG
>Ga0123353_10007025_pt1 | contig 15139 bp, 16 predicted proteins | sample TergutLab28metaG_3_FD_92763 | JGI IMG/M metagenome (GOLD analysis project Ga0123353, IMG submission 92763) | Labiotermes labralis P3 segment gut microbial communities from Petit-Saut dam, French Guiana - Lab288 P3 | ecosystem: Host-associated > Arthropoda: Insects > Digestive system > Gut ... | reverse complement strand
CCGTCTTCGTATCCGTTGCCTTCCTTCAATTCCTTATACATTCCGATGACGCGTTTCTCTCCGCAACCGCATACCCAGACCGGTATGGGTATTCCCCAATACCTTTGACGTGATATGCACCAATCCCTTGCGCCTTCCACCCAGTTCTTCTCTCTGGACGAGCCGGCCCAGTCGGGCACCCACTTCACTCTGTCGATCTCTTTCATCATTTTGTCTTTGATATCCGAAATTTTAATGAACCATTGATCCGTGTTCCTGTATATTATCGGAGATTTGCATCTCCAGCAATGTCCGTATCTGTGTTTTATCTTTGACGAGTTGAACACCAATCTCTTTTCGTCCAGATGTTTCACTATCTCGGGATTTGCGGTCCTTACCTTCATGTTCACCATCAGCGGGAAAACATCGGTGAAACGGCCCGCTTCACTTACCGGGCAGAATGCTTCCAGTCCGTATTTTTTACCGGTTTCAAAGTCATCCGGTCCGAATCCCGGTGCCGTGTGCACCAATCCGGTGTTTCCGGATTCCACGTAATCCGCCAATACCACTTTGTGCAGCCATTCGCTTCTTTTCAGGAACTTTTCATCTATTTCGAAAGGCGGCGTATATTCAAGACCTTCCATTTCCCGGCCTTTCATTTTTTTGATTATCTTTACGTTATCATATCCGCCGAGCTTTGCCGTCTTCTCCGTTTCCGAAGCAAGCAATATCAGTGTTTCTTTCCCCTTTGTTCCGGAGAATTCGGCTGTCGCGTAATCCAGATCCGGATGTGCCGCAACCGCCATGTTCGACGGCAATGTCCATGGCGTGGTGGTCCATATCAGCAACGAAACGTTATCATCTTTAAGCGGGAAGCGAACCATCACCGACGGGTCGTCCTCATCCCAGTATTCTATCTCCGCTTCCGCCAAAGCGGTCTCACATCTCGGACACCATGTCAATACGCGGTTGGCCGACTCCAGTAATCCTTTCTCATGCGCTTTGGAGATTGTCCACCATGCCGCCTCTATGTAATCGGGTTTGATCGTAAGGTACGGATCGCTCCAGTTCATCCATACGCCGAGTTGTTTGAACTGTTCCGTCATGCTTTCATGAAGTTCCAATGCGAATCCTTTGCATGTTCCTACGAATTTGTCTATCCCGTATTCCTCGATGTCCTTTTTTGATCTCAATCCGACTTTCTTTTCCACCTGCACTTCTATCGGAAGCCCGTGCATATCGTAACCGGGCTGATCTCGAACGTTATACCCGTTCATTCTCCAATATCGTATCAGAATATCTTTGATGGTCTTGTTCATCGCCGTACCGAGATGAATCGATCCCGTGGTATACGGAGGGCCGTCAAGAAAATAGAAACGTTCTCCGTTCTCCCTCAATTTCTTGGTTCTTTCGTAAGCGTTCTCCGAACTCCAGAATTCTTGGATCTCTTTTTCAATTACATGTGCATCATACTTCGCACGGACCTGCTTTATCATCGCCATCCTTCCCGGCACGGATCATCTTACCTGCCTTTTGACCGCAACGCGAAATCAATATAAACCTTATTCCTCCGAATCCTTGCTCACCCGATGACGGAGATCATATCGTTCCTTCCGTTATGTCCGTCGCGGTTACGAATAACATACGGATGATCGAAACAGAAATTGATTACCGGCGATACGGACGGTATCGCAATAACTGCGGTCAGGATTTTGTCTTTTTATTCATTCTTGCACCCGCTGTTCACCACTTCATAGATGACGTATGACTCTGTGTCCACAATGCTTCGAAAATTACTGTCGCGTAATTTTTCTGATATATCCTTAAGGTCGAGTATCTCTGCCTTCTTGGATATTTTTACAGACTCATCCGGATCCGATATAAGCTCTGTTACATACATTTTACCGCCTGTTCTCTTCAGGCAGTCATCTGCCAAGTCTGTTATCTCATCCATATGCATTCCGAATCCGGCAAAATAAAAATACTCTGTCAGGCGGAGTTCGTCGGCACCGTTCGGATCTTTGGAAGAGTCCCTTTCGTGTATCCAAACATATTCTCTCTTTCCGTTGTATACCCAAATTCCGGAACGTTCCGGATGTTTTTCCATCATTTCTTCAAGCGGTTTGTCCGTGTAAATTGCATAATAATAAGACATACGCTATCACCCACTTTAATCGCACCGTTCGATCAATTCCATGAATCGAAAAGAGAACGTTGTTTTTTCCTCGCGTCTTCGGCTTTCCTTGAAACTTCGATTCTGTCGATTACCGATGTCACGCGCTCTTTCGAAAAATCGTGCTGCTCGCACATCAGTTCGTGGATTTTATCACGATCGATGTCCTTTACGTTCAGATCGTAATCGTCGGAATATGTGTTTCCGAGGAAGATGTTACGAATTTCCCGATAGCATTCGATCTCTTCGCCCAGATGTTCCGCCGCGCTTTCAATGTTTCCGTGCGTCTTTATCAGTTTCAATCCTTTTTTTGGACCTATTCCCGCGATACCGGGATTGAAATCCGTGCCCATCAATATGCACACGTCAACCAATTGTTCTCTTGTTATCCCGAGTTCGGAGAGGAACGCGTCGGATTCCATCAATTCCATTTTAACGTCTTTGTATTGATCCCTTCCCGGCATTTTCCTTCTTCCGGTTATCGTCATATTCCTCACGAGCACCGGGGCACCGAACAGAAGTGAATCGAAATCTTGTGATGCCGTTGCCCATACGTCACCTTTGGAACACATGTATGCCGCCTGCGCCTCGCCGTCGCTCGGCGCATCTATCACAGGCAGTCCGATATATTTGAGCAACAGTCTCGACGATTCTTTTATCTCGTCGGTCATTCTGGATGTCTGTTGCGCTTTGGAGAAGGCTTTTTTCAGATCACCTTCTTCTTTTGCTTCCTCCCATTCTTTCTCCGCTTTGTCGCGTCTGGACCTGCGTTCAATTATCGTATTCATCTTGAGTTCGTGCGGAACTCCGTCAAAAACGAATGACGGCGATATTCCGGCTTCCATCAGATTGGCCGTTCTGTACAATATTCCGGAAAGATGAGATGTTACTCTTCCCTGCGTGTCCGTCAACGGAGATCCGTCCGGCTGCCTTATTATCGATAAGAATTGGTATATTGTATTGTATGCGTCGATTGCAACGGCTTTTCCTTTAAGATCTGCCAGCTCAATATTTTTCGGTTCCGTTAAGCCGGTGAGGTTTACCCCCATTGTCACCACCGCATTATTCGTTATCGTAACCGTAGATTGCGATCAGTATTATCAGGATGAACAACCAAACGCCGATGGCAATCGTTATTGTAACGTTGAGATCCGCCAATATGCTGACGGCAAACACGACTACCGAAATCAGCAACATGAATACCAAAAGTTTGACCTTGTCACCGCCGAACATCATGTATCTCCCAATCCGCACGGAGTAATTAAACATTTTCTCGGGTGAAGAGGATACGTCCGCCGCAACACGTGCGAACGGGTACCGTGCTACCTTACGAGCGGTATGTTTCGAATGATTTCCATACCGCAATCTCTTTCTTCATGTCCGCAAGTGAGAACAGAGAACTTCCCGCCGCCAGTATTGTTGCACCTGCTTTGACGCATCTTTCCCCCGTGTCACGATTTATGCCGCCGTCCACCGATATCTCAACGTTCAAACCGTTCTCATCGATGAATTTCTTTGCCTGCGTTATCTTCGGTAAGCATTCCTCTCTGAACGCCTGCCCGCCGAATCCCGGCTGTACCGTCATCACGAGAAGTATGTCCACTTTATCCATGTACTTCTCGGCCGCATGAAACGGAGTTCCGGGATTGATCGATATCCCCGGAAATCTGCCGAGTTCACGTATCTTTTCGATCGCACCGCCGATGTCTCCCTTCGATTCCGCATGCACTGTTATCATATCCGCTCCGGCATCGGAAAAATCTTTAACATATCTTATCGGATCTTCGATCATCAGGTGCACATCGAACGGTATCTTCGACAACGGTCTCAACGCCTTGACAACCGGCGGACCTATCGTAATGTTCGGGACGAACATTCCGTCCATGACATCTATGTGTATCCGATCCGCACCGGCGTTCTCCGCGCGTTTCAATTCTTCCCCGAGACGTGAGAAATCCGCGGACAGCATTGACGGAGACACTTTTATCATGGTTACGTGTATAAACTCATTGAATTTAATCTTTAAACATGTCCGTGCGATGCCGAGAAAAGTAATAATATTGTCACGACCATGAAACCGCATGGTATCGGGCAACGGGACGAAGGTGTGCGATGTATCGGGATGCTCCAAGGAAGCGGAGAGGTCCATCAGTTTGAAGAAGGTGAAAGAAACGAAACTTTCCGTCAAACCGGAATGTACGAGATCGGCCAATCTTTGCAAGGAACATTATCGCGAATTCAAAAAGGAAACGAAGAAGGACAGAACGTTCGAAAAGCTCGGGTACTGAGATGGTAGATATTCTTTTTGCGGGAACGGGTGCAAGTGTTCCTTCGAGAGAACGTTCCCTGCCCTGTGTTGCCCTCAGGATCGGCAAAGATGTTGTTCTGTTTGATTGCGGAGAAGGCTCCCAACGTCAATTGATGATATCTCCTTTCTCGTTCATGAAGATCAAAGCGATATTCGTGTCTCACCTGCACGGAGATCATTTTCTGGGCATTCCCGGATTGTTGCAGACGATGGATATGTCCGGCCGCAAAGACAAAATACTTCTGGCGGGCCCGGAAGGATTCGGAGATGTTATGGAACGCCTCATCGAAACATGCGGCGATGTCACATACGATGTGAACATCGTTGAAGCGACGGACGGCGATGAATTTGAATTCGGAGGATTTGTCGTGAACGCGTTCGATGTGGATCACGGTATTCCCGCGCTCGGATTCCTGTTCAGGGAGAATGACCGTCCGGGCAGGTTCGATCGTTCCAAAGCGGTATCGCTCGGTATACATCCGGGTCCGGATTTTACAAGACTGCAGAACGGAGAGAACGTGAACAATGTGAAACCGTGTGATGTCATCGGACCCGCGAGGAAAGGACGCAGGGTGGTATATTCCGGAGATACCGTTAAATGCGACCGTATAATAAATATGGCAAAGGATGCGGATGTCCTGATACATGAGGCCACGTATCTGTCCGAAGATTCGTTGCTTGCCGAGGAACATATGCATTCCACCGCCCGTGATGCCGCATCCGCCGCAAAGGATGCGAACGTGTCGGTTCTTTTCGTGACGCACATGAGCAACAGATACGATGATCTTACAAAAATAGAGGAAGAATGCAGGAAGGTCTTTCCGAACACTTTGCTTGCGGAAGATCTGATGCTGTTCACCGTAAAATAATTCTGACCGCAGAATGCTGAACGCGAAATGATGCCGCTCGTGAATATCACGCCGTGAAATCATATCATCTTCAGAATGTCCGCGTTGGTTATCACGCCGACGATCTTTCCTTTCTTTGCCACGAGAACGGCGTTGCAGTTGCTCATCATTGACGTGACCGTTATCATCGGCGTGTTCTCCGTGACCACGGGGAAAGATTCTTCCATTACCTTCTCTATGCTTGAATCGGCCAAATCTTCCATCGTCCTTCCCTGACGCACCAGTTCGAAGATGCTTCGTTCCGATATGCTTCCCACGGGAACGTCACCGCGCAACACGGGTATCTGCGAATAACCGGTCGTTCTCATCAGATCGGAAACGGTCCTCACCTTTTCCGTGCATTGTATCGTCACCACCTCTTTCGAAGCCACATCGGACGCCACCATATCCTTTCCGTCGGATATGCGCATCTCTTCCAATGTTTCGAACAGTTTCACTATTGTCGTGTAACTTGCGGATATGTTGTTGCGTTCGATCTTTGCTATTGTGCTCTGACTTATGCCGGACGCCGCCGCCAACTGAGCCTGAGTGACGTCCAAACCCTTTCTTACTTTTCTGACATCCGATGCGGGCGGGAACTTCATAATGCCGTATAGAAGATATTCGTATATGAATATATATGCGATACCTCGTGTCCCCATAATCGAATACATATAGGTTCACGCCATACAGTCTTCCAAGACTTACTGATTGTATAGGTAAGACACGCGAACAACAACGGAGAATGGGAATAATGGCCAAGAACATCTATGTGGAAGGCATCAGCGAGATGCCTGTTCCGCTGAGCAAAGTGGAACTCGTCGAAAGGAAAGGCATAGGGCATCCTGACAGTGTGGCGGACGCTCTGGCGGAAGAGGTCAGTAAAGCACTCTGCAGAATGTACAAAAAGGAGGTCGGAACGGTACTCCATCACAACACCGATGAGACGCAGATCGCCGCCGGACAATCGAGTCCGAAGTTCAAAGGCGGGCATATCGTTGATCCTGCTTACATCCTGCTTGTCGGGCGTGCGACCACGCATGTCACGGGAATGGACCTTCCGTGCAAACCCACTGCTTTGAAAGCTGCACGCGATTACCTCAGAAGAACATTTCCGAACCTTGATGCCGACTCGGAAACAATCCTTGACGTGAGGCTCGGTCACGGTTCCGATGATCTGAGAGGAGTGTACCAAACATCAAAATTCCTTGCCAACGACACATCCTTCGGTGTCGGATATGCACCCTACAGTATTACGGACAGACTTGTTCTCGAAACTGAAGAATACATAAACGGGGAATTGAAAAAATCACTGAAAGAAACGGGCCAGGATGTAAAAGTAATGGCATCCAGAGTCGGTAAAAAACTTACGCTGACGGTCGCCTGTGCAATGGTCGACAAATACATTGACGATATGGATCACTACGTATCGGCCGTTCAGGAGCTTAAGAATAAAGTGTACGACAATGCACTGAAGATCGTCAACGACGATCTTGACGTGAAATTGGAAGTGAACACCGGCGACAACATCAAAAAGAAAGTGATTTATCTGACATGCACCGGCCTTTCTCAGGAAATGGGCGATGACGGTTCCGTCGGTCGCGGTAACAGGGCCAACGGACTCATAACACCGTACAGGCCGATGAGCATGGAAGCAACTTCAGGGAAGAATCCCATCACGCACATCGGAAAGATATACAACATAATGTCAAGACTGATAGCGGAGGATGTTGCACGCAGCGTCTCGCAGGACGTTGAAGTGCGCGTGAGACTGCTCTCGCAGATAGGTAAGCCGGTATCGCACCCGCTCAACGCGAACGTACAGCTTGTCTCCAAAAATCAAACATACCTGCCGAAATGGAAGAAAGAGGCGGAAGCGGTCGTGGAAGACTGGCTGAATAATGTCGATAAAGTATCAGAAATGATAATCGACGGAAAAGTAAGGACGTTCTGACGTGAAAATAATTGACATGCCGCAGTACGGTCCGATGTTCCGGTTCGGGGACGCAAACGTTTACTGGGCACTCCATCTCCTTTCCGACGGAAAGAGGATGGGCCGTAAAGCGTTGGCTGACCGCGTGGGCATAGGCGAAGGCAGTATGCGCAGGATACTGGACACTCTGAAAGAATGGGAAATGATATCCGTGAAACAGACGGGCATCATCATAACCAAGACCGGATTGGGTTTTCTGAACGAGATCCCGGTGAAAATATTGGATTTGGATCTGAGAGATGTCGTCGTCGGAAGATATCATCAGGCCGTGAAGGTCAGCGGAGTATCATCGAAGATCGAGAACGGAATGCAGCAACGGGATGCGGGCATAAGAGTGGGTGCGTCCGGATGCACCACCATAGTCCTGCGGAACGGGACACTGATGATGCCGCCCGATTGGGACCTTGACAAGGAGAAACCTGAGTTGGCAACCAAGATCAGAAGGGATGTCGGCCTCGGTACCGATGACATCATCATCGTAGGCGGCGCGGAGGACATCCACTCATCGGTGAACGCTGCTCTTACGGCGGCATTCGAACTGTTCTGAGATATTTACGAAAAACATTCGGTTCGGAATTTCGAATGAATTGTTTTTCGTACGGTCCGCGGCAGGTATTCCGAATATCGATTAATGGAAATTGTCCAAAAATATGGTTAATGGAAAAATTTTAACTATATCTTGCCCTAGGGAAATCCGATGGAGCATCTTTTCAGCATGTCTGCCTATCAATTCGATGTCGATGAGTACGGCGGAGTATCCCGCGCCATAGAAAAGATAAAAGATGCGGGTGCCGACGGCATTGAATTGTTGACGGGATATTTTGATCCGGATCCGATGTTCAAAGGCATCGCCAAAGGAATTCACCTTCCTTATGCGACCGATTGGTATTCCGCGTGGGACGGTATGAGATACGATCATCCCGCGGATGATGAGAGCATCAGGTACAGATCATACGGAACTAACAGAAAAGAAATAATCGAAACTCTGACATCCGCCGTCAATTACGCATCCTCGCTGTCTCCCGCATACGGCGTTGTTCACGCATCCAACGTGAGGATGGATGAGATAATGCATTTTCGCTACAGAGACAGTGATGAAGACATCATCAATGCGCTCACGAAGTTGCTGAACGGTGTCTCCGCGTCATTCCCTTCCGGAGAGCCGCCGTTCAGGATCGTCCTGGAAAATCTGTGGTGGCCCGGCCTGACGATGATTGATGATACCGGGTTCACTGTGCTCGAAGAAGGATTAAATTTTGACAACTGGGGACTTTGCGTCGATGTCGGACATCTTATGAACCGTCTCGGCAATTGCAGGGAGGAAAAAGAAGGAATAGAGAATGTTTTGAAAATTGTGAAAGAATACCCGAAGGAAATGATCGACAGGATCGACGTCGTGCATCTCCACATGAGCCTTTCCGCGGATTACATAAACAAATGCATGGAAGACACGGCGGAACTGAAAGTCGACGATGCGGATATTATGCCGAAGGCGTACGGGCACATCTGCAAAGTGGATCAGCACAGACCGTTCACGGATGCATCGTGCGCGAAAATCCTCAATATTTTGAAACCGAATTACGTAACGCACGAGATATCGGCTCCGACGCCTTCCGAGAGGATCTCCGGATTCAAAGGGCAACGTTCACTGCTCTGACTCGGCGTTAACATAATCATATCTGGCACTGCACCGTATGTGCGTTGAATAAATAATAAATACGTAATCCATGATGAGAGTCCCATGGATGTCAAAAGGGATGTGTCACTCCCGAGGCGTATCAACCTTATATTCAGATTCAGCTACACTTTGCCGTTCTTCATGGCATCCGTTTGCGGATCGTTGTTCGCATTTCTGTTTTACAATCCGCCCGTGCATGTCGTCATACTGATGCCCGTTGTTGTTCTTTTACTCGCGGTGTTCGTCAACTTCTCCAACGATTATTTCGATCACAAGTCGGGCGTTGACAAAATAAGGTTCATGGACAGAGAAGAAATGGCGAAAGCACTCGACTCCGAACTTCTGAAAAAAATATACTGGGAAGGCAATCCTTTTGACGACGGCCTCATCAACGACAAACAGGGAAGATATGTCATGGCATTGCTTCTTGTATTGGCCGGAGCGTTTGCAATACCCGTTTTCCTGCACGGCGGACTGATCGTGATATTGTTCGGCGGCATGGGCGTGTTCTTGTCATACTTCTACACCGCGCCGCCTCTCGACCTCGGTGCGAGAGGATTGGGCGAGATCAACGTTGCCGTCTCATTCTTCATGTTAGTGTTCTGTTCATTCTACGTTGCGACGACAGACCTCTCCGGTGCGGAGATATTCATGTTCGGCCTCGGGATCTTCAACGCAGAAATATTTATCTTTGCGATGATCATCGGAACGCTTGTCGGGTTGATGAGACTTACGGATTCGATGTCCGGACAGGAAGCGCATATTATGCGCGGTGAAAAAAGCATTTCAGTGCGTTTCGGCCTTGACGGTGCGGTGAAGATAGCAAAGGCGTTCATCGTCTTCGGTTACATCCTGTTTGCGGTGATGGTATTGTTCAACCCGCTGTATGCTTTGCTTTTCCTTACGTTGCCGCTTACGTTCAAGGTATGGAAGATAATGAGCGAAAAGTCTGATAATTGGACCATGAAAATTCCGCCGTTCTTCTTCGGAACCGCTTTTATGGCAGAGATCTTCTTTGTCGTCGCCGTTTTCGTGATATACGTGTTTGATGTTCAGCCGCTGATCTCATTTCTTTGACATTGCGAAGACGGATGACATCTCTCGTATGGTCGAAAAACTTCCTTTCTTTATCAGATGATATTCTCTGACAGCGGCGAACCCGCATTGTTCGCATGATCTCGTGCCCTGCATCGGACAACCGTTGTGATGCGATCCATCAGGAATTATGAACACCGTCACGTTATGCGGACATTTCTTGCCCCAATCTTCTTCAACAAGAAGCTCAAGTCCCTTCTTCGAATTGAGTATCGGATATCCTTCCTTCTTGAGTTTTCTTATTCTGTCAACGGCATCTTTTTTCTCGTCGATGTTCAACGCAAGATCATACGGCGGAGGCGTTATGAAATTGAATATTATTCCTGTCAGCTTTTCATTTTCTTTGACAAGCTTTGCAACTTCTTCCATGTGTGCGATGTTATCCTTCTGAATTACCATGTTCGCATATACGGAACCGGTGAATTCCATCTCATCAATGGTTTTCATGAGCTTATCGAAAACGCCTTCTCCTCTCACGAAGTCGTGTATCTCACGCGGTCCGTCCAGACTGACCGAGATAACATCCGATTCCGTGAACACGCCGTTCGTTCCGTTCGTTGTGTATCCCACGTTCGTATATCCTGTTTCTTTTGCCGCTTTTATGATGTCGCCCAGATTCTTGTCTCCGTCGGTCCACATCGTTGTCTCGCCGCCCTCGAAATAGGCTATCCTGGCACCTCTCTTGAATTGATGTTTGAGGTCTTCGACGATCTCATCGTATGTCAGCTTTGTCTTTGCGGCATTTTCGGTCGCGTCACTGACGATGTCGCTCGGTATGTTGCCGTGTATGCTGCAGTGTCTGCATCTCAGATTGCATCCGTAATGTATTATGAGTGTGTTAACCAACGGTGCTTTGCTTCCGAGCACGGATTTGAACCACCATTTCGCATAACCGAACATTTCGCCCATTGCCATGCCACGTGTATCCGGTAATGCATATAAATGAGGTTCGCAGACCGGGACACGTGAACAACGGAGATATCAAACCTTGCGCGGTCGGTCTGTTTTAAAGAGGCTTTGCGGCGCAGGATCCGCATCCGTCCTTCTTCTTTATGTCAAACACATTGTACGAATTGAGGGATGCATCTATCGACAACAGTTTTCCCGACAGGGAAGAATGTTTTCCCGACAGTATCTTCACCGCTTCCAATGCCTGTATCGACCCTATGATTCCGACCATCGGGCTGATTGACGGGATCTCATTGACAATCGGATCCGGAAGTATGCATTCCAGGCACGGCGTTTTATTCGGGATCACCACGGTCACCTGTCCGTACAATGATTCAACGCCGCCGTGCACCAGATCTATGTTGTTTTGCAACGCATATCTGTTTACGATCATCCTCGACCTCCGGTTGTCGAGGCAATCGATGATGATGTCGCAATTGCTTGTTTTGTACATGTTGGAATCGTTTACTTCCATATCCAGTTCCGTTACGTTCGATCTCGGGTTGATTCTTCTTATCCATTCCGCCGAGCGTTCGGTCTTCCTTTTTCCCGTGTCGTCGGCGGAGTAAACAAATTGGCGGTTCAAATTACCGAGATCGGGAGATTGGTTATCCGCGATTATGAAATTGCCTACGCCCGCCGATGCCAAATGCGTTATCACATTGCATCCCAGTCCTCCCAGGCCGATCACGGCCACCGTCGATCTTTCCAATCTCCTCTGACCGTCTTCGCCTGTTATCGGTATCTGCCTCAAATATATCTCACTCATGGTCAGCCGACGAACTCCGTGATCATTCTTATAAGGATCTCGGCCGTGGCCTCCCTTATCTCGTTACGCGTTCCTTTAAGCTTCAGGCGCATGTGTTCCGTTCTCTTTCCGTCCGTTACCGCGATGAACACCGTTCCGACCGGTTTGGCGGGCGTTCCTCCGCTCGGACCCGCTATTCCCGTCACGGATGCCGCTATATCCGAATCGAACAATCTTTTTGCGCCTATTGCCATTTCTTCCGCTGTCTCGGCACTCACCGCACCGTATTTGGTGAGCGTTCCGTGCGGAACGTTCAGAGACTTTTCTTTGGATTGATTGGAATACGTGACCGCACATCCCAAAAAGAATTCGGACGCTCCCGGTATGTCCGTCACCAACGATGATATCGATCCTCCCGTACACGATTCGGCGAGTGACAGCGTTAACTTATTTTCCGTAAGCTTCTGCGCAAGATCCAATATCTCGGACAGGTTATCATACGTCAATATCATCATTCAGACCTCTGATGCGACCTATGCCGTCTATGTCATCAATGACCTTTGCCACCGTCGCAGGTACGAGCGGACGCCAATCCTCACCGATGAGCATTCTCTTTCTCACTTCCGTTCCGGAGTACTCGGAACGGTTGTAAAGCGGCGAATCTCTTATCTCATAGCCTGCTTCCTTGAAAAGGCGTCTTGTCAGTGTGTTGTTTGAATACACGACGGCAAACGGCGGTGACATCGATACCACGTGCGCCACCCAGACGGAATATCTGTTCAGGTCCTCCATGGGAACGATGTATGCGTTCGATATGTTCGATTCTTTCAAAGAATTTGATATCATGCGGTATCGTTCACCTGCGGTGAACGGATTGTTCACCGTGTGAGAGTATTGTGCACTTCCTATTCCTATCGTAAGGTTCTCGGATGCCTCGGATATCTTCCGTACGACCTCAAGGTGTCCGTTATGGAACGGCTGGAATCTCCCGATAATCAGTGAATCCCTGTCGTGTTTCTTAGCGCAACGCATGTTGTACATGAAAGGATGTCCTGTTAAAAAGTTTTTATCCGAACTTGACCGTGATGTAAAAGCGGATGACCGTCATCGTTTGAAATGTATTGACGGTTTCGTCCGACTTTTGTTGGAGATTTCGTACGAATACGTTTCGGTATATCAGTTAACCGACGGATGAGGCGTTGCCGAATTACGGTTCGGGATGTCTGTTGCCTGTGCGGGCGCATCGGCAACCGTGCATAACGGTCTTTCCAAATGCTTCGCCGTTGATTCGCCGCAGTCCGTGAGCGGAAGCAATTTCTTCAAATATTGTTCCTTCTTCGGGCAGTCGACGAGCGCATATTCCAGAACGTCTCTCAGATTCTCAACGGTGACGATATCCAATACATCGTAATACCGGGTTTCGATCATGACATCCTTTCCGTTCTCCTTCGGTATGAGCACGCGTTTCAAACCCGCCTGCGCCGCCGCCTCGAGCTTGGCGGTAACGCCGCCTATGGGCAATACCTTTCCGCGGACACTGAGGCTTCCGGTCATGGCTATCGTCTGATCAACGGGAATCTCTTCCATTGCCGATATTACTGCCGTTGCTATCGTTATTGAAGCGCTGTCCCCTTCCACGCCGTCGTACGTACCGATGAACTGTATGTGTATGTCCCTGTCTGAAATATCGGTCATCGTGTACTTCTTTATGACCGCGGATATGTTATCAACGGCTTCCTTGGCTATCGTTCCCAGCTGTCCGGTGGCGACGATGCCGCCTTTCTTCGACTGTGCCGGCGCCACCTCCGCGACTATCGGCAAAACGATACCTGAGTATTCGGACATGTTCGAACTTGCGTTCATTGCCGCCAGGCCGTTCACCGATCCTATTTCGGAACCGTCTGTCTTGAACATCTCGTACGCACGGTGTGATTCTATGTAACGGTCCGCTATCTGTTGCTCGAGGCTGCGCGCCGTCTTCTTTGCATCAAGCACATCCGCCTTCGTGACGAGTTTTGCGTTCTTCGCTATCGCGACATCTCCGGCCACACGTATCAGGCCGCCCAATTCCCTCATTCTGAGCGTAAGCTCCCCTTTCTTTCCGGCCCTGCGCTGTGCTTCTCTCAAGATCTCGGCAACGGCATACTTGTCAAAATGAGGTATCTTCCCGTCCTTGAGGACCTCTTGCGCAACGAAACGTATCAATTTCTTTCGGTTTTCGTCCGTGTCCTTCATGGAACTGAGCATGTACACTTCGTATCCGTATCCTCTTATCCTTGACCTCAGAGCGGGATGCATGCCGCTCATCGCGTCCAGGTTACCCGCGCAGACCAATATGAAATCGCACGGGACCGGTTCACTTTTCACCAATGCCCCGGACGACCTTTCGCTTTGACCCGTTATGGCAAGCTTGCCTTCCTGCATCGCCGTCAGAAGGGATTGCTGCGATTCCATTCTCAGTACGTTGATCTCATCGATGAACAATACGCCTTTGGATGCTTTGTGTACCGCGCCCGGTTCAAGTCTGTCGTGTGACGGCGTCTCCAGGCCTCCGCTTTGGTACGGGTCGTGACGAACATCGCCCAGCAACGAGCCGGCGTGCGATCCCGTCGCATCTATGAACGGAGGCATATCATTTTCATTATGCCCCACCAACAGTTTCGGAACGATCATCACTTCCTGTCTTTGACCCGGAGTTCTGAATATGAAGTACAGCAATATGCAGAACAGTAACGCCACCAGAAGTATCGTGGCATCCTGAAACATTATGAATCCCAATATTCCGAGAGAGATCGCCATGATGAAGAACATCATCATCGTGTTGCTTCTCCGCATTTTTACGGATGCGGCGATGATCTTCTGCTCTGATACTATCTCTTTCCCCCTGCCTGCAGGCAGTACGCGTACCAGCGGTTCGTTGACATCCTCGGGATTATGATAAGAAATGATATCCTGCAATTCGCTTTTCGGAAGAAACTCTATCATTGAGTTCGCCAGCATGGACTTTCCCGTTCCCGGTTCGCCGATGAGCATTACATGTCTCTTCTGTGATGATGCTTTTTTGATCACCTCTACGGCCTTCTCCTGGCCTATGACTCGGTCGGCCATCTTGTCCGGTACCTCAATGTCGGCGGTGGAATTGAATATCTGTTCCTCTATCCATTCATCCAACGGCGTCACGACAGTTTCTTCTTTTTCCATCTGAATCTCCTATTATAATTGGGATAAGTAAGCCTATATAAAGAACTATCTCGGAGTGATATCGGGCGGCATTTTTTTGTTGAGACTTTACGATTTTTAAGGTTTTTTGCAACTCGTATTTATATATTG
>Ga0123353_10007024_pt1 | contig 15142 bp, 9 predicted proteins | sample TergutLab28metaG_3_FD_92763 | JGI IMG/M metagenome (GOLD analysis project Ga0123353, IMG submission 92763) | Labiotermes labralis P3 segment gut microbial communities from Petit-Saut dam, French Guiana - Lab288 P3 | ecosystem: Host-associated > Arthropoda: Insects > Digestive system > Gut ... | reverse complement strand
CATCAGCTTACTATCAGTGGTGTTGATTATAATTAAGTATGATTAGTTAGTTATGAGACTAATCAGATCTAAATGGCAGTGTAGAACATTGTCATTAATAAGTGTAAGTACTTAGGACGTTTAAAATAATTTCTCAGTTGCCAATATTGAAAATAATATAATTAATTAATTTTAATATAATCTTAGGCGTGATAATAATAAAAAGATTATTAGTATTTTATGTATTATAATATTTCTCCAAACTGTAAAATGAGTTGATCAGGAGGAACTTTTTTAGTGCAATTAGGAATTTTCCTGTATTGTCCAATAGATTTCGAATGGTTGTTGGTAAATGATTGAAAATCTTAACTCCAGAGTAGTATACACCCTTTTGGTACATTGTTAAGTTAGCAGGAGGTACATGTGTGTTGTTTTTGTGTCTTGTGTTAATTGTTTGATTCAGTGTAGGGCCAGAGGTTAACTTAATTATAATAAACACAACTGATAGTAAGCCGATGCTTAAGGCTCAAACTTAGGCACTTATCCTATTGCTTATATTATTTGTAATGCCACATTTTGTAACAACGATATATGTTTTTATCTATTATGTATAACTGACTAGTTCCATATCTGTATGATTTACGGAATGTGAAATAAATGAATGAATGAATGAATGAACTGAAATTGAAATGAATATTTTCAATACTGTGTCCAGGCAGGCCTCTGGAACCCCTTCAGGGTACTGGCCAAAGCATCCTTACTGGCTACTGGACCCATCAAGGGTAGCCTACTGGCCAAAGCGACCTTATTGCCTTTCAGATCTACTTGGCCTTCTATCTATTTTTGCCGGCGTGTCTTTCCAGGAGCTAAAGCGGTCGGAGCACGAAACTGAATATTTCCTTCATGTAGTGACGAAGATCAGAATGCTTGAAGCCATATTTCCACACTGTCACATGCCTCCACGGTGTGATGTTTGACTGGGCACAGTGAAAAGTCATACTATGTAGGCTAATTACGTCATTCGATAAAACACTAAATATTAATTGGAAAATTACCGAGTCGGTGAGAATTCAGGTCTTCCGGGATGTGACGCTATGTCGTTGGGTGATTTCTGAGGTTTCGAAGGAACGTAATGCCTTCATCTTCAAGATTCATCCTGAAGATGAAGCACTGCGATCCGTCGGAGACCCTTCACCCCACGACGCAGCGTCCCATCCCAGCAACACGGTTGGGGTAACCTCCAAATCACGCAGACGGTCCCTGCATGTAATGCTAACGAATGCAGCAAACAGGATCATGTGGTTGTCTGCTGTATTGCTCAGCGCACAGACTCATTCTTTTGTTTCATAAATATTCGAATTGTTCCATAAGTAGCACAATCGAAAGATTCGAATTTTGTATTCGATAGGGCGCAGCCGGGGTTGCGTAGGTGGTATTGCGACTCCTTACGGGCTGGGAGGTTCTGAACACGAACCCTGGTGGGTGCGAGTTTTTCTGCACCCCCCTAAAGCGGGCCCGAGGCCCACCCAACTTCCTGTATAACGGGAACCGGGGTTCTTTCCGGCGGATAAAGGAGCTAGGGCATGGCGTTGGTCGTCCACCCCATCCAACGCCGAGGTAAAAGAAAGAGTAGAGCTATATCTCTACCCCACTATGCGTGTTAATGGCACGTTATAGGGTGAAACTTTTTTATATTTTACTGTGGTCGAAAGGGAGGTTCAAATGTCATGTAATACACAATCACTTTTCCTGGATGTGCAGTGTCTCTGTGACACAGATCCTAGGTAGATACATCAGGGAGTACCCGTGCGTCCATCTGTCGTACAATTGGACAAAGACATAAACGTCCATAAAAAATCTAATAGAACTGGTTTCCCGACAGTGATTTTCTATAAAAATAGCACTGAAACGAGTCTGTAATATATTTGTTACATATTGTGAGTTAAACGTTTGCATGAGGCTTCCGTCAATATACTGTGCATAGAATATGGTGGACTTCTAGCTCTATCAAGATTTACTTCCTAATGCAAGTGCTGAATTGGATACGTAACCATAGTATACTACCTTATCCCAGCAGGGTATTCAGACCGACAGTTTTCGTAATCTCCTCCCATATATCAACACGAAAGGTGACTCTATTGCGCCATTTTCTTTTGACACTTCCTGTTCCACAAAGCCCTAAGCCTAAGCATCTCTCTCTCTCTCCCCCCCCCCTTTTACCTACGCATTTTAATGTGAGATATTTTCTGGAATTAAATATGTAATATTTCTTATAGGACGAGATCTACTTGCACTATATTAAGAGTCAGCGGAAGTACTGAACATGTCGGTTATTTTCATATTTGTTTTCGGTTTCGCTGACGTGTTTCCGCTTCCTTTTAAAGCGTATCCGAACATTTCTTTTGAAGCATTTAATCATAAGAAACCATTTCTGATAAATTTTAATAGAATCAAATGCAGAAAGATGTAGAACAGAATGACGGCAGATCAGCGCACTCTTTTTACTGGTATTGTGTGACAGTTTTTTTTTGTTCAATAAAACAGAAACTAGTGATGGAGGCCCGCGTCGGTAAACACACATTGTACATCTCACGCCTTGAATGCCTGATTGCAAGACCCCTTTAATTTGTACTTACCATTTTGCGGACCAAATAATGTCACCCACGATTACACAAACGTATGCACACATTTTCATCAAGTATTCGAAAATTTCTGTGCAGGAACAAATGTTCATTAAAAGAAACTGATCATCTCCCGATGCTGAGGGGGTGAATATCAAGTAGACATCTCGTTGCTCTCCACTTTCCACTGACCTAAAACAAACACCATTTTCAGAAACTGAAGAAAGACTTCATACCCGTTGACACATTCCCTAGTCTAATTACATCAAATAACACGTATCGTTCCAATGGCAGCAACCTCGCTCACTCCTGGCGGAGCCTGACTGAACAGCTCGGCCGCGACGAATCTTTCTGTTCGCCAGATCTATCTTTAGCAACATGAGGCAAGCACCGCACACTTACTGCACGAAATGGGCAGAATATACGCTGCTCTCATATTTACTTCTACCCATTTATAGCAAAAAGAGTACAGTAAGACAGTAAAATAGTTTACAGGCTCTACAACACGAGGGCGAAACACAGATTTGCTCTCGAAGCGTCTAAACGGGTTTGATATTTCAATACATGGAACATAAGAGAAGAGTCACTGCGGGTGGATACACCCGCGACTCATTAGAAAGATCCTGAAATAAATTTTGAGAACTACAGCGAAGATTTTTCTTCGATTTCGCTTGTTGAATACTGCCTCAACCATTTCGTGCTATCTAAACTTCCAGTCAATCAAGAAATTTAACAAATAAATTGACCAAGTATCTAGTTACAGAATTCTATGTCTCAGCACTTCTAACTCAAGACACATCATTATTAATAATTAATCGTCAAGCATGGCTATTTATTTTAAAACCCATAATCACAGCCACGTTTCAGTGTCACTAAGGCCATCTTCTGGCTGTTTAATTATGAGTAACTTTTCTTACAGCAGCACAAGTGGGCGACCAACATTAAATTAACAAAATTCAGTGCTGTTTTCGATACTGAAGCAGTTAAACCGTGAAATGCAGGAGGATGAATTTGCACACCGTAACTTAGCTTTCGGCTTCCATAACGTTTGCCATGAAAAATCTGTGTTTTTACTCTGTTTCTCCCATCCCAGCTACAGGCACAGTCCGCCGTACAATGCGTGAATTTCTGGACAAGCCTTTCAGTTGTGTACTTCCTCGCTATCTAATTCCTTCCACATGCCCAAAGCGAGTTACTCTTTACTTCCTCTTTGTCGACATATTTTACAGACTGCTGCACCCACAAACCGCAAGTTCCACCAGACACCTGGACAAAAAACAGGCCAATCTTACCCAGTCACTTGCTACGTGCGTATTCCGCTAAACGGTAAGCAAAGCATAGTGAATAAAGTTAAGTAACGGTGTAATTATTTGCATATAAAATGTATTAACAAGAGTGGCCATTTAGATTCTTACGGTTCAGTCTCGAAGTTCGGGATGTAAAAGTTCCGTGACTGCCAATTTTAATATTATTATTTCGAGTTTCCGTGACTGGTCTGACGAATCGGGATGATACCACGTAGTTGACGAGTCAGCTTACCCCACTCTCCTGCTTCTGCACAGATCACCGTCAGCTCAGTGGAACTGTCTTTCATTAAGTGAGGTTCGTGGATTTGATGTGTCAGCAGCCTCCAATCTGTATTGATATCAGAACAATCTGCTGCCATCTTAATGCTCCATTAATTTTGTTGAAGGCTGGGTGCGGCCGGAACGATTATGTCAATGAAAAATCCCAGTGACCCATAGGGAATCGAACTCGCGACCTTACGGCTTATAACGCAGTGCCTCAACCAACTGCACCACCACTTGTAACAGGAAGCAAGATATTTCAGGTCGTATAATGATGCACAAAAAATACGCGGGTCCTGAGAACTGTCTTTGGCAGAAGATTTCAGCGGCTTACACCAGCGATTTTCTTTCTTACGAAACTCTGCAGAATGTCTCTAAAGATGGCGGCCATTTGGACTGTGACGAGACTGCCGTTGTGGTTGCAGCACTCCGTGCCGTAGGCCAGGGACTGCTGCAAGTTCTTCACTTTCAAACGGCCACGCGGTTTCACGCTAAGCGCGTAAATGTCCTGTGATTTAGACCCATGAAAGATGCACAGCCTTTCCTGCGCAAATTTTACGCAACTCACGTACGGTCAGGATCACCGTGTGCAAACATTTTTACCAAATTTCGTCCAAATCAGACGGAAAAAAAAACGCGAGCAACATTAAATGTACGTCCTTGAAAGACGTACGACTTTTCAGTGCATCGATATTCATGAAACTCAGCATTGCTCTACGGCTTTATGTGCGGCTCTTTGACACAGACTGCACACAAATCGGTAAATAAATAAAGGTAACTGGGTAGCATTAAATTATGCCCCAATTAAAATAAGCCTGTCACTTCATCACGTCTTTACGAAACTTCTACATGCTTAAAAAGTTTAGTAATAAACTCCTACACCAAATTTCATGAAAGTCCAGCAAAACAAGATCTCGACGTAAGGCGTTCTTCTTTTTCTTCGAAAAGAACACCTAATAGACATATAAAAGTGCCCAACACTAGCACATCAGTAATTAAATCAAAACTCCAGTCACAATGTTTGGACCTGCAGTACGTTACTTACATGCATGTTGTGTGCGTATGCTTGGTACTCTTATCATGCTGAGTTTCGGAAGGTAACCTGTACGTGCATGAAATAAACAGTTCACTCTATGTTTGAAACAGGTAACACTGGACACAAATATCTTTGAACCACACAATATGCCTTTATTTCTCTCTTTCAGAAGTGGTTACACCAGCCCTGTATGTGTCAAGGTACATGTGGGATGCAGCACTATAAAGCACAATACTAAAATCCAATATGCAAGTTGCATAAGAGTTTGTTATGTTGTGTCAGATTGAAATAATTGCTATAAATAGCACCTTTCCTTGATCACTTTGCCACACAGTCTAATTGTTTACTGGATTTAAAAACCCACACACAAATTTGGACAGGGTGTCAGAGAGCAGTACTGCAACCAGGGAGGGTCACCAGCATAGTTTTTATTGCTGGAAGGTTATGTTCAGGAGCCAAGGAGTGACACGTGTCAGGAAATGGGGAAGATAATGACGATGTATCAGCACATGACAGAGGAACAATACTAACGCAGCTCGAGCAGTTCATTCCATTCCGGAAGGAACGAAATGGCAGAACCCCCCTTATCATCATTTCTGGAAAATAATTTTTATTTGTGACAAAGTGTTTGTATTAATAACTGACTGAGCACTACAGTTACTTAGTTCAAACAAATACAGAGTTGTTTTACGTATTTTCAAATGCAGAAAGATCACAGCTAATGAAAGAACGAATGAATGAATGCAGCTGTATACTTCATTACTGAATTACTGATTGCTGTCATGGTTGGTTATATTTAAGAACCTGACTGGAATGGACAATTTTACCTCACATATACTACTCAATATTGTAGGCATTCTTTAAATTTTAAGTTAATTAAAATTTATATGAAATAACATCTGCTACAATAATGTAGTATAATTTGAATGGCATTTGCATTCATGATATTACAATGACAAGATTGAAGTGTTCGAGTAACGCATGGTTACAGAATGCATATATTTTAATGTACATGCACCCTTCTCTGTGTATGTATATATGTATGTTTATATATATATATATATTTATATGTTTATATGTATGTGTAAGTACATATGGATCACAATTCTTAATTTTTAGAACATGTGTCACTTGCTAAGATAGAAGTGGCTAGTCTATGTAACAATAGTATAGGGATAATGAATATTATTGTTAAGTTTTAATACAGCAGGTATTGATAACTTCCATCACTTTACAATACCACCCTCATGGCAATGTTGTGTCAATGCACGCATTATGACAGCTCACACTACAGCCTGCAACACTGCATTATCAAGAACCATGCACCCCAGTCGCTCACTGCAATTTCTCTCAAGTTTAATCACGTTAAGAAGGGCAACAGTTCTATGCCAAACAAGAGGAACGACAATTTATAATGTGGCACTTTAAATAAAGAGAAAAGTGTACAAAAGAATGTTAAACAACACGAGATAAGTCAGTGTTGTATACACAGTTCAATTACCGGTTGCCAGCTCACGGTATTAATGCAGCCCATTCTTTCAGTCAACGAGCCACATGCACACCAAGACATGACAAACGAATACACGATGAATGTACTCAGTATCACTGACGTATCTGACACGAGGTACATATTGACTTACACTCTGTATTCCTTTTATATTTGTTTTCAGCATTTACTGTTTATGTTTCTCAAGATAAGGCTCAATTTGTGCAGTTCAGTACCTGGCCTTCGACACCACTTTGTTATTCTGTGCAACACAAAATGCGAGTCAATGCAGTCATGTGGCATGGGCAGGAAAAATTCTAGTTCTTCGTGTGAATGTGCAGTGTGCCATGTTGGGTACATGGTTCTGATGTCACTGATAATCAGAACTTACATGTGTTAAGTTTTGAAGGAAGCTAAATTCTAGGAAAGGCTGTGTTCATGAACAATGTGAAAGACAAGAAGCTGATTCAAGACACACCAACACCACACTGACAGTCAAGTGTAGCCATGCACCTTAGTTTGCAGAAACTTTAATGTAATTATTGTGTTACAGTTTGCAAACACAGCCTTCAGTATTAATTAATCTTCTACAACACATGACATACAGTCAACTGTACCCTGAGAGATGCTGCTACTCTAACATTTGGAACTCCTGTGGGCTCATCACAGCCAAATGGCTCTGGGTTCAGATACCAAAATTCTGTCTGCAAGCTCTGCTATAAATTACAAAACTTATAAAAATTCATGTTTATTGCTTTATGGTCACTCTGTATCACAACATGTATTTTACTGATGATAAGTGAAACCACCCAACAGGCAGAAGCATCCACTGATGCGCTCTCTTCACCAACACAGCAACGTGACGTTTGTCAGGCCAGGACAAAACTGGCAGGGGCCACCAGGCAAAATAACATATAACGATTTGATATGAGAGATTTTTAATGACATGAACCAACAGGATGTCTGTTTCCATTTAATTATTTACAGTAAATAATCTGCCTAAAATTACTGTCTGACTATGTTAGTCCTATCTTCTAATGGGTTCTATGTCAGACAAAATTAGGAGATATAAGAAAATAATACAAAGAGCTGATCTGTATCAAAATTTTGTGCTTCAATTTAACAAATTACTGGTACTTTAAGTATACAACCATTAATATATGGTAATTACACCATACATATCAGACAACTGTCTTACACACCAGTTGACAGGTAAAAGTAAATTAAAGTAAAGTAAAGTAACATAATGTTGTCACTGTACATGCCATCACAGCAGATAAGGGTACAGATCCACTGACTGTCACCTTCAGCACTCGAGTTGGCCTCACGCTGCAGCTGCTGTATGTCTGCCAAATGAGCCCCTGGAACCCATTCAGTAGATGACTGGGTGGGTTTGAGAGCCCACACGGACATTTTGAAGAGAAAAAGCTTAGGATCCTGCTGGAAATCTAACCTCAGATTGTCCAGCCCACAGCCTAGTCACTATACTGACTGAGCTATCCCAGCTCCCACAGCTGACAGTTAAGTCTCTTTATTACTGGTACTGGAATATAAACAATGCAAATGGTATTTGCAGTTTTACCAAATGCTGTACCAGTGAGTGGCACAAAGCATTACTGGCAAGCTGAATTAGAGTCATGCAAGAAGTTAAGTGGTCTCATCCTGGAGGGCACTTGATGGGATGAGGAGGGGGAGGGTAGTCTCACCGTATTCATAATGATAATTTTCTTTACGAGAAATTTAATATATTATGCAAAAATACATTTCTGTAATTTTGCATAAATTCAGTGTCTGAGAACTGAAGATTATAGACAGCCAACAAGAAACACAATATAACAGGGAGATGCAACTCTGTGATGTTGGGTGATAGTCCACAATGTTTCAAACGACCACAGTGGCTTCACCTTCGAGACGAAAATAACAATAAGAACCACCCACCCAAGCACATGGCGTCACGTCCCAGCAGACTTGAATCCTCAGCTAAAGTACTCTGAGGACTTCAAATCTCACACGACGTACCACAACGTTTAGAACTGAACACAGGACAAAACTATCACAATTGCAAATCTATCTGACGCGATCGATGAGCGCAGCAGAGGAGTTTCAAATAGAATGGACTTAACTGCAAACACACACACACACACACATATTTTGTCTATGCAGAACTGTTTCATACAGGCTTATAACAAAGAACTACAGAAACAAAGCTACATTTTGGAAACTCTTAAAAAAGGCTAGTAACAGATTTGTACTTGACTGTATGCACTTTTATACACTATACCATTCCTTTGGCATATATGGTGGTGATTATAACTGCTACAACAGATGACTACCATATTTATGTGTGTAACAACAATGGCATAGACAGCATGTGGTAACTGTTTTAATGCCAGTAAGAGTCAAAAGGACACTTCTAGAACCTGTCAAACTGAAGATTTATCACGTGGGTTAGTACACAACTTATTGTTTTGTATTAACTAGTTGGTCAAAGAACAGATTGCTGACAGGTGCAATGCTGTACAAACATACATAATTAGGATGATGTGAGGTGTTCAACCAGAAGGAGAGGCAAATTTCAATAAAGTACATACGGGCCTGCAGCCAAAATCAATAAGGTGACACAAACCAGCACAACATGTGACTATGGTCTTGATATCTGTGAAGGTAAAGCTGTCCCTCTCCAAGCCAAAAAGGCATACAGGGGGAGTAGCAGTACAGCTCCAATCATTCTTAGCCTCAACACTATAGGCAGGTGAGAGATCAACTTCACACCCCAGCTGCTTTACCTCTGGGGAAAGAAGCACCTGGTACCACAGACTGAAAAGCTCACAGGGCCACAGAGTGGGTCTGGAAATTTCGATCAAATTAAATATAAAAATGAAGGGAAATTACCATGTTCCTGTGCAAGTGAAATCTTGTCACAAATGGCCCATTAGCTCTCTATACTGGGGCAGGTGTTATTAATTGATGGACGTGGTACATGTGCATGTAACAATCAGCAAATTTTGGTGCAATTAACAACCCTGAGGTCTCATAAATAAGCAGACAGAACAGAAATCCAGGATTGAATGATTTTACTCCAAAGTTCTTCATGAGGAATTTCTTACATCCCCACAAACTTAACTGTCTGGCTCTCTTGCTGTTTAAGTTTGCCTTTGCTCTGTGACCAGCATATGGCAGCAGCATTCTGACAAAATGGTGACCCCCTCAAGCCAAAAAGCACACATTCCATAACATTCAACAACCTGTGAGACAATCAGAGATAAATAATTATGGAACTTTTATACATGTAAAGGTCAGAGCTTGCATTTTTGTTTCATATGTGGATGATGTGCCTGCCTGCCACACGGTGCATGAGACTTCAAAAGGATTTTCTTCACAACCAGTGTGCTTCTTATGACTATTAAATTTCTGATACAGCTTTCTTTGCATTTCAGAAATTCTCAAGAATTTAAATATGTTAAAATTTTGTTTATGCTCCCTTAATTCCCTTGATTCTATACGTGTTTTTTCAGTCCTGCCAAAGCATCATCCATAAGAACATTAAATTTTCCTGAACATACAAAGACCTACTTGCTTCCTCCCCAGTTCCATATTTATATATTTCAATTCAACACAAATTGGCATGCTGCCATCATTTTAAGTATTTTCAAATAGAAAAGAGGCAAGAAACTAATTTTACGTGGCCTCTGCAATCTTCATGTATGCTTAATGTCTATGGTGTCAAGGCTGCACAAAAACAGCAGAAAAGCAATGGCCAGTGCAGTTCTAGAAACTTGGCACATAACCCACGTGGCAGAGACATCTGTTCAATTATTCCCCCACAGACAGCAGCAGGGAAGTAAACGAATCACAGGCTAGCTGTATGAAATTTTTCTTTTGGCTTAACATTAGAAAAGTATTTTAATGAAGGATGAACGGTTCAAGCCGTGCAACATAATCCGAGAATCTGGTTTTTGTGTTATCATTATGGCAGTACTCATTTAATGTATGTAATTTTAACAGCTACACAAATTGTCATTTCCTTCATTTTACATTCATTTTAAGTGGCCTCCCTTCATGAACGTAAAGCACAGGTTTCACCACACTACATCACGTGCAGTCGACCAGCTCTTTAGGCTGTGTGCCGTCCATCTGTAGCACAAACATATAGACATGCACTGCACCGGTCAACAGATCCTGACTCACCACACCGCAGACTGGCCACGGTGGGTATCAACAGTCGTCCGGCCAGCATCAAACATGCTTCGAAGGAGACACTTGACAAACTGCTTATGTACAATACAGGACCTATGTTATGCTAAAAATGGTAAAAAATTAGTTGGCTCGCCCCAATATTCCAAACATTACGAATGTTAAAATGATAAGTTGCATGTAAAATGCATAACAAATGGCCAATGTCATTGTATGAACATGGTATCATGCACAAACATGTAAAATTTATTTGTAACAAACATCTTTTTTTTAAAGTTTTTTACACAGTTAATGATGCATACTGTCCTTCATTTAAAGATTTGTTTCATAAAAAGAAAAAAATATATGTACAGAGCTCTCCAGGAAAACTATTAGGAATGTCAGTATTGGAGTTGCCTTCATATTTACAGTCACCTTGCAATGTGGGCCTTTGGCTGAAGGGCCCAAGGTCACATGCAAACTACAAGCTACCAACAGTAAAACACATTATGCAAGACAAGTCGTCAAAATATTAACTCAGGTATTTGTTAAGACAACACTATACTATACCTTACTTGTATCCCTATTTATATATTTATATTATATACACATTAATATGTATACTGGCACGCCCAGTGGAGTGCTGGCTTTACGTGGTGGTTCTTTTTAGTGTTTCTGGGGCAACCAATCACAGGCAGAGCTCAGTCATAGTATAAACTCAACATATGGCCTAATAAGATCAACAACAAGATACAACTAAATAACTACAATTCTAGAACCAGCTTCCACCCCCAAATTTGCTAGTGAGACCACCAATGCCTTTGCCAAACATGTTGCCCATACGGCCGACAACATTAGTGGTTACGTTGGTAATCTTGGCCACATAGTTGCCATCTTCACCCAGAGTCTCCCTGATGGTCACCTTTGGTTTACTTCTGTCTCCATCATCATCGATACCTGTTTCAGGGTATCCCCTGCACATGAGACAGATGGGGTTAGTTCTGTAACTGTCATTTTAACCAGAGACAGTATTTTTTAATGTGTGACTGAGCAGAACTGACAACTGCAGAATGAATGGCATTGCCACTGTGCAACAATGATGTCATCCACTCTACACGGAGCAGTCCCACCACAAAAAGCACTGTACGATACAGACTGTTAATGTACAATCCACGTGTGGGTTCTGCTTTAAGCTGTACACCCTGCATAATGCTAAACAGCCCCCTGCCTTATCACAATACGTACTCTGAGTCTTCATTGTCACGCCGAGTGCTCATGGTCAGTGCACACGTGGCTTCTTCAGTCTGCATGCGTTGTGAAATTGTTTGATACGTTTTTGAATTCAGTTTGTCCTCCATCACTCCTTGCAATTCAAAGTCCGAATACAGTTTCTGGAAGATATATGGAAACAGAACAACAGTGTTCAAACTGGGAAGTAATTACGTTCAGTTCAGCAAATATCAAGCACTAACTACTATAATGGGAAGATTAAATAGCACTGTTATGACTCATCTTGTTCTAAATGTTCAAATCTGTCAAAAACTAACCATGTGTCACACAGAGTCTCACAGCAGGAAGGTAATGTACTTCACATGTTCACACACAACACTGCAAAATTATTCTCATTTAGTCCACTGACATCCATGCAAAAACTGCTGTATCGTGCAGTCCTCTGACAGGTTCAAATCTGAGAATTCAGGTCTCCTGGGATGTGACACTGTGCAAGTGGTTTCTGACATTCCTTTGCAACAATGGGGACCACTCACCTAACAACACAGCATCACATTCCAGGAGACCTGCACCAATGACTGGGAGAAAGATTACCACCTTGTGTTACACTATGGGTTACTATTATCATGGGTGCTTCATTACAGGCACTGTCTGTTCATAAAGGTTTGTATTACTGGTACTGGTGACATCTCTTCTCCAGAATTTGCTACAATTACATCCTATCAAATTTGCCAAAAGCTTTGGCATAATGTACAAAGGCTAAAAATATTATGGTGATGAAATAATGGACAAGATGGGTGAGGCATGCAGTACAGACAGAAGAAAACTGGATACAAAATTTCTGTTAGAAACCCCGAAGGGAAAATACCCCTGTGGACAGCTATGTATAAATGAGAGGATAATATTAAAACTGATCTGAAAGAAGTAAGGAAGGTATCTATGCATGGACTGGAGTCATCTTGCTTAATACAGAAAATAGTGGCAAGCCCTTGTGAACATGGTAATGAACTTTTAAATTCCATGAAAGGTGGGGAATTTCTTCACCAGCTGAGAACACTTAATGGGAAGGAAGGGCTGTGCTCTGAGGTGACAGTCATCTTCTTTGAATTCATACATTGACAAACAGCAAATAATAAATAAATAAATAATCTGGTGAGATATCTAAACTTCTGGATAGGTGTGGAAAAGACAGTGAAAACATAATGGTTGACAATGGTGCCATGCTGTAACATTCAACTGACAGCAATTAAAATGTAAATGCTCATACAAAATAACCAAAGATGTGGAACCCTTCCTAAAAGATCATTCTTCAGCCCATTTTTGGTCCACATGTTATCTCCTTACTCATACCACTGGTACACTTTTATTGTAAATGGAATGAAATCTTTCAGTCAACATCCCTCTTATAACATTTTAAGTTTTCAGAGAGATGTTCTTGAAGATTCTGGTCTTGTGGGTTGTTATGCAGTGTTGTTGGGTACCCCAATTTTCAGAGAAAAGCTGTCCTACCTGACCCTGAAAATGACGAAACTATGATCCTTTGAAGCATCAGTAACTATTTACCCAATGACACAGCAAGCAACACAGAAGAAATGAATTGTCAACACCCGCACTGTTGTGAGCAGCTAAGCGGGTTGTGTAGCATCCACAAAGCATCTGGTCTGACTCTTGGTTGGGTTAGACATTTCTCCAGTCTACAGGATAATGCTCCAAAACACGTTATAAAAGCCTCTTCCTGAATTCTTACCCACCGCACTTAATTAGATATTATTCATAATGTTCCACAGCTATGTCACATTATTTCAAGCTGAGAACAAAACAAGACGTCTACAGTGCACATCAGACGGCACGCACTAGTACAACTTCACTTTAACTTTACAGCCTACCTATTTCCGAACACGTCGAAAGACTGGTACTGCAGTCTACCATCTTACAACTCAAAGTGCTTTTGTAATGGGTCACTTATTACTTATTATAACATACAGTGGCCCTTTTATCATTTCCCTGAGCACGGCAGTTGTCAAGGGATGTCACGGTGGATGCAGGCTTTCTATGCGATAAGCCTGCCGTGCGCTGGGACAAGATATAAGGGACACATTGTATATTTCTGACACTTACCTTCACAACATGTGCCAAACATGTACACTGGTACAAGTGCAGAGAATGGTCTAGTCTTTCTGAAAGCCAGTTACACAGCAGCTGGATCTGAGCTGTATACCATTGCTGCAACAGACACATCAGCAATCCATCACAACACATTTCCTTCACTGTTCCTCTTCTCCCACTATACACCATACTGAGTTAACAAAGCATGTCATGTACCTCAAAAAAATTTAAAATCCACAGCTCATCATTGACCTTGCTGCGAATCTGGTCCATGCAGTTACGAGTGAAGTTAACATAAGCTTGTCCCATATCTTTGCCAGAGCCAGATACGTTCTGAAACAGAATGTCTGTGTCAGCAAGTGAAGACAAAGTGTCAGTGGGGTAGTCACATGAAGAAAACAGCACACAGGGTTCAGAGAGAGAGGGAGAGAGTAGCCAAGAGATTAAGAACAGTAATGTACATGACCTTGATCACAAGACTTAATGTTAAGGCATGCATACTGCAGAAAGCCTGCACTGCCGGCCATTGTTAAGATGTATACGTACTGGAGACTCAGCGAACAGATGCACGTACTCGTGTTCATGTCCAAAAGTGACCAATGAACTTTACTAAATCTAGGAAGTGTGTCATCCCCATTGTGTGTGTGAAACAGTGAGCACCGCCACCCACACGGACTCACACCCACCAGGGGATAAAACCGCAAAGAATGGGAACACAATAATACCCGGGGCATAGGCAAGGGAATCCCGCACCCAAGGCCACTCAAGCCCCCCACAACACAGCATAACTGAGGAGAAGGACGATGAACAGGCCTCCGCACGACTACAGAACTTCATACCTGCCGAGCACACCCCCACAATAGCTTTATTTTTCTGTATCTGTTTTTGTTTTGTGTTGTTTTTATTAGATTCCTGTTTTTGTTTTTGCTAATAAGGCCCGTGT
>Ga0123353_10007023_pt1 | contig 15142 bp, 8 predicted proteins | sample TergutLab28metaG_3_FD_92763 | JGI IMG/M metagenome (GOLD analysis project Ga0123353, IMG submission 92763) | Labiotermes labralis P3 segment gut microbial communities from Petit-Saut dam, French Guiana - Lab288 P3 | ecosystem: Host-associated > Arthropoda: Insects > Digestive system > Gut ... | reverse complement strand
CTACCGGGCCCCCGCCAATGGTAAAAACCCACTCTGGAGGGGGGACGATTAGAGTTGTCCCCCCTTAGACATATGGGGGGGGGGGGGCGGAGGTACAGATACCTCTCTTTTACGCCCTAGTTTTGTTTCTGAGAAAGTGGGTTTAAATCGAAAAGGCCTAAATAAACAATTATATTCCCATAAGAAACAACAAAGTAGATGGTGTCAGTGGCAGTGATGCTAAAGATAGCCTCTTCATTTGAGGGATGCATATTAGAATACATTTGTACGCATTTACAACTTGTGTTTCTGGCATTAGTACAGAAATAAAGAGTTGATATTACTTTCTCTTTTCTATGGCTCCACAACCCAAGTCGGGCCAACGGCGCCTCATTGTTGAGGTTCCTAGACCACACGCATTTAGATATACACATACCCAGTTGCACTTCTCTGAGCGAGCGATCAGTTCGTACCAGAGGCCGCCTTTACACAACACGCAACAAACACAAGTGACGAACATCCATGCCCTCAGCGGGATTCGAATTCACAATCCCAGTAATCGAACGACCGCAAACCTACACCTTAGACCAGTCGACCACCGGGACTGGCGTATTGCTTTTTAGCCTACGTGAATTGACAAGGAACTGTAAGCAACTGGCCTGTACTTGTCATGGATGGTGCGTGCTCTGTATCATCGCTGTCACGGTGACTAAATTCATTCTCACGGGCTTCACAACTCAGTCGCTTTATTGCCACCTATAAGATTCTTGCTGCAGGTAGGTTAGGCTTTCGGCTGTGCATATTTCGTACAGGTAGGTAAGGTGTCAGTTACGTTACGTGTTATGTCATTTGTTGTCACACCTTTTCTCTTCCTGCCCAGTTCGTAGCTTCTACGCTTGTCATGGATAATAGATTTTCCATACCGCCGTCACGGATGATTAAATCCAATGTCACAGGCGTTAGTACTCACTCACACACATCATATATATTACCACAATTAAAATTATTGCTGCCATGATACATCGCAGTATCATTTTTTTGTTCCTTCATTGGATGTGTCATCGAGGCGTATGTAAGTAGAAATAATTGTAAAAGAAAGGAAAACAACCACATTGTGTGAATTTTTATTTGTTGTACGAAATGAACCGCGAGCGGATGCTGACTGACTTAGTTTGCAGTGAGCGCACAGCCTTCCGCCGTGAGTTTCGTACAGGCTCAGCAGCGTCCTTGTGCGCCCCCAGCCAAAGGGCGTTAAGTCGAAAACGACAGCGTGAAAATGAAGAACTTGTGTAAACTGGCAAGGGACATTAAAGCAGAAAGGCCTAAAACAAACGAGCGTAAAACAAGGGCTACCGGTATAGCGCTACTCAATAGCAAATTTGGCACTAGAAGCGACGGCAAACTGTTGTGACTGAACCAATTGCTTTGTTTGCTATTTTACCTTCCTCATTAGCTTTGGCATTAACTTGTTGCAAGTGCTTATATAGTTAACGTTTTTGCAATGAATAGTTAATGCAACTAATTGGCCTGCCTGCTTTCTGTAAAGTAAACACTGAATTGGAAAGGAACTGGAACTATAGTCTGCTGCAATACTTCGCTTTGTCGCTACTGCACTGTGTTTATGAACAGCAAAACTAACTTGCTGCTCGGACACTTTAGGGGTTGCTGGAGCACTTTGTCGCCATTTTTGCAATCATGGTTCATCATTTCTTTACCTCACCAAACGCACCGGTCCTACAGCACAGTTCTGCCAGACAGCTGCCACAATCGCAAGTGAATTGAAAAGTTCCAAGTCGAACGCAAGAAATGTCAGTCTGTTGTCTCAGTAATGGGGACTTCGTACGCACATTAGAAATTTATATGACTGGAAATGAAATTGAAATGACATTTTTGTAGTAGTTTGAATCGAAAGTTTCGTAAGGAAATTGTTGTCGTAACTTTGGTTTGTCGTAAGTGGGAGGGTTGTAAGTCGACGAGTGACTGTCATTGTAATTGAGAAGGAAGTTAGCAGCTTAGCATGTTTGTAGCGATGTTATCAGGAGCCTACAGTGCCGTGATATATGTCAGTTGTAAGCAAGAATTACATTCACAGTGTAGTGAGATGGCAGTTGATATATATCATCTCTGCAGGCTCACTGGATACTTTTATATATACGTGAACGTTTTGCGTACCCTATTTGAGAATTACCCTGTACTTAGGAAACGTCCTATGGCAATGCAGCAAGACACAACAAAATAAATATTGGCACACAAATTTCAACCGATAAGACAGTACGTTACGTGTACAGAGCACGTAATTATCTTACTGAAATCTGGATTCTAAACCGCAAGATATACGTACGCTATGTCGGAGAGTGCAATTGCGGTGGAATGTTGACATCAGAGAACAACTGTAGGTGGCATCTACAGTTGAAGGGATGCAACCAGAAATTCAATAATATTTTGGAAAGGTGAGAAGACTGAGGGGAAGACGAGAGTTAGGATAAGCTGAAGTACGATGAGGACATCAAGATCATGTGCGAGTGGCGCTGTGTAGTTTAGTGGAAGTGTAGCTATGTTTCGGTGGAACACGCTGCTTCCTTTGTCACAGTATGTTTCTTGAAAGAGAAACTTTTTATTCATTGGCAGTACACTGTAACGTAACCGATGACAGACGGAGGAGTCGAATATCAGACAAATTAGAAGTCGAAGTTTGACGTCTTGTGGATGAAGCTCCGTGCATTTTGGTAAGAGGCAGGAAAATTTAGGAGGAATCTGCTGCTTCAAGAAGCAGCAGATTCCTCCGAAATGGCGGCACATATTTTGCCGGCCAGCTATCGTTTGTCACTTCCTTTCGGCTCGTTTATCTACTTAATGTAACCCACAGCTGACCGCCAACGCGCACGGCGGAATAGCGGGGAAAGTGACACACTGCAGTTGTCAGATAAAATGAACATCATTGTTTGTGTATTGTCCGAGCTAAACAGGTCTAGTTACTGTCACACTTGTTTACGTTTCATTTTACATTTTATTTAGGCCTACGTTGTACAGGATGTTCCGCATAAGGCGTGCCAAATTGCACCATGTTTTTATGTGCGTCATTTTGAGTTAAGAACGCTATAAGAACATAGGCCGATTATTAGCCGTCACACCGCTGAGTATTTGAACGTACGTACGTGGCTGCGACTGAATATATTTACATCATGTGTATTTTTCATACTGTACAAATAATGAGAAAGTTGTGTGTCACGTGACACCAAAAAGAAAGATATCCATTGAGTCCCAGCTTGTTTTACATGTGTCTGTAACACCATGAAACAAAGACAGCATTTACGTATTACCGTACTGCATGCAAAATATCAGCAGAACGTTTTATGCGTGTAACACAAGCGGAGGAAGACTTGATTTGTTTCTTATGTTACAAAGTTCATACGGTAGTTAACACAGTTACTTTACAACATGGAAGAAAAACGTAGAGTTTTGATTATAAAGAATCAGAGAAACCCAATTTTCAGTTACGTGGACGGATTTCTGTTCAATATGGCCTCCAGCCTTCTTACTCGTTGTAGTGGCTACAATTCTTTGTGTTTATCGGTGTTAGTTGCGTTTCATTTTACTGTTTTAACCCTTTAACGACAGAAGTAACCTTATGGAGTTCTTTCGGCGTTCAGGTATGTGCACTGAGACTTACAGTTTATTTACGTTTCTCACAACAAGCGGCACTGCATTACGGACTGATGTTTTATAATTGTGACACTTTTTATTTCCTGTGATGCAAGGAACAAACCCGAGGATTCTCTGGGAAAACCTGGAATTTAGGTGGGTAATAAACTCAGAGATATAATTGGAATTTTTTTGAACTATTTAGGTCCCTATATCAGCAAGCTGGACAGACTGTTTGCACTCTACTATCATGCTGCTCTCATGCTACAGATGCAGCCCTTGACTGTCTGACTTACTGTGGCCGCTGGAAGGAAGCAGTAAGTTTATCACGAGGCGGTAACGGAAATAACAACATAGGTCTGATAGTCGACATGAGAATGCCTTAAAGGCGCGTACACGATACAGTCTCAAAGTTCGTGGTTAATTGGGACTGATAAGAGCTTCGCGAGCATTGGAATTCTTTTCAGTATAAAATCCGTATGGATTTCCAAGAAATAACGAAATACCAGCAATGAAGCTGTGAACCTCAAAAAGCACGAAGAATGGAAGTTACTTTTTAATAATGTAGCAACGTTTTTTTGAAGCATAAAATACATTAAACGACGGATGTTTACTGTCATCCCATAAAGAAGGAAAGCAGGGTAAAGCAGTCCCAAAAGAATCTTAACCTGAAGACGAAGACACTACGATCCTCATAAATGTGAGTTACTCCTCCAGCGACACGGCGTCACATACCGGAAGACTGGGACCTCACTAACACTGCTGTGAGAATCTAAAGTCTTGGAAAAGTAGTTTTCCCAACATGAAGACTCAAGGGGGAGTGGAGTTCTGGCTCCACGCACTCTCATCCTCGAGAGGTCAGCTTCACGCACCGTCTGTTTTACTGCAGGGAGCGATCACCGATATCCATTGGATAGGAGGATGGGTCGGCCATGGGCCTAGTCTGGACGTTCTGGGGAGGAGAAAGTACTGCCTGTGCTGTGAACGGAATCGGGTCTCCTCGGTCGGTCAGCCCTGAGCCTAGTCACTATACCAACTGAGCTATCCCGAACTTTAGTTACGAATGTCGTAAAAATTCTGGCGTGAAAATCTATTATAGAGTACACAACTGAAGACAGAGAAGTAGATGGCAGATTTTGCAAAGCATGCGTGAGGAACATTAAGCTGAATGCGAGATGTGAGGTAGTTCATCGTATAGGTGTTCTTGGATATGGCGCCGTGTGGATGTGTAACTTTTCCCGACGTTTCGAAGGAATGTAGGTCCTTCCTCTTGAAAGGTCAAGCAGTCCGTCTCGGAAGAACATGCCATACGGGATAAATGGTGACGAGTCTCATTTGGAAAACCCTGGCCAACTGGCTGTCAGATGTAACCCAAACTGCGCCCGCCTGGCCTGACCCACGATAACAGTGCCAGCGAGTCCATCAGCTGTCGATAAGGGCGAAGTTGCACAAGACAGCCTAACTGCTATTGATGGTGTTTACAGGAATGCTTCTATGGCAGAGACTGCATGTTTCTAAACCTCGAACTTCGAGGTTTCGACCTTTCGTGATCATATTAATACCACTCTTTCGACCTTTCGGAGTATGATTCATACGAATCTGGCGTAAGATCATGTGGCTGGATAGTCGGTTTCTTGCGAAGATCACCATCAGCTCAGTCAGTCGCTTGCTTTCCAGTAAGTGAGCTAACTGCTTTTGTGCTCTCTGGAACGGGACATGCTGAATGTGTGACAGCTCCACCGAGTGTTTGCACGAGTTGTGTGCCATTAAAAATAAACTTACCTTCTTTGACCGCGCTGTGTTGTTACTGTATATATATATATTGCTGGTGTATCATTAGGTTCTTGGAACCAAATACGCGTTCAATATATAAAGTGAATTCCGAAGTTTCTGATGTTTTCATCGGCTCCAGTGAGTTACGAGCATGGATGTACAGTACGTTTGTTATCTTTCAATGTGTACAGTGCAGCTGAAATGAAAGTGGATGCGGAATAAGAGGAGTTGTGCGTGGAATGATAATATTAAAACGCACCTTAGACAAATAGGGTGTTTATGAACCGCATTACACAGGACCAAATAGGATCAAGTATCGTGAGTATGCTAATAATAACCTTTCTTGTCCTCTAAGTGGGAAGTTCTGTCATGGGCAACTCCGTATCTGTTAGCTGCCCCGTAAGCACAGTTCGTTACAGTCGGACGGTTTCGCCCACAGAAGTAACTTTGTCCCTGTACACGCCATGAAGGCACTCGAGGAGTGGAGTTACAGCTCCTCTCATTCTTAACCTCGGCAGTAGACGGCAGTAAATGTTCACCTGCACACCCCGGCCACTAACTCGCAAGAAAAGCGTCTCTGGCACCCACTGAGTGCGGGGATGGGTGGGCCCCGGCGCCGGTCTGGACGCTTTGGAGAAGGAACAAACTCTTGCCACTGCCCAGAATCAAACCACGATCCTCGGACGTGCGGCTAGTAGCTCAGTCGCTAAGTACAGTGTGTAGGCTACAATGGATGCAGTCGCCCTGGCCACAGGACGGCGCACCACCGACACACCAGCGAGGTCTGGCACACCACTCGTTCGCCTGTCAGCACGGTGAATAGGCTGCGGGCTGGACGACTCGGGAATCGGGGTTCCATTCCCCACAGAAATGACAATTTGTCTCGTTTCTACAGCAGAGGGCCGTGCCATGGCTCAGGTCAGGCAGTCTATGTGATACCTGTGGGTAACAAAGTGGCAGTGGGACAGGCTTTTCTCTAGTACTTCCATTTTCCCCTGTTAGTATCATTCCACCTACGCTTCATAGTCATCTTCATCTACATGCTGCTTTACCAGAAGGACAAACGGGCGAAGCCTGGGAAACATGTCGGAAATCTGAGGGCATGAAACAGAATGGCATTTTCACTGAAATGTCCAAAGACTTGAGCAGATGGCGCATTACACAGCGAGCATTTCCATGAAGAGCCACAAGTAGTATGTCTTTCTGTTGGCGATGGAGGGTGTTGAATGCGAGGGAGAAACTGAAGTTGCGAACTTATTTACCTGGACTTCATTCGTAAAATTCGCTGAAATTATATATATATATATATATATATATATATATATATATATATATATATGTGTGTGTGTGTGTGTGTGTGTGACGAAAGACGAAGTGAAGGACCGTAAACTAACGCGACCGAAAATAACGAAGAACTGAACACTGGGGAAATGTTTTAAGTGTAAACTCAGTTACATTCAATACATTACTGATGCTTCCTGTTAGTAAAACTGTCCTCTTACTACTGTGGCCACTCATGAACCAACTGCATGCAGCAAACTTCTTGAGCAGCTCCTACGTCCTCAGTCACGACGTTCATTGCAGTCTATGCAACACCAAGTTCATTTCCGCTTATAACCAAGGGTCGCCATTAGTCACTATTCCTAAATAGATTCAACCACTCTTCATTCTCCCTTTCTGTTTCTTTAAGATACATTTTCATCACGTCCTCCCATCTACGCCTAGGTTTTCGAAGCGTTACTTTTCCTTCAGTTTTCCCCCACCTAATCCCTGCAAACATATATTTTCTTCCACATGCGTGTCACATGCCTCGCCCATTCATTCACCTTAATTTTCGGCACCAGGAAGAAATGAATGGTTAGCTTCAAGCTCTGGCGGCTTTACTCGGAAGATCAAACTCCATTACCCACCGGACGGAAGGAGGTGTTGCTCCGAGAGCCAGTTTGATTCTCTAAAGAAATGTGTGTCATTTGGCGACGCCATAAATTTTGAAAATTAAAGACCGTCGTTGGTAACTGATGAATGAGCACGGAGCATTGGTGGAATAATAATAGTGGGGGAATCGTAGTACTGGAGAAAATCCTATCCTCTTTGTGCACCACAAATCTTACATGGACTGGGCTGGGGTCGAACCCGGATCTCCGGGGTGGGAGGATGGCGACTAAGTGCATGAGATTAACCTGAATCGTATTTAAACATTCAGCACGCACCGCGCAGTAAACACTCTTCATCTCGGTTATACAAACCAGTCAGTTAATGCTGTATAGGGAAATAATCGCTGTTCGTTCTGAGATCCACACAAAACACACAAATACTCTGTGTGGGTAGAACGTAGAGTTGTTTAATGTTAAACTGGCGGTAAAGGTAAAGGTAAATCCGTCCCATTACAGGCCCGAGGTGCCCAGAGGGTTCCAGGAATTTAAGGTTCCCAGATTACGTGACAATGGCCCAGAATTGTGGTAAGGTTGTCAGCCTTACGCACCGGCTGCCTTTTTTAACCAGAAAATTCTTCTGGTACTCATTTCTGTTAGAGACTGAGACGACCCCAGGGTCATAGTGCGATCGGAAGGATTATGTCAATGAAAAATTCCAATGACACCATCTGAATCGAACCAGCGACCTTCCGATTTGTAGCGCAGCGCCTTAACCACTGACGAAACTGGCGGTACATACGTGTAGTAACCACCGGGATTTCAAGCAGGTGTCGCCAAAATTTACGGTACTAAGTGGGTACTTGTAGTTTCAGAAATTCTTGGCGGGTGCATTTAGGTATATAATGATTAAATTTTGTGAAAAATAAATAATAAACTACTGTCCGACGATAAACATTTTATTAAATGAAACGATGACACATAGAAAGTACTGCAGATTGACGTTAAGAACTGAGCGGCCAAATAGTGGTGACATTATTTTAAAATGCTGTGAATGCAATGTCTTGAAATTGCTTATTCAGAAACATGGGTAAAGTTTTGAGTGCAGTAGGTGCATAGCAAAGGCCGATGGGCAAGCATTTGGCGCCCCAGGCTTAAAACGGTTAATAGGATAGAATCAGCCCGGCCCAGTCTTCAGCATGTGACGAGCTGAGCTGAAGACGTAGCTGGATAAGAACGCTACTGAGAACTTGCTGACAGACAGAGAAAGAAAACACGCCTTATCGGAATGTCTGTGCAGATATTAACACTTTCCCACGCACGTCAGCAACATCGCATTTTGTTTGTGTAGTTGATATTGGCAGCTATCAGGTCCTTCATTTCTGCAGGGAAGTTTTGAACTTGGTATTGATGCGTATAATAAGTGCAGAACATATGAATTGAACATTCAAATCTTGTGGATGTGAAGGCCGAGTCGGCACGTACAGAGGGGGCTACGGAGCGACATCTTGTGAAGAAGACTAGAAAGAGAAAGCAGTACAGTACAGGCACAGTAACAGGAACACGGCCATTACAGTAACAGTACATTAACACCAACGGTAACAGTACACGACCACCGACAGTAACATTACGGGAACGCTGACGGTAGCAGTACACGACCACTGACAGTGACAGGGTACGGGACCACTGACAGGAAGAGTAACAGTACAGTAATACTGACAGTAAGATTAACAGTACACTAACAATGACAGTAACAATAACTGCGCAGTAACACCGACAGTAGCAGTGAGAATATGAGGACACTGACAATAAGAATAGCAGTACAGAAATGCTGGCAGTAACAGTTCAGTACAGTACAATAAAACTGACAGCTTTAGTAACACTACAGGAACAGTAACAGTAACAATACAGTAACACTGACAGCGATAGTAACAGTACAGGAACACTGATAGTAACAGTAATAGTGCTGTAACACTGCACATTAAGTGTAAGCATGCAGGAACACCGACAGTAACAGTAACAGTACAGTAACACTGACACTAAGAATAATAGTGCAGTAACACCGAAAAGTAACTGTACAGTAACAGCACAGTACCACTGACAGTAACAATTTCAGTACAGTAACTGTCATAATACTCACTAACACTGACACACACCCACACACTCAGTAACACACACAGCACATGGGATTGTTATGCTCTTATTTCTCATTTAAAAAAGGGAAATAGGCTAAAAATGACAGCATTAAAGAGTTTTAGAACATCAAATTGTGCTCCATTTTATTTCATTCATTACGTCTTATTTATGTTTGTATCGGCCGGAAGACTTGCTGTTAAGTGGGTAGACCCTTCTTTCAGGTTGGGGTGTCCAGTGTTCAAACTTCAGTCCGTTGTCTGGCTAACCTGAGTGACACTTTACGAGGTTGTCTTCAGTTCTCCCTGCAAATGTGAGGCTAGAACGTCATATTAGACTGTGACCTCCTCCTTTCTTATCCTTTCCTCTTCATTATTCACAAATAATCGTATCAGTCGAGCAATGGTCTCAGCCGCTGACTGCTTGATGCAACAAGCTGTCAATACACAGACAAAGTGTTTGTTTATTGACAGCACTATCATAGCGCAGCCTATTCGGTATGTAGAGGGGGTGTACACCCTTTTTAAGGTGGCAAATAAATGGTTACAACCGTTATTGCGCACTGCTTCGCGGGTCGCGCGTGTAAAAGTCGCTGTAAGGGTTGTACTACCGCGAAAGTTAGTGTGTAATTTTTATTGTAGGTACGTAATTTACAAATGTGGCCGCGGGACGCCTGTCAGTAGCCGGCGGGGCGCGGTTTCGACATCCTTGTTATGCACAGTACATAGCTTCGAATGGTAGGGTAAAGGTGAAGAAAGAATTGGGAAGACCATGAAAAAAAGCTGTCGTGGGCTGGTCTGAAGTACTGCCCTGGAACTTGTCTAGAGTGGCTGAGGAAAACCACGACGTCTTCCAGTCAGGACAGCCGACCTAAGGAAGGAATTTTCACCTCGGACTCTCCGATTACGGCGCAGGACTGCTACGCGCTGCGTCAAGTTTCACTATTGCAATGAACCCACTGCCTTTCTGACGCAATCTTCAATTACCTGGGCACCTTTCCAGGAAACCGCTCCTAGACCCAGCTCCAGGCTTCGAATTCAGTATTCATAGCAACAGACCGAGACTGGACCAAGGTCTGGGGGCTCGACATCAAGACGGATGGACAGACGGACAGACCGCCAGTCGTAATGAGACTGAATTGCTAATTTAGCTTCAAATTTTCTACCGCTGGAGCGATCTAATGATGGGTTCTGGTGACGCGTGGCACGTGTTCGTGCCTGAAGCAACCCTGCGACCGGCACATTGCCCCAGACATCTGTAAACAAGATTAAGAAAGGCGGAAAACTGGAGGCCCTGGATCGCAATAGTATGTAATGCTAATAAATTCGTAGTTTTGTGGGTAGATGGTTCCTGTGTACCACGTTCAGTGTTCTTTGTTACTGCTGTAATTGTCCTGTGTCAGAAACCAGACTGATTATTGTAGTGTACTGTCGACACTCTCCGTCGTAATAAACTCTTGTAACCACAACGTTTCGGCATTGGCCCTGTTTGCTGCAGACCAAGTTGTAGGATGAAGTCAGGAATCCTACTCCAGTACCGTAGGTTCTGCGACCAGCTGTGAGCTGTGCCAGTGTGTGAACCGATAGATCAAGATTGTTTATTGTATTGTGCCACGTGATTAAGGGAACAGAGCAAAGTTGTCTAATGTGTTATTATTATTATTATTATTATTATTATTATTAGGGGAAGATAGAAAATTTACTGCTCTGAAGGTCAAGCAGTGCCCGCTCGTCCTTCTGATGAAGGTAGGCTGGAGGCAAGGCACAGATTTGGGAAGTAAAGAGGGGGTTGTTGGGTGTATATGGCAGGAGGAAAAATTTAGCAGTTGGGCTGAGTTTTGAGTTTAGGCGGCAGCATTATGACGAAATTCTGATAACTTTGGGAAGGTTGTTTAGAGCGGAAATTTTGAAGTTAATTTTGGGAAGGCTGCAGCAGAAGCTTGAATTTTGGGTACCAACTGATCTCTGCATGCGCTCTATGCTCGAGGAAAACCACGGAAAACCTTGATCCAATTGGCCGGTCGCAGAACCTTCCGGATGCAGACTCCTTTCTCACGTTCAAACCGACGAACTCTAACGGCAGTCCGCACTGTGCATTTGAGAACCTGCAGACGTTTAGTACGGACATTTTAGTGACTGGTCGCTGGGATGAGCAACAAACAATGTAATGAACTCATACACACACACACACACACACACACACACACACACACAGACAGCCTGTGCTGCACATCCCATACACAATTTTAATTTCTGTTATTTTTATATAGTCTTCGTCGTGATGACGTCATGCTTGTCTCCTGCCTCTTGACGATATAATCTTGGTCCAGCGTAGCGAAACGGAACGTGCGACAGCCTGCCTGTAGATTGGACTTCTTGCGGTGCCGTCAGAAGTCCGCCGGTACGTGAAACGGTTTCTTGGACTTGCCGTTAAAAATTTTGTGTGAGGATGGGGCTGAAGGTCGTTTTGGGGGGGGAGGGGTTAAGTCGATAATACAGCTGTCTGTTCAGTATGTGCTTTGTGGTTACTACTGGGTTACAAGATTTATGTCGCTATTTAAGTACATCATGTATTTAATTACTTTTTCCGTAAAGGATTGTTATCCTGCAGGCAAGCATCTGGGGCTGTGATATTTATAATGGATGGTTCGTGTTGAGTTTGATAATTGTGGCTGCATGCTGCCTGTTGACACGCTGTGGCTGCTACACTCTTAATGTGATTTGTATTAATGACATTCCTATCTCTTCATGCAGGATATTGATTTCGGTTACTCGTGGCAGTTTGGTTATTGTCCTTGGGACTTTATTATTCAACGTTTGCAATGAATTGAAATAAGTTTGTGCTGCATAGCCCCAGCCGGGTGAGGCGCATGTAAGCATGGACCGAAGGGAGATTTATATATAATTATTGCCAAATTAATGCCTGTCGTGAAGGATTTTATTAATACAGTACGGAATTGCCTCAGGCTGCTGTTTGTTTTGTGAAGTTGGCAGGAAATTTGTGCCGTGTAAAGGAGTAGCAATCTAAAATCAGCCCAAGAAAATTTGTTTCCCTGGTCCACTCTGTGTTTGCATTAGAATTTTTAAATGGCTGGATATCACTGTGGCAATCATGTGGTAGTTAAAAAATTAAAGTACTACTGAATTTGTGTGTACTGGTTATGATTTTAAATTTCTGTAACCAGAGTTCCAGCAGACCTATTGCTCTATCGAACATAGTAATTTATGCTACCTGACCGAACACGGACACCTGTGTCATCAGCACACTTTTAGCTGCTACATTATTGGCGTTTTCAGTGGTCGGAATGTCACTAATGTAAACGCCACAACGTGGGGACCGAGTAGACTGCAATGGGGACTGCTGCTGGCCTGAGGAAGGACTGACAAGCATTAAAAAAGAAGACTGATTTTGACTACAACTGTGAATTTCACGTATTTATATGTAAACATTGAGCCCGTACCGCACAGTAAACACACTCAGTCTCGGTTATACAAACCAGTAAGTTAATGTTGTATAGGGAAGTGATCGCTGTTTGTTCTCAGATCCACACAACACACACAAATACACTGTGTGGGCAGAACTTAGAATAGGTGAATGCGTGGGTTTTGAAAGGCTGATTTTTCACGGAGACTGTTTTACTACAGTGAAGAACACTATCTTGCGGAATGTGAAGCCGTGAAGTCTGGTATGAATTTAAGAGCGTTTCGGATAAGCATGCTGTCACTGCAGGTTTCTCCGAAAAAACGAAATTTCTAGAAGTCTATGCTGCGTCATATCGCAGAAGTTGATTCCTCACACTGCCGTCAGTCACTAAATATTCAGCTGTTTTTGCAGTCACCCTATTCATGATGCTAGAAGCTCCTGGAACCCGTGCGGTTCTTATCTGAGGCTCCGCGTCACGGAGTAGCAATTGTGGTCCATGGAAATAATCTGCAAGGCGGAGAGAAGGGAGTGGTTATTTATGGAAGCTCGTCAATGGCAGAAGTCATGCGACCTTGCTATGTACGTCACACGATGACGTCAGGATCGCAATAAACATGGAAACCTCCAGGCGTCTGAGACCAAACTTGTACCTTTTAACCTCTATTGCTGCAGCCAGGAATATTTCCGGAGAGGTTAGATTTGTTTGTTGTTTGTAGAACTGTGGTAGTCACCTAGCGGAATGTACAGTGTCGGAACACCTAAGGCTGGCGACTTCGTTAAAACATTCGAAGATACGCATTGCTGGAGGCTGATTGCTCCTTGTTGCCGCTGCCCCGTCACTGCTGTCCGCCAACAGCACACACTTGTTAGTGCTTTCTTATGTCACATCCTTCTTTTATCTCTGAAGTTATTTCAAATAACGTATCTAAGTTCTCAGGTTTCCGACGGAGTCTCTGGGATTTGATATCGACGTTTCGAAGGAACATACTGCCTCAGTCTTCTGGTCGTGGAAATCAGCTTGTAGTGAGCTCAGTGTGCGGTTCTGATTGGCCACGATCCTGTCACTGAACATATCTGACCGCAGTTATTGCAGCGTCCAGGTGAAACCAATACCGCAGCCCTGAAGATGGAAGCAGCATGTTCTTCCGAAATGTAGCTGTGTACCTACAAAACTGTACGGAGTCAGAACCCAGACTAAACTGAAGCACACACCCACACGGGCCATCGTCCGGTCAAAACAGAACTGCTCAGTTCGGACCGTTGCGATGCGACGGTCTGTAACACATCACACAGCAAGCTGCTTCGACCCTGTGTTCTATAGTGTCCAGTTCGAATCTCTTGTAGCCCACAGACTGTTCTTATTGACTTTGTGTGGTATTCCTCAGGCCCTCCAGGCAAATCCACCATTGTACTTTGAATTAGGCCGTACCTGCTTCCTTGCACAGTCTGCTGCAGCGTCCAACGTCACTCATTCGACGCCATACGTTTAGGTATGTGAGTTGCCAACAGCGTCATTAAAGAAATACAGTTAACTGCACACATGTAAACTCGGTGTCAAAATCTTTTATGCAAAATCAACGCCTTTAAAAATGCAATTAATTTAATCATACAACACATAAACATTCAGTCCGTACCGCGCAGTAAACACACTCTGTCTCTGTTATACAAACCAGTCAGTTAATGCTTCTTCTTCTTCGGTGGCGCTACAGCCCGGGGTGGGCCTTGGCCTCCTTTACAATACGCCTCCAGGCCTCTCGATCCCTTTCTCTGTCTCTCCACTCGTTTATTTCCATCTTTCTCAGGTCCGTGGACACGTCATCCAACCATCTCATTTTTTGTCTTCCTCTTCGTCTTGTTGCATACAGCTTTCCATACAACATCTTTTTTGGAATTGCGGTGTCTTGCATTCTTTCTATGTGACCAAGCCATCGTATTCTTTGGCATTTAATGAACCTGACAATGTTCTCCCCCTTAATTATAGCTTCTAATTGATCGTTTCGTCGAATTCTCCATAATTCGTTTTCTTTCACTGGTCCATATATATTCCGCAGTACTTTCCTTTCAAATACTGCTAATGCTCTTTCCTCTTCCATGGCGAATGTCCACGATTCTGAACCATAGGTTACCACTGGGCATACCAACGTGCGGTATATCTGCAACTTGCTGCTTCTTGATATGAGGCTGCTGTTAACCAGTTGTCTATTTGCATAGCAGGCCTTATTGCCCATCATAATTCTCTCTTTTGTGCATTTGTTATTATTGTTAGTGTTACCAATGATATTTCCCAGGTACTGGAAGCTCTGAACTGCTTCGAATGTTTT
>Ga0123353_10007022_pt1 | contig 15143 bp, 19 predicted proteins | sample TergutLab28metaG_3_FD_92763 | JGI IMG/M metagenome (GOLD analysis project Ga0123353, IMG submission 92763) | Labiotermes labralis P3 segment gut microbial communities from Petit-Saut dam, French Guiana - Lab288 P3 | ecosystem: Host-associated > Arthropoda: Insects > Digestive system > Gut ... | reverse complement strand
TTCAAACAAGGCGGTATCTGCGCTTTTGATATTGAGTATATAGATGTATTCGATGCAGTACGGGCGATAAAAAAGGCGGGCGGACTTGCCGTGCTTGCTCATCCGGGGCAGCAACAAAACTTTTGGCTCATACCGGAGCTTGTAAAAATTGGGCTTGATGGGTTGGAACTCCACCACCACACACATACCGAAAAAGACAGGGAAGCGATACGCGATTCCGCGAATCAACACAACCTTTTTTTGACCGGCGGCAGCGATTATCACGGTAAGTATGAGCCGCAGCCCTTTGGCATCGGCGACTATTTATCAGAGGAAAGCGGGGTGGCGGCGATATGTTAGACAATATGCTCGGAATCGAGCCTACGGTTGATGACGACGTAACCCTTGAAGAAACCTCCCTCGGCGCGTACACGCATATACAGGCGCACAGCGTTTTTTGTGATGTAATCGTCGGCGATTATTCGTATTTTGCGGGATATAACCAAGTTTTTTATGCCAACATCGGAAAATTCTGCTCCGTCGCCAGCTTCGCGCGGATCAACACGACCAATCACCCTGCATATGACCGAATAGCACAGCATCATTTCACTTATCGCAGTAAGAGGTTCGGGTTTGGCGAGGATGACGCGGAGTTTTTCGCACAGCGGAAAGGAAAAGCCGTAACTATCGGTAACGACGTCTGGATTGGACATAATGCAATCATCATGCCCGGCGTGACCATCGGCAACGGCGCGGTAATCGGCGCGGGTGCGATAGTGACAAAGGATGCGGAACCGTATTCCGTTGTTGCCGGTGTGCCGGCAAAGAGGATAAAAATGCGTTTTTCCGACGATTTGATTGTGAAAATCGAGCTGCTGAAATGGTGGGATTGGGATTATCAAACCATAAAAGAAAGATTGCCGGATTTCCGCGATATAGAAGCGTTTGTGAGGAAATATTTATGATCCGTGCTGCTGCAAAAGAGGACTTGGACGCCATATATGGATTGATAAAACAGTTATCCCGCCATGAATTTACGAAAGAGCAGTTTTGCGACTGTTATAAATACAATCTTGAAAGAGGATGTGTTCTTGTTTATGAAAAAGATAATCGTAATATCTGCGGCTGCATTGTGTTTAATATCTACTACCCTCTGCATTTTTCTCGCAAAACGGCGGAGATCGTCAATCTCGTTGTAGATGAAAACGCCCGTAATTGCGGGATTGGCAGAGAATTACTGACGCACGTTGAACAGATTGCCGTCGAAAACGGCTGCGTCTGTATCGAAGTGGCCTCCGGCAAGCAGCGCGAGGACGCGCATCGGTTTTATAAAAGGGAAGGCTTCGTGTGCAATCACTATAAACTCACGAAGGAGCTTTTATGATGCAACAGACTTTTTACGATTATTCGGCGTTTGAAATATTAAAAGATAAAAAGCCGCTTTTGGTATGTGATGGTGCCTTTGATTCATTCGGCATCCAGTTACCCTGTGAATATGTCAGGTTCAGCGGTTTTACATCCAACCCGCTTTACGAAGACGCCAAAGCCGGAGTGAAGATACTGCGGAAAAACAAGTGTGATTTTATTGTGGCAATCGGCGGCGGGAGCAGTATCGACACCGCAAAAGGCATCAAGTATTACAACCATGTTGACATTCCTATAATGGCGGTTCCCACGACATCAGGCACAGGAAGTGAAGCAACGCATTTTGCGGTAATTTATAAAGACGGCGAAAAACACTCCATTGCTGATGAAAGGATTTTACCTCATTATGTCATTTTAGAGCCGAACCTCTTAAAATCGCTGCCTTTATATCAAAAAAAATGTACCATGCTGGACGCGCTCTGTCAGGCGATTGAATCATGGTGGTCAAGGAAGGCTACGCCGGAGAGCATTGAATATTCCCGTCAAGCTATAAAACTGATACTTGATAATATAGACAGTTATCTAAAAAATGAACCTGAAGGCAATAAAAATATGCTCTCCGCTTCCAATTTGGCGGGCAAGGCAATAAATATCACAACCACGACCGCGCCTCACGCGATGTGTTATAAGCTGACTTCATTATATGGATTACCCCACGGACACGCAGCCGCACTCTGTTTACCGAAGGTATGGCGTTATATGAAAAACTTTGACGACATCGCAAAAACGCTTGGTCAGCAAAACCATGAAGAAGCCGTTTCATTTTTTGAGGGTCTGCTTCAAAGGCTGGAAATATTTCCACCCCAAAACACGAGCGATGATGATTTGGAATTGTTGACAAACTCGGTTAATATCCAAAGACTTAACAACAATCCGGTTCGGCTTAATAAAGATATAATAAATACTTTGTATAAAGAAATCTTGGAGGTATAAACGATGGCGAAAAAAATTAAAGCGGTTATTTTCGATTGGGCCGGCACCACAGTGGACTACGGCTGTTTTGCCCCGGTTAAAGGGTTCATCGACGGATTCAGAAGTATCGGTGTTGAAATCACCAATGAAATGGCGCGCAAACCGATGGGGCTTTTGAAGATTGACCACACGCGGGCGATTGCCGCTATGCTGTCGGAGCCAATCACGGAAGAACAAATATTAAAGGCATACGAAAATTTTGAAAAGACCTTGTTTGCCAATCTTGAACAGCATTGCGACATAAAGGATTATGTCGTGGAAACGGTAACCGCATTGCGAGAACAGGGAATCAAAATCGGCTCCACGACGGGGTATACTTCGGCAATGATGGAGATTGTCATTCCCAAAGCATCCGAACAGGGATATTCACCCGATTTTTGTATCGCACCCGACCAAACCGTCAAGGGCAGACCGTATCCGTATATGATATGGAACAACCTCATGCAATTCGGTATTTCCGATCCGAGGGAAGCCGTAAAAATCGGCGATACTACGGCGGATATAGCGGAGGGCAAAAACGCCGATTGCTGGACTGTAGGCATTATCACGGGTTCGTCGGAGCTTGGTTTGACCCGTAACGAAGTTGCCGCATTATCCGACGATGAATTAAAAGACCGCAAGGCTGCTGTTCGGGCGGCGTATTATAAAACCGGCGCGGACTATATTATCGACGACATGAATGAGCTGCTCGGCGTAATCGCGGACATAAACCGCCGTCTTGCTCAGAACGCTTCCCGCAAGCTGCTGACCCCCGGTCCCTTGACGACGCGCCATTCCGTAAAACACGCCATGCTCACCGATCATTGCACATGGGATGACGAATATAAAACGATAACAACCTCCGTGATGAACGATATAACGCATATTTCAGCCAATGATGATTACGCTACGGTTTTATTGCAAGGTAGCGGCTCATATGCGGTCGAAGCCATGATCAACTGCTTGTGCGGGGAGCAAGAAAAAATCTTGTTTTTGGTCAACGGGGAATATGGAAAGCGTATGTTGAACATTGCCGGTAATTCACGAAGGGCTTACGATGTTCTCACCTTCGATATGACACAGCCTATCAACATCGAAACGGTTGAGGATAAATTGAAAACGGATGCGGACATAAAAACAGTTATATTTGTTCATTGCGAAACCACCACCGGTGTCCTGAATCCTCTTGAAGAAATTACAAAACTTTCCAAGTCATACGGTAAAAAGGTATTGATTGACGCTATGTCCAGTTTTGCCGCATATGAAATTGACATGCCAGGATTTGACATCGACGCATTGGCGGCAAGTTCCAATAAGTGTTTGGAAGGTCTGCCGGGACTATCGTTTGTTATCGTAAAAAAAGCCCTTTTGGAAAAGAGCGAAGGACAGTCATATTCGCACAGCCTTGATTTATTTGACCAGTATCAGGGTCTATATGCTGGCGGTGGCAAGTTCCGTTTTACATCACCCACTAATGTGCTGCTCGCGCTGCGTCAAGCCATTGACGAATATATAAAAGAGGGCGGTCTGCCCGCTCGTAGGGAACGGTACATGGAAAATCATAAAACACTTGTTGACGGGCTTGCAGAGCTTTGTATTCGCTCCATTGTCGCACCAGAGAATCAATCGTATATCATCACTACGTTTGAGCTTGGCGAGTTCGATTTTGCAGAACTGTACACAGCGCTGAAAGCAAAAGGATTCATTATATATCCCGGGAAAATGACGGATTTGCCTACATTCAGGCTCGGTAATATCGGCGATGTGTACCCATCGGATATGGAAGAACTGGTGGTTGCAACGCGCGAATATGTTCACGCATTGAGCAGTAAATAAATAAGAGATCTCGGGATTGGTGGTGTCAATAATGCCCGAAAAGAAAAGCAGAATCCTGTATATAAAGCGATTTCTTGAAGATGAAACCGACGAAGCGCATCCCGTTACCGTCATGGATATCATCGCTTGGCTTGCCGGCAAAAGCATCGCCGCGACGCGCAAAACCGTGGCACAGGACATCAACCAGCTCATCGACGCCGGCGTGGACGTTGTCCGCAACAAGAGCAGGCCGAACAAATACTTCATAGGCGACCGGCATTTTGAGTTGCCGGAATTAAAGCTGCTCATCGACGCGGCGCAGGCGTCCAAATTCCTGACGACCAAGCGGAGCCGCAAAATGATAGATAAGCTACTGGCCCTCGCAAGCCGCCATCAGAGCGATGATTTGAAAGATGGGCTGTACTTCAGCGACCAGGCAAAACCCGGCAATGAAACTGCCTACATAACCGCTGACAAATTGCTTAAAGCCATTAACGCGAGGAAGCGGGTGCGGTTCATGTACTACGAGTACGGCCCCGACAAGGTAAAAAACTACAAACACAAGCGCCGGATATATGAATTCAGCCCGTGGAGATTCCTGTGGAATAACGACAGTTACTATATAGCCGGATATTCGGAAAACCACGGCAAGGCCATAAAGTTTCGCGTGGACAGGATCGCCGCAGCCGAGCCGACGAAACTGGACGCCGTACCCATGCCGGAAGACTTTGACCTCGCGGCTTTCGTCAGGTCGGTGTTTTCCATGTACGACGGCCCCCCGCTGGACGTGACCCTCAGATGCGAGAACGCGCTGATGAAAACCATCGTGGACCGTTTCGGCGAGGACGTGCATACCGAAATCGCCGGCCCCGGTCATTTTCACGCCAAAGTCACCGTGCTGGCGAGCAAGACCTTCTACGGATGGATATTCGGAATGGACGGCGCGATCAGCATCACGGCCCCTGCCGAAGCCGTCAAAGAGTACCGCCAAATGGTCGGACGTGCGGAAAAATCCTTTGTACCGGTAAAACCCTGTTAAAAAGGCGCTTTTTTAATAAATATTCTTTGTTTTGGTCAAAAAAACGACCAAATCAGCCCCTAATCATAAAATCCCATTGAAAAAAATCTCCGCCTGTGGTATCCTATATCCATTAGCACAACCAAACGATTGAAAAGGTTAAACATCGGAGGCGGAGGGCGCTTATGAAAGAAAAATTTATGCGGTTTGGCGATTACATACGAAAAAAACGGCTTGCCGACCCGCGCGAACTGACTATGGAGGACGTCGCCCAATATTTGGGCTATACGCCACAGTATATCAGCCTTATAGAAAACAACAACAAAAGGCCGTTCGAGGGAGAAAAACTTCAAAAACTCGCGGAATTCCTGTATTTGACGGAGGAAGAATCCGCGTTTATGTTCGACCTCGCGGGCAGGGAAAGCCGTGAAGTCCCGTATGACATCGAAGATACGCTCATGTACGAGGAGGTCGGCGACCTGATCCGGTACGCTGCCCGGCAGACGAAAGCAGGCTACATCAAAGAGGAAGCCTGGAAAACATTTATAAGGCAGCAGGAAGAAGAAAAAGAACGACTTAAAAAGGAGAAGTGACATGGTACGGCTGAACACCCGGCGCGTCGACCGCACGAACAATTACACGCCGATCCTCTATGACAGGGAGATCGATGAGTACGCCCAGGCTGTACTGCGGGAGTACAAGCCGTCTCTGCTCCGTGAGCCCGGGGCGGTCAACACCCAGCATTTCCTCGAGTCCTATTGCCGTATGCGTATCTTTTACTACGACATATACAACGAGGACTCCGAACGCCCGATACTGGCGATGACGGTGTTCAAACGCCGCAATATAAAGATATTTGATAAAGAAAATGAATGTGTGCGGGAAGTCAGCGTACCGGCCCGCTCTGTCATTATCGACAATTATGTCCTCGGGCCGGACAGGGAATCTCTCAAACGCTTTTCATGCGGGCATGAAGGCGGTCACATAACCATGCAATGGCACGTTTACACAGGCGAGACTTTTGACGGCGATCCATATGACCCGGATTATGATTGGGACGGTGTCGAGCCTTATGTCTGCTGCAGCCGTGAAAACATAGAGAGTACAGGTCAAAGTGAAAGCAAAATCCGCACAGCGAAGGAATGGCGCGAACACCACGCCGATTATTTTTCCGGCGCGTTCACGATGCCCAACGCGACCTTCAAGCCGTTCGTGACGAATCTGATGCGGGAGCATGGCTACTACAAGGGGCCCATCACTCTCGGCAGGGACAATGATTGGGATTTACTCGCCGACGATATACTCCCTTTTGAGATATCCGAAGTATACGGCGTATCAAAGCGCGCGGCTCGCATCAAACTCCGGACAAGCGGTTTCGTGACAGGTACAATGGACTGATAAATGTCCCTTGTACCCTGACCCGAAAAAAATTTACTCTTTTGTTAAACCGAATGGTTGTGATGGTTTAACAAACATTCGGTAAAAGAGGTGTAATTGCATGAAACAGCCGGTAAAGAGACCCGGCGCAGCGCCGCGGGCGCTTGCCGGGCGGAAGCTCATCAAATGCCCGCATTGCAGGGAATTGCTAATGGATTTGGACAAGAGCGAGAAAGTGGAGCTGTTCAGCATTCCCGCGCGCAGGGCGCGCAAACACGCGGATTATCAGAAGGTAAGGCAATGCGCCGTTTGCGGCGGCAAGGTCGGATACAACCTGATATCATCTGCGGAACCATAGCGAAAAAATAGGCTTCGCCATCACGGAATCCGAGACAGGCGTCTGATATGACGCTCCGGCAACGGCTGCGGCGCGGCGGATACGGTCATACCGTAACGTATTCGGGACGCAGGGGGTGATGTGATAATGGGCGAAGTCAGGAATCTGAACCGTAAGCTGGTCGGCGACATCAGCGCGGACAAGTGTATATTTGAAATCCAGCTAAAAGACTGTGTAACACTGATACAGGTCAGGCCGGACGGGACGCTCGGCGTCACGCACAGGAAACAGGCGCGGGACCCGCCCAAAAGCAAGAAATGCATAACTACATAAGCATATAACCGCCAGAACGCAAGACGGCAGAGCGGAGGCAGGCCCGAAAGGGCCGCCTCACCTGCCGTCTTTTTTTATCCTCTGGCAAACACGGCGTTTGAGACCTTCGCCGCCGCGAAGGGAAAACTGCCGTGTTTGTCATATCACCGATAATCTGCCGTTGCCGCTCCCCTCCGTTTCTGAGATTTTGGCTTCTCAAAATCTCAAAAATGAAACGGGGGACAAGCCTGTGGGCTTTAATAACGCGAAAGAACGCCGGAAATTCGAGGATGAGTGGGTAAAACTGCAAAAGCAGTACCGCGAGGCCGGTTTTTCCGAAGAAGGTATAGCCGCCATGCGCGCCTATGACGAGGAAGTATTCCGCTCGAACAGACGGTTCGGGGAACACAAACAGGAGCTACCTATTGAGGATTTCGGCGAGGACGACACCGAAAACAGGACAAGCCTGTTCGGGAAATTCGAGAGCCTGACCATCAGCTTCGATGAGGGTGACTTCGAGGATCGCTACGCTTGGGTGGATACAATCGACGATCCCGCGCTGGCATCCAAGCTGAAACTGTTGAAGGAAAGCGACCTGGAACTGTTGACACTCATGGTTGTCGACGGGTACGGGCAGAGGGAAATTGCCCGTATGTTGGGACTTAACCACAATGCAATATGGAAAAAGATCAACCGGATTAAAATATTTTTAGAAAAAGAATAAAACAGGGTGGTCAAAAAGGTCCTCTCGCCGGCTACGCAGTGAGGGGACTTTTTCTTTTCCCCCTCGAGCTCTTTGACAAACACCGGCCCAGCCGGTCATATCCAGAGGCATAAATACGTTAGCTGCTGGACCGTGATGAACGGAAAGCGACGACGGGGGATGCGCCAAGACCACCTGCGGAGGGAAACCTCCGTAAAGGACGGCCAAATAAGGTGACGAGCGGTACCCATCCGACCGGAAAACAACCCGTGGCGGGTTGTTTCGCAATAATCCCGGCAGCCGACAATGATACTTGGGCCCAGCCACAGACTCAACCAATGGGGGCTCCCGCCAGCGATCCTGGCGGAGGTGGAATTCCTATGACGCGGTCAAGCCAGCCGCGGTTTATGCTCTCTGCCCTCGGTTCCGCTCTGCGGGGCCCGCTTCGGGGAGTAGTGTCGAATAGAAGCGAACAGAAAAAGAAAACAAAGACAACTCAGTTTGATATAGTCAAACTGGTTTAATCTCAGAAGCGGTGGGACCGCTCCTTTTGTATTGGCGGGAACCATGCCAATCACACATCGGGGAGCGGTCCCGCCTTACTTATTCAGGGGGAAAATATGATGAGCGAACAAAACCGCGATATAAGGCGCGGAGATATATATTATGCCGACCTCGATCCTACCGTGGGCTCCGAGCAGGGCGGCGTGCGGCCCGTGCTGATCCTGCAGAACAATGTGGGCAACCGTCACAGCCCGACATTGATCATGGCGGCGATCACCAGCCGCACCGGGAAACCCCGGATGCCGACCCATGTGCCGGTGGGCTGTGTGGTGAGCGGTTTATACAGGGACTCGGTTGTGCTTTTAGAGCAATTGCGAACTATCGACCGCACCCGGCTGAGAGAGCACCTCGGCACATTGGATCAAGCGGATATGGAAGCCATAGACACGGCGCTGGAGGTCAGCGTCGGGCTGGCGGATGAATACAAATAACGAACGGGAGGGCTATCGCCTTATGGATTATACAAATAAACGCGCGTGGCTGTACTCACGCATCGATGCGCCGGAGGATACTCACGACGCTTTGAAAGGACAGGAAAAAGCATTATTCGATTACGCCGAGCAGATGGGAATGACTGTCGCGGGCACATCGTCTGACCTCGGCAGCGGATGCGATTTTGGCCGGCCGGGGCTGGCACAGGTCACCACCGCCGCTCGGGATGGCAGGTTTGACGTCCTGCTGGTGAAGTCACTCAGCAGGCTGGGCAGGGACGCGGAACTAACCGGCGAATTTATCCGGCAGCTCGGTGAGCTGGGCGTCGGCGTCTGCTCCCCGCTGGAGGGAGAGATCAGGCTGGACTCGCCGCTGTTCGACTCTCACGGCGCCGGCATGAAGCAAGGGGGGATGGCGTGATGAGGGAGCAGACCTACAAGAACATCATGTACCTCGCGGGGCTGGAGGCCCTGCGCCGGCTCTCGGAAAAGCTGGGCTGGGACAACCGTCAGTTCGAGGCGGCACGCGTCGCGTTGGAGTCTCAATTCTGCCCGACACTGGCAGCAATATGAGAATTATCCATTTGATCACAAAAAAGTTTCGCAAATGGTGATTTTGAGTATAGCTATTTGAAACGGTTTGTGGTAGGTGTTGTTTCAATGCCCGGAGAAACCGGGCGATGAAAAGAGGTGAAACACTGATGAACACAGCAATTTTGAACATTGAGCGGGCACATGGGCGAACAACTGAACGGCAGATAACCCATATCGGACCGCAGGTCATGGCTCCCCTTAAACTCAAGGTGGGAGCATACGCAAGGGTGTCCAGCGACAGCGCGGACCAACAGGACTCATACATCTCGCAGGTACGTTATTATACGCAAGTCATACGGGAAAACGACGCTTGGGAGTATGTCGACATCTACGCCGACGAGGGGCTGACCGGTCTGTCAGCCGACAAGCGCCCCGACTTCCAGCGAATGCTGGCCGACTGCCGCTTGGGTAAGCTCAACCGCATCCTCTGCAAATCGGTGTCCCGGTTTGCGCGCAATTTCTACGAATGCGTCATGGCGATCCGGGAACTGAAAATGATGGGCGTAACCGTCCTGTTTGACAAAGAACACATCGACACTGCCAAACTATCCGACGAGCTGGAAATCACGATCCAGGCTTTATGGGCGCAGAGGGAATCCATATCCCTCTCCGGCAACCTGCGCCGTGGGCTACGGATGAAGATGAAAAACGGGACCTTCCTCCCGTCCTCCACGCCATACGGGTATACATTAGACGGCAGAACGCTGAAGATCGACGAGAAACAGGCCAGCGTAGTGCGACGGATATATGCCGCCTACTTGTCAGGCCGGGGGATGCAGGATATCGCGGACGGGCTCAACAGAGAGGAAACCCCGAAGCGGTTTGGAAACGACCGATGGCACACATCCACCGTTTTTTACATCCTCACCAATATCAGCTACACAGGGGACATGATCTGGCAGAAGAATTACACCACCGACTTCCTGCCGTTCAAACAGGTTATTAACAAGGGCGAAAAGGCCCGGTACCATGTGCAGAACGACCACCCCGCCATCATCAGTCATGAGGACTACGCAAAGGTGCAGGAATTGTTAACGCAAAGGCGGGAAAAGCACGCTGGGTCGGCGCCGGGCGACCACACCTTCGGCAAAATCGTGGTATGCGGACTGTGCGGCAGCATTTACCGCCGCAAGGTGACAAACAATAAACCATATTTGGTTTGCCGAACACACGACCGCGGTAAAAGCCTTTGTCCCGCCCCGCAGGTACCCGAACCGGAAATTGAGGCGGCATTCGCGCGGATGTGGAACAAACTCCGTCAGCACAGGCAGGAAATCATCACCCCCATGCTGGAGCAGTTCCGGACGTTGGCGGGTAAGCGGTACAAGTACAACGACGGGATCAGACAAGTGAACAAGGAGCTGGAGTTCCATTCGGAGCAGGTTCTCGTACTCAATCGGCTGATGGGCAAAGAGTACATAGAACCTGCTCTTTATTATGCCCAAACACAGGAGATCAACGTCAGGGTCAAGGAATTGCGCGCCCTGAAAGCCGGCCTCATGGAGCGGGATCAAACCGGCGCTGTTGTTGCGTCCCTCGAATCATTGGATGCCGCGCTGGATGCCGGACCTGAATGGTTAGAGGGAATGGACGCGGATCTGTTTGCCGAGATCGTGGATAAAATCACGGTCTTATCACCGGAGCAAATAAAAATCAAGCTCACCTGCGGGCTGGAGCTGACCGAAAACATTCAAAGGATGGTGAGATAAATGGCATGGCAGAGAAAAATACCGTTCGGATTCAAGATGACAGGCGGCACAATCAAGCCGCACCCCGCCGAAGCTGACGCTGTGACGTTTATTTATGACAGCTACCGCAAAGGCAGTTCCTACCTGACCATAGCGAAGGCAATGACTGAACTCGGTGTCCGGTACCACGAAGCCTCCGCTGAATGGAACAAGCACATGGTCAAGCGCATACTCGAAAATCCAAAATACATCGGGGACGACGGCTACCCGGCCATCCTCCCCACCGGCGTATGGAACGGCGCACAGGCCAAGAGGGACGGGAAAACCGCGGATTGGACAAGTCAGTCCATTTGCGTCGAACTGGCCAAGCGCCGGATGTTCTGCGGGGAATGCGGCTCGGCGATCAGTAAGGACACCAGCACAAGGGACGGGACCCGCTGGTGGCATTGTTCCAACCCCGAATGCAAAGTCATGCTGATGATGCGCGACGACGCGCTGGAGGGAAACGTGACCGCCCTGCTGAACCGGCTGATTACATCGCCGGAGCTGCTCGGCTTGCCAAAATCCGTGATTCCCTGCGCTTCCGGTGAGATCACGAGGATTCAGAACGAAATCAACCGGGAGCTCAACAAGGCAACACCGGATGAGGATGCCCTGACCTCCCTGATCTTCGGATGCGCCGCTGAAAAATACGCCCTGCTGGACGACGGTTCGGAACAACGGAAGATAGCCGGCCTCAGAGTGGCGTTACAGAACCAACCGCTGCTGACCGCTTTTGATCCCTCGCTGTTCAGCGATATAGCCGAGGCCCTGCTGGTCATGGGTGACAAAACCCTCGTCCTGCGGATAGTGGGCGGAAATATCATATCGGAAATCGGAAAGGAGAACTTAAATCATGCAAACTACCACTGAACGGATCATTACGGAAATACCTGCGACGATAAAACCATTTGAACCGGATATACGGAAGCGCGAGGCGAGGGTGGCGGCATACTGCCGTGTGTCCACCGACAGCGAGGATCAGCTTAACAGCTATCGTTCGATGATAGACTATTATACCGCGATCATCGACGAGAACCCCCTGTGGAAGAACGCCGGCATCTTCGCGGACGAAGGGCTGTCGGGCACATCCACAAAGAAGCGGGAGCAGTTCAACCGCATGATGCAGAAATGCAGGCGGGGCAGGATCGACGTGATCATCGTGAAATCGGTATCACGTTTCGCGCGCAACACATTGGACAGCCTCGGCCATGTCCGCAAACTAAAAGCGATGGGCGTCGGGGTCATATTCGAGAAAGAAGGCATCAACACACTGGAAAGCGACGACGAAACCCTGCTGACCATATTCAGCGCCCTCGCCCAACAGGAAAGCCAGTCCCTCTCCAAGAACGTCAAGATGGGATACACCCAGGCGTTCAAAGCCGGTAAGGTTCCGTTTCATATCATCCTGGGCTACCGCAAGGGAGCTGACGGGCAGCCGGAGATCGTGCCGGAACAGGCGGCGATTATCAGGCGAATCTACCACCGCTACCTCACCGGTCAAAGTGTCGGGCAGATACGCAGAGATTTGGAAGCGGACGGCATACCCACCCAACGGGGCGGCTGCGCGTGGGCGGAGCATAATGTCCAGCAAATCCTCCGAAACGAACGCTACGCGGGCGATATCCTCCTGCAAAAAACCTATGTCAAAGACCTGCTGACTCACAAGGTGGCAAAAAACAATGGCGAACTGTCGAAGGTGTTCATCCAAAACAACCACCCTGCCATCATAGAAAAAGATATCTGGCACAAGACGCAGGAGGAAATAGCGCGCCGGGCCAGCAAACGAAAAACCCCGTCGCCAAGCGCGCGGACAAGCACATCAAAGTACAGCGGCAAGTACGCCCTCAACGAAATCCTCGTCTGCGGGCAGTGCGGAGCCTCCTACCGCCGCACCACATGGGCGAAGCCGCAGGGACGGATTGGCGTCTGGCGGTGCGTTTACAGGATGGAGCATGGCAGGAAGGTCTGTGAAAAATCGCCCACCATACCGGAAACGACTCTGCACAAAGCCGTCATGGACGCGATCAGCGAAGCGGTGCTGCGAAAACCCCTGCTGGAAGCCGTAGCCGAAAGTGTGAAAGCGGCTGCCTTCGTCGGCACCACCGCCGCGGAATATCAGGCCGTCCGGTCAAAAATAGCGGAGCTGGAGAGGATGGCCGTCGAGCTAATCGCCAAGAGCGCGCAGGCGGGCGGCGACGAGAAGTTCTATGATGAAAAATGTAAGATGATCATGGACGAGCGCGTGAAATACCAAAATATCATGTCCCGGTTAAAAACACCTGATCACCTTGACGAACACGCCGAACGGCAGATCACTGAGGCTGTCAGGATGCTGGAAAATGAACCACTGCTCCTTACCGAATACGACGATCAGGTAGTGCGGCAGCTCGTGGATACCATCCGGGTGCTGGCAAAAGACCGGATCATGGTCACCCTTAAGGGCGGCATGGAGATCGAACAGGCGGTGGAGGTATGAAAAACCAGCCAATAGCAGTATATATCCGCATCGGATCAAAAAGTTATGGTTTTTGTCTGCCCGACGACCGTGAAGCGTTCAAGACGTTTATGAACCAACCGGGCAAATCGGATGCTCGAACCGAAAAACATAATAAATGCGAAAAACCCATAAAAACGGAGGTATGAGATCATGATCACAAACATTACATTGGACGATCTGCGCCGCATGAGAAACGCCGAGGGGCTTATACTGCAGGGATGCAGCGGCTACCCGAACGAATGGATAAACGGCATCAACGAACTCCTCACCCAAGAGGGCATCCTGCTGGACGGCGACACATTTAAGGATGTAGCCGTTTTCGGGAACTGCGGCTGCACCAACCTGCTGTTCAAAATGGACGATGACGTCAGGCTGGACGTCGGCAGGCTGGCGATGTGGCGGCTGCGGTCCCACAGCACATTCGGCGGAACGTGGTTGAGCGATTACATGGTTAACAAGCTGGGAGTCAGCATGGGCGAGGGGGTTCCGGTGGAACGGGAAAAGCCGGATGCGCCGATCATAGGCGCGGACGGAAACATTATCAGCGTCATGGGGATCGCGTCACGGACGCTCAAACGGGCTGGAATGTCCGACCAGGCAAAAGAAATGTGCTCCCGCGTCACCGGGAGCGGCAGCTACGACAACGCCCTCGGCATCATCATGGAGTACGTCAACCCCGTCGACGCGGACGGACATGAGCAGGATGGTATGGCAATGCGGATGGAATAAAAATTTACAATTCAACACATTGACAATTTTCTATATGAAGCATATAATATGATATAGATAATTTTCAATGTGAGGTGATCAGTTTGACCAATACGCATCTGGACAACGCACGGGTGTTCAAAGCCTTTTGCGATGAGAACCGCCTTGTGATATTAGAAATGCTGCAGAGCGGAGAAAAGTGCGCCTGTGTGCTGCTTGAAAAGCTGAATATAACGCAGCCGACGCTATCCCATCACATGAAAATCCTCGTTGACAGCGGAATCGTGTCGGCGAGAAAAGAGGGCAAGTGGACTCACTATTCCATCAGCGCGGCTGGTTGCGAAAACGCCGCGATACTGATGAGAAAGCTGACCACTATTCTGGAAACAAAATGTGAGGGGTGCTGCACATGAGTGAAAAATGCTGTTGTTCACAAAACGATACCTGCTGTCCTGGGAATACGGAAGGCGTTCCTGTCGTTTCCACGACGCTGTCATTCACAGACCACCTCGGCGCGTGGAAAGCCCGCTGGGGTATCGGCCGTATGGATTACACGGTCGAGCCAGGGTTGTATGCCGTAGGCAAACCCGATAATGAATCCCCTGTGTTTGTCAGCGCAAACTATAAGCTGACTTTCGATACACTACGGAAAAACCTTGACGGTTTGAACTGCTGGCTCCTGATCCTCGACACAAAAGGTAT
>Ga0123353_10007020_pt1 | contig 15145 bp, 15 predicted proteins | sample TergutLab28metaG_3_FD_92763 | JGI IMG/M metagenome (GOLD analysis project Ga0123353, IMG submission 92763) | Labiotermes labralis P3 segment gut microbial communities from Petit-Saut dam, French Guiana - Lab288 P3 | ecosystem: Host-associated > Arthropoda: Insects > Digestive system > Gut ... | reverse complement strand
TTAGTTTATTAAGAAATTTATTCATAAATAATATGTCATATTCCTTGTATTCATTGATTTTTTGGTAAACTTGATCAATTGAAGGCTTTTTGGGACTTATTTCGTATTTTAATAAATAGTTTCTTAATTGGTTTGCTTTTAAAACAGCATCTTGGTACTGATCTTTTTCTTCTTGGTTAAATTTTAATAAACCGAGTTCATCCATGTAATACATACGTTTTTGCATTGCCAGTTTATGGTCATAGATTGCCTGTAAAACTGAATTCTGAATATGTCCGCGATCAACGCATAACCTTAATGCATCATATATACTAACTCCTTCCCAAAGTTCAACGTCAGGATATACATCACCTGCCAGATAACGTTCGACAAGATATATGATTCGCGCCTTCTGATATGTTATATAACTATACTTGCTTTCCTGATATTTAACGCATATTATTGAATCTTCAAAAGGCATATCTGATATATGGGTATTTAAAACAAAAGAATCTCTCACCTCAGAAAAAGAAGCTTTTTGGATTGAATATTTTTCTCTAAAATAATCCGCAATTATAAATGTTTCTGCTTCAGTATCATATCCTATTATCAGTGCAAAGTGTGTAAAATGATTTTTCTGAAAATGGTCAGAGCAAAAATTTAAATAAAATCTGTCACATAAAAAACCTGTATAATAATCACAGTTAATCATGTCCTGTATTAATTGTACAATGTCAATATTTTTGCTTTTCACAGTAGAAACGGGTATAAAATATTTGCTTAATAGAGGACAATTTTTAAATTCATTATCATTGAATTCATTGCTAAAACGAAGAAAAATTCTATTAAACCAAACACATGCGTCCATATTAATTAAAGAATTAATAAACCATGTTTTCATGTCAACGGTTTGGTAATTATCCAGTATGTTTAACGCGATCGTGTGATTACCCATAGCACATATGGGGGAGATTGAATAAGGGAGTTCTTTATACATTTTTTGCCATCCTTTCATTTTTGTTAAAATATTATTTTTGCCAAATTACATCATTGACAATTTTCGTATAACTTTGTATTATCATGATTACCTTTAACGAAACATTATCGTCTGTATAATCGGTAACCGTTTCGCTAAAATCTTTGTTTTCAATCATAGCCCGCGTTAATTCTATTGCCTGCATAATATCGGTTTCATTGATGCCGCCAATTACCATTGTTCCCTTATCGTATACCTCCGGTCGTTCAGTCGATGTTCGAATCAATACTGCGGGAAAATTTAAAATACTCGATTCTTCCGATAATGTACCACTGTCTGATAATACGCAGAATGCACTTTTTTGCAATTTGATATAATCTGTGAATCCAAATGGTTTTACATTTCTTACTAATTGATGAAATTGGAATTTTCGCTGTTCAATATATTTCATACTACGCGGATGCGTCGAGTATATAACAGGCATTTGATAATGTGCCGCAACATTGTTTATTGCGTTCATTATTGAAATAAAATTTTGCTCGTTATCAATGTTTTCCTCCCTGTGAGCTGAAACCAATATATATTTTTCTATTTCAAGCCCGAGTCTGTTAAGAACATTGGAAGCGTCAATTTTTTTCATATTTGTGTTCAAGACTTCCCTCATCGGCGAGCCTGTTACAAATATATGATCTTTTCGGATTCCTTCCGATATCAAATATCTCCTGCTATGTTCCGTATACGGTAAATTTATATCGGATATGTGATCAACTATTTTTCTGTTGATCTCCTCAGGAACGTTTTGGTCGAAACAACGATTGCCGGCTTCCATATGGAAGATCGGGATTTTAAGGCGTTTTGCCGAGATAGCGGTCAACGCTGAATTGGTGTCCCCCAGAATTAACAATGCGTCAGGATTTTCTTTTTGAAGTACATAGTATGATTTGGCTATGATATTACCGATAGTTTCGCCTAATGTGTTTCCTACAGCTTCCAAATAATAGTCGGGGTGTCGCAACTCTAAATCTTCAAAAAATATTTCATTTAACGTATAGTCCCAATTCTGACCTGTGTGGATCAATATGTGATTGAAATATATATCCATTTTTTTTATAATTTCAGAAAGTCGTATTATCTCTGGTCGGGTACCGACTATCGTTGCCACTTTTAATTTATTCATTTTGTTTACACTTCTTCGAAAATAGTATCTGGGTATTCAGGGTCAAATGATTCGCTTGCCCACATTATCGTTACCATATCAGCATTTCCTATATTTTCAATATTGTGAGTATATCCGATGGGGATATCGACAACTTCCAATTTTTCTCCGCTTACAAAATATTTAATAATTTCATCTTCATCGATTTTTCTTAATCTGATTATGCTTTTACCGCTTACTACTAAAAATTTTTCAATTTTCGTATTGTGCCAGTGATTACCTTTTACTATACCTGGTTTTGAAATATTAATCGACACTTGTCCTCTATCAGGTGTTTTTATGAATTCACTAAATGAACCTCTTTGATCAATATTCATTTTCAACGGATAATTGAACTTATCCATTGGAAAATAGCTTAAATAAGTCGCGTAAAGTTTTTTCGTAAACTCGTCTGCTAAATCGGGAACTTCTTTGCTATTTCTGTTATTTTTAAACGAATATATCAATCTCGCGATTTCACCAACCGTTGTTGTATATGTTCGTGTAATTTCGTAATATTCTTTTTCTATTTTTTCATTTTCGTTAAGAACATTGATGAATTGCCGAATTACATCGTCTATATATACCAGAGTAATTACCGTATCGGGGTTGTCAATAGTTATATCAGTTTCATTTGCGACATTGTTGCAGAATGTTGCGATTACGCTATTATAGTTTGGCCTGCACCATTTCCCAAAAACGTTATGAAGCCGGTAAATATATACAAGATTTGAGTTTTCTTTGGAAAACTTGAACAACAAATCTTCAGAAACTTTTTTACTTCTACCATATGGATTATCGAGTACCGCTTGTATTGAAGAAGTCATTAATACTGGGGATTTATTGTTGTTTTTTTTCAAGTATTCTATCAACGTTTGAGTAAAACCGACGTTACCATCGAAAAATTCGTCTTCATTTTTTGGTCGGTTTACACCAGCGAGATGAAATACAAAATGACATTTTTTCGTAAACTCATCAAGTAAATTCAAATCACAATCTCTACCATATTCAAAAAGAGTATGTTTTTTTAATGTTCTAAGATATGCACTAAGATTTTTTCCAATAAATCCTTTTGCTCCCGTTATAAGAATGTTCATTTTTTATTTTTCCATTCGTTTAATTCGTGTTGTATATAATCTATCGTTAACAACTTGTTTTTCATCATTTCCACATCCAATTGGGTTGTATTGTTTGAGTTATATTCGTTAATACCAGCGGATTTTTTTTGACCTTCAACAAAATATTTATCATAGTTCAGATCTCTCGTATCCGCAGGCACTCGGTAAAAATCATCCATATCAATTGCTTTTTCTGCTTCTTCTTTTGTTAGCAAAGATTCATATACTTTTTCGCCGTGTCGTGTTCCAATATATTTCATTTTATTGTCGGCGTTGAATAATTCTTTAAGCGCTTGTACTAAATTGCCGATCGTACACGCAGGCGCTTTTTGGACGAATATATCTCCTGTCGATCCCTTCTTAAACGCGAATAACACAAGATCTACCGCTTCATCTATGCTCATCATAAACCGCGTCATGTTAGCGTCGGTAACTGTGATTGGTTGATTATTTTTGATTTGGTCAATAAACAACGGTATAACGCTGCCGCGTGAACACATAACGTTTCCGTAGCGCGTACCGCATATTAACGTTTTCGCGGTGCGGGACCTTGCGATAAACACTCTCTCCATCATCGCTTTTGATATGCCCATAGCGTTAATAGGGTATACCGCTTTATCCGTTGACAGACATATGATTTTTTGTACGCCCGCTTCGATGCCGGCTGTAATTACATTGTCTGTACCTTCTATGTTTGTCCTCACAGCCTCCATGGGAAAAAATTCGCAACTCGGAACTTGTTTCAGAGCTGCCGCATGGAACACATAGTCCACATTTTCCATAGCAGTTTTTATGCTTGGTAAATTTCGCACGTCACCGATATAGAATTTGATTTTATCGTTATTATATAACCTACGCATATCGTCCTGCTTTTTCTCGTCGCGCGAAAATATACGTATTTCACCTATTTCGATATCTAAAAACCTCTCCAGTACAGCGTTACCGAAACTGCCGGTTCCACCCGTTATTAGTAATGTTTTATCTTTATACATCTTATTTCAACCTTTTATCTTAATTGAATGGAGCGTCCCATTTCAATAATATATAAATCTATATCTGTAGAAAGTAATTTCAAAAGGTTCTTTTCCTCTGAGGATAGTATACAATCTGTAAAATCATAAAATTTAACTTTATCTATAATTTTGCACAGAGATTCCCTGTACAGTTCAATACGTTTGTCTGTGTATGCTTTGCGCATCCCCCATAATAAACTGGTAAATATAAACTTTCTGCTTGTTTTTTCTAAATTTGGGTATCTCGATGAAATGTAATTATGTCTTTCTATGTACGCTTCAACAATGTCCATTTGCTCTATAGTAAATAGACTCAGCGTGATACCTGTATCACGGCGCAAATAATAATATTTGCATTCGGCGGACAATACAATCTTATTTGCGGTGTCCACTAATTTATACATAACAAAAATGTCTTCGAATATTTTTCCTTTCGGGAATCGATTATCATTGAACAACTCACATTTATATAACCTATTCCACAAAACATTATTTGACAACCGGATATTATGTGTGATCTTATATACGCCTTCTAATAGTTTTATGTCTTCTTTTTCATTACTGTACGGAACTATATCTCCATTTGTACGCACATAATAGAAATTACACATAGAAATATCCGCATTGTATATGGCGGCATTGTTATACAGAGTTTCAAACATATCCGGCTCGATCCAGTCGTCGCTGTCAACAAATCCTATATATTCCCCGCTGGCAATATCGAGTGCATTATTTCTTGCCACAGAAACACCCTGATGGTCTTGATGTATGAGAACTATACGATCATCATTCTTTGCGTATTGAGCACATACATCTCCGCTTTTGTCTGTAGATCCGTCGTTTACTATTATTATCTCCAGATTATTATAGCTTTGAATTAGGATACTCTCTATGCATTTTGAGATATATTTTTCGACGTTATAAATGGGAATGATGACACTTATTTTTGGTTGTAACATATTTCATATTTCCTCTTTTTTGGTGTTTCTTCAATTAAATCAAGGGTTCCGAATAGCTCTATTGTGCATTTTTACGCCAATACTATATTTTTTTATATCGTCAAAGAGTAACGTAAGTCCTTTTTCATCAGGAGCCGATAATCCGCAATTATCCATACTGTATTTATGAACTTTTTTAATTGCTGCTTCGATTTCTTCTCTGTATATGTCTATAGCAGAGTCCGTAACCGCTTTATATACGCAAGCCAGTAAATCGGTAAATATATACTTTCTGCTTAGACTTTCCAAATGTGGATATTTCTCAACAATATAATTATACCTGTCTATGCTTGATTCTACTCTTTCGAGTTGATTTACGGTAAAGCGGTTTCGTGTTATACTATCATTTCGTTGTAAATAATAATATTTATAATCGGGAAGAGCAACAACTTTATTAGCCTTGTCTATTAACTTATGGATTGTAAAAGCATCTTCATATATTTTATCCCGTGGAAACCTTATTTCATTAAATAATTTTTTGTTATACAACTTATTACACGGAATAACATTATACACCATAAAATTAAAATAATGGATTATTTTTTCATCGTTTTCCAGGATTGTTTTTGTAATCACATTATTTTCTTCAAATCTGTTAACTTTTAAAACAATTTCTCCGTTTTGATCCACGTATACATAATAGAAATTACAAGTGGAAATATCAGCGTTATATTCAATGGCATTGTTACATAGGGTCGCAAACATATCCGGCTCAATCCAATCATCACTGTCAACAAACCCTATGTAATCTCCGTTGGCAATATCGAGCGCATTGTTTCTCGCCATTGAAACACCTTCATTTTCCTGATGTATGAGAATTATTCTGTCATCTTTTTGCGCGTATTGATCACATATATCGCCGCTCTTGTCTGTAGATCCGTCATTTACTATTATTATTTCCAGATTGTTGTAGCTTTGAGTTACAATGCTCTCTATACATTTTGAAATATATTTTTCGACGTTGTAGACTGGGACAATGACACTTATTTTTGGTTGTAGCATATTAAATATTTCCTTCAATCAAATATTTAGCTTTTTGTTTATATAGTCTATCAAATCATCAAGGGTATATTCTATGAATACTTCATATACTAAAAGATCATCATTAATTTCAAGCTCAAACTCTATTTCAATGTCGATTACTAAATTTATAAATGTGAATGAATCAAGCTGCTCATTTATATTTAATGCGCCGTCATTTATTGAAATCTCATATTTTTCTAATATGCCTATAAGCTTATCCCGCGTTGCGTCAACTGTCATATTATTTGTTTCTGGATGCAATTCATGTAATTTATAACTTGATAAAGTCAAACGGTTTATTTTACCGCTTGATGTCAGCGGAAATTGCGGTAATTCAATATATTGGGTTGGGATCATATACTTCGGTAAATGTTTTGACAAACTATCTTTTAATTTTTCTTGGTCAAAATTATCGTCCGCAACTATAAATGCCGTCAGTAAATCTGATTCATTATGAATAACTACAGCTGCATCCGTCACATAAGGCGCTTTCGATATTTGATATTCAATTTCTTCCAGTTCAATTCTGTTGCCGTGATATTTTATTTGATTATCTTGTCTGCCTAAAAATAATAGATCCCCTTCCGGTGTAATACTCACTTGATCACCAGTTCGATAATATTTTGTATCAAATATTTCAACAAATGATCTCATATTTAATTCAGGGAGTCCAATATAACCATCTCCGACGCTGATTCCTCCAATATATAACTCGCCGCTGGTGTCTTGTTCGCCTTGGTCATTTAAAATTAGTAATTTGATGTTGGGGATTGCTTTTCCTATCGGTATTTGCGTTAATTCATCAAAGTCATTTTCTTTAACGATATAATAAGTTGCTATGTCTGTACATTCCGTAGGACCATATGTGTTAGCAAACATACTATTACATTCGCCGGAACTAACCCATTTTTGAAGAGTTGATACTTTGATAGGTTCCCCGCCTAACACGGTATATCGTATAGATCGAAGTTTCGAATAATTGTTTTTTTGATTTAATTCGACAAACGGTATAAATGCGCTTGGTGTACAATTTATCATCGTTACAGCATATTTTTGAATTAGCTCTGAAAGTTGATAATAGTTATAACTCTCTGATGAATACAGACATAGCTTTCCTCCAACGATCAATGTACAGAAAATATTCTTTTGAGTTAAATCAAACCCTATCTGAGTAAAAAACAAAACAGTATCCTGCGAAGTTATTTTAAATTCTGTTATATACCAGTCCAGTAAATTTATAAATGCGTTTTGATAAATCTTTGTCCCTTTTGGTACTCCTATTGATCCGGAAGTATAAATAACATAAAAATATGAATTTATATCATATTGCAGATTTAGATTGGTATCTTCCAATGAATCGTCTAAAAATATATTATTTATGTCTATATTATTAACATAATCACATTCGTCAATAGATTCACACAAACTCATCTTTACCTTCGCGTCTTTCAAGATGAATTCAATACGCTCAACCGGATAATTTGATGGAATGGGCAGGTACGCTGCGCCTACTTTTAATATACCTAAAACACCTGCGATAAATAACGAAGTTTTTTTTGAAATAATAGCTACGATATCATTTTTGCCTATATTGTTATTATATAAAAAATGAGCTATCTTATTTGCCATAAGATTTAACTCTTTATATGTAATTGTAATTTTCTTCGAGTTATCTTCAATCAGAGCTATTGCTTCAGGTGTTTTCTCAACTTGATTTTCAAATAACTGGTGTATTGCCAAGTCCATCATTATATCATCTCCGTTATTTTATACTATTTACGATTTTTTCTAATATTTCGAGAGCTGTTGTCTCTGATTCTATTATGGCGTTCATATTTTCTTGGATTTTTGTTGGTAACAACTTATTAGTGATTATTTGTTTAATCAGACTGCTTTTCATTTTTTCGTAACAATTACCTGTTTTTATGAATGCATCTACAGCAGGACTGAATAATTCTTCCTTATGTAGTTTCTCCCCAATATATTTTATGGCGGATGCGTTATTGTACCTATGCATATACAAATGCTGGAATGCTATGAGAATGGGCATTGCATAATAATCATTATGGTATAAACTTATCTCTTCTGAAAAAGAATCTTTTCTCACGAGTGTATCACGGTATTTTATAAGCTCATTTATCATGTCGCTTCTTCTCACATGCTCAATTACATTATTAAGCTGAAATATATAATCTTTCTTTTCGGGCGCTACTTTTTCCGTTTTAAAAGTTATACATTCACCAGCCCATGATTTTTTACTAATATCCCATTTTACAACTCCGTCCGATGGGAAATATGAATCAATACAATATATTATTTCATTTTTCATTCCTAATATGAGTAAATAATGAAGCATACTGTATTTTCCATGAGTTAAACACCACGGACAATCAATTGCATCAACACTAATCATAACTGGTGCAATGGGTAACTCATTTGACAGTAATTGTAACAATTCATTTTTATTTGAAAATTCACATTTATCCAAAAAAATACCATGAATTTGTTTTAGAATTTTACCTAACAATATACCATTTTGAGTAGGAACATAAGAATTATCAGAGCAGACAAACCCCCATCCTGTAAGTAAACCCACTTGATAATCAATGTTAAATCCTTCCGCATATGAAATAATTGGACCTGAAAAACAGTTGTATTTACCCGATGTAGGTTTTATTTTCCACATAATTTTTTCACCTTTTAATTTTCGCTGTAATTAATGATACAACATACAAATAAAATATAGATACAATTACAGCGGCTTCAATATTTTTGTTGAGTGTTAATAACAACACCATAATAAAGAAATTTAACAGCACTATTATCCGTTCTATACACGCAGATCTCTTGAATGTTTTTTTGTTTACCGGATGATTTTCGTTTGTTACTGGACCAAGTACAATAATAATGACAGACAAAACAACCGCTGATACAATCATAAATAAACTATAATTTAATATAATGCTTATCATTATATTTCCGGCGATAAGTCCCATGACTGTAATTAACAAACATTTCAATTTTGTTGAAGCGTGATAACCACCGCCAAAAATTTGAAACATTGTAAATATAAAAATCATGATTGCACTTTCATATAATCTATTAAGCAGAACCGCTACAAGCAATGTAATGCTTAAATTTACAATATAAGAATATATAATTTTTAAACCATATCTATACAGTTCCTGATCGTCTTCGGTTTTAATATTGACACCGTACTTTTTAAGAACCAAAATATTTTTTTCTACAAAATTATCAAACATTTTATTACCTCCTAATACCCTAATATCTGCAAGCGGTTTAATGTGTTATATGAGATAAGTTCTGTTCTGAATATATTTTGATCTATTATTTCTTTCGTCGTCTGCATAATATTTTCTAAATTATCATTTTTGACTGCTTCGGCAACCTGAACATAATATAAATTTGCATATATTTCTATTATTGCAGGTTTATTACCTCCATACCGCATATAACTTTCCAAAAAAGTATCGCTGAATTTAGAATCATTAACATAATTGATAATGGCAGCTATATCCCAAACATAACTTCCAACGTGACCGGTTTTATATTCTGTTTGCCAATCTGAATTGTCAATATTCCAAGTCAGAAATTTTTTATCTTTAAATTTGACTGTAATGCCTGTATTGTAATATTCCATTTTAGACATCATTTTAAGAGCTGTAATAATCTCGGTTTTATGTTTACAGTTTTCACTCGTCACTAAGTCTATAACCCATTGATAACCATACAAAGGCAAATTACTTTTATTCAAATTGTGCGAGTGTATTTTGGAGACGCATTTGGCAAGTTGATCAATCTCCGATTTATCGTTTTCAGAAATTGAAAATCCTTTTAACCTTTTAAGATGATCATTTATTTCATCTTCTATGATTTCATAATTTAGTAATAATTTCAAGTGTGCATTTACCTTTCCTAACTTCGAACGGTATTTTTTATTCACCGTCTTTCCGAATTAAACTGGCAGGCATTTTATGTTCGTATATTCCCAAAGAACTCATAGTCCCTGCCGCAATGCCAACCATAAATAATGCGATTGCACCTATTGCGCTGCATGAAAATTTTAAACCTAACTCGACTAACTTTTTGAACATGATATTTTCCTCCTGTATATTTATTTTTTGGTGATTACAGTTTACCATAAAAAAACGCCATAAAATTTTTATGGCGTAGAATACACAAAAAAAGCCCTGAAAAGTCAAAAAATGACTTTCAGGACAAAATTCGGGGGTTTCAGGACAATTATTTTTTGCTTGTTAATGGTATACTGATCTGAGTAGTGAATGAATTAATACCTGCTTCGATTTTATATATCCCGCTGTATTCTAAAACGATTGATTCTATATGTTTCAAGCCTATACCGTGCCATTTGCCTTGTTTTGTCGTTTGGAATTTGCCGTTTTCTTTTTTATATTCGCCGTTCGTCGAATTCAATAATTTTATATGTAATTGATTTTTGATTATAACAATCTCAAGATTAATATACCGTTCATTTGCTAATTTACAACAAGCTTCAATAGCATTATCAAGCAGGTTCGATAATACGGCGCATAAATCTTCATCGTTGATCATCAGCCTTTCCGGTAGAGAAATTGTATACTCAAATTTTATATTAAACGAAGAAGCCAGTGTCATTTTAGCAGAAACTATTGCATCAACAATATAATTTCCAGTAGAAATCATTGATGAAACTGCAGTTATTTTTTCGTCGATGTTTTTTATGTAATTTACAGCTTCATCAGTTTCCAATTTTTCAATAAGAGTCACGACTACTTGCATATGATTAACATAGTCGTGCCGCCATTCCATCATGTCGGAATATATTTTTTTAATTTCAGCATTGTGCTGCTCCGTGATTTCATATTGTTTATGTTTTATTGTCAGTATGTAATTTTTTTCAGCTTCTTTATTTATCATCTCGTATAGTATAAATATTATTATATTGATTACAAGATAGCCGATTGCCATAATATAAAGTATGCTGTCTGGAACGTTGTAATCAGAATTTTTTAATAATATGTAATATATAATGACTATAGACAAAGAACTTAATACTGGAACAATAAAACAGATTATCAAAGATGGGCTGGATGTTAATTCATCTGGTTTTTTATTTAATGACAAAATATAAAATATTATTATGTTAATTATCCGAGCGATTATCATTACTAATACTCTGATACTTGAGAGTTGTATCATTACATCTATTGTTGGAATTCCGGTAATGAGAGATAACATTGTCGGAACAAAAAGAGCTATTCCAAGTAATAAAGCATAAGCCAGTACACTCCAAAATACTTTTTTCCAAATGCGACCATTTCGAAACAGCAATGTATATACTACATAACTGACAAGCATTACAATTTCTACAGGCGGCATATATGCAAAATCGAATAATGACAATGATAAATATGTAATATTGACTGCCATAAATAACAATGTGGGAAGCACAGTATTATATTTTGCTGGAAACTTTTTACATAACAAATAGAATACAGTGCCGACTTCAACGATATTGATAAATATTTCAAAAAAGATCCATTCGATCGTCAAGTTATGCACCTCACCTATATTTTATTCATGTTGTACTTTACGAACATATCGTTTATTTCGCTTGCTATATCTTTGTTCAATGGGATTTCATCGCCATTTGACATTGAAACATATGTTTTTGAAAATGATTCGACATGACGGATATTTATTATATATGATTTCTGACATTTTATAAACAACTTATCGTCCAATTCTTCTAATATTTGTGATATTGTTTTTCTGAACTCGTACTCTTTCGCCGTCGTTACCATCGTCGCAGTATGCGAATACATTTTGATGTATATTATCTCTGTCGTTGGAATCTTTATGGTCTTCTCTTTGTCATTCAATAAATAATATTTTTTATTTTTGTTACTTTGCAGAACCTTATTCAAACAATCAAAACAAGCTTCTTTTTTTACAGGCTTCAATAAGTATTGCATTGCCGATACAGTATATCCTGCAAGCACATGTTCCTTCATGCTCGTTGTAAATACAATAGGTATATCATTGTTAGTTTTACGGATAACTTTTGCCAGATCCATACCACTCATTTTGTTCATCTTTATATCAAGGAATATTATATCGTAATCTTCATTTTCCGCCCACTCATACAAAAACTTTTCCGCGTTGATGTATGTAAATATCTCCACAAAAACAGAATTTTTTTCTGCCCACTCGTTTATGTACCCGACAAGTTGCGTTGAAAAAATATTTTCATCTTCACATATTGCTATTTTCATTTTTGTACCTCATGTTTATTATATAAATATATTAGTATATAAATTTTATCATGTTTTATTATATTTTGTCAACATTAATTGTTAAAAATATATTTTTTTCAAAAAATGAATATGGCGGCGTATCTGGGTTCATCCGCAAAAAGGCGTAAAAGCATTGTCAAAAGAATCAAAAAGTAGTATAATAAACCTATGAAAATAGGAGTTATACGAAAATGAAAAAATTAAGTTTGATGAAATTAGATGGTTTTTACCCTGAGAGCTTGAAGATAACAAAAGTAACAGAGTTAGAAAATCAAATAATAATATGGCTAAAATCACAGAAACACAGACACCAATGCTGGAAATGCGGAGAAGAAATGACGTCATATCACGGTACATATATATGAACGGTAAAGGATTTACCGATACTGGGTAAAAGAGTGATATTAAAAATCGCGGCGTATGAATACTACTGTACAAATGCGGACTCCCCTATTGGTATCTCCTCGAAAGTTGAACCAAAAGAAAAGATAGTAAGAATACCCGAAAGAAATCAAATTAATAATGAACCCATTTTAACATAAACACCAATAAATATGGTAAACGTTATTATTTTACATGTTTTTCCATAAGAAATTTCTATAAGTTTTCAATTTGTTTATCTCCATGTTACAAACAATACAATTTGATATATTATAATTATATACATAAAATGCAAAAAGATAGTTTGACAAACTTTCCCGAGCGAATCAAACTACCTTTAAAACCACGTAACATACTTAATGAAATATTAAGTACACTTATCTATATTGTATAACATAATTTTTAACTTTGTGTTACGTGGTAATAGCTAAACTAAAAATTTTTACAAAAAGAGGTTAAAAAATTATGGAAAACACTATGTTTGACTATTTCTACTCCAACGAAAACGAGCAATACCTATTTCTACAACTGCCTATGATGTTAATTAAAGATGAGCGATTTAAACCCCTGTCAAGTGATTCCAAGATTCTATACAGCCTGTTATTGAATCGGACTTCACTCTCGAAAAAGAATGACTGGAGAGATGAACAGGGCAGGATATACATCATTTACACTATCGATGAGATAATGGACGATTTAACATGCTGTAAAAAGAAAGCAATTAAATCAATGAAAGAATTAAATGAAATTGGATTAGTAAAAATAACTCGGCAGGGATTGAATCGCCCGAATCTTATCTACGTGATGAACTTCGCTACAGAGTTAAAATATCAACCAAAAGACAAAAAAGATCCAAAAAATGCTGATGAAATAAGGAAGTGCAAAAAAGACACTTCCGGAAGTATACAAAATGCACTTCCAGAAGTGGATAATATACACCCAAGTAATATTGATAATAATAATATTGATTTTATTAAGATAGATACTAAGTCAATGTCAAGTCACGCAAACGGAAAATCAGAAAAAAATGACGATGACAATGACTCCATATCAAATCATGAAAAAACGAAAGAACAGATACAGGAAAACATCGAGTATGACAATTATGTACTTAACAACAGAAAAGACGATGTAGAGCTTGTAAACGAACTTGTAAACTGTATGCTCGATGTAATCTGCACAAAAGGCAAAACAGTAAGAATAAACGGCGAAGAGAAAAGCAGACCATATGTTATCAGCCAGTACATGAGCTTAACCTCAATGGATATCGACCACATAGTAAGCAGATACAAGGAACAAAGACATAAAATACAACATTTACACAGTTACCTAAAGACCATGCTGTACACCGCAAGGCAGGAAGTTAATCATTTTTATACTAATCAAGTTAAATCTGATAATCTTAATTTTGCTTTTAGTGTTTAATTAAGACAATACAAATAACTTTCATTTATTAAATCATGAGTAGGTTCTTTACCTTATGCCCATTATTATTAAAAAATATATAAACAGAGTTGATATATAAATATGGAAATGAAAACAATAACACAAATAGCCGAAGAAATTGGTGTTTCCAGACAAGCCGTATATAACAAGATTAAGAAAGAACCTTTGTCAAGTACTTTACAGAGCTTTATGTCTAAAGTTGACAGTACTTTACACTTCGATATTAACGGAGAAAAGCTGATAAAATCAGCGTTTGAGAAAGAGCACTTGTCAAGCATTACAGTAAACGATGTTGACAGTACTGTAAAGCTGTTGATAACCACTTTACAAGACCAAGTAACAACTTTAACCACACAAAATGAAGATTTACGCCAACAATTATCCGAAGAGCGAACAGATAACCGTGAACAGTTACAAAAAAAAGATGTATATATAAAAGAATTGACAGAAAAAATAACCGACCTCACAGAACGACTTGCAGTTTTATTTGAAAACTCTCAACAATTACAAAAAAATCAACAGTTGCTGGAAGTCCAAAACATTATATATGACGATGTAGAAACAGAAAATAAAAAAGGCTTTTTCAAAAAAATATTTAAAAAATCTAAATAATATCAAAAAACACGCATAAATATGTAAAAATGAATAAATGATGAAGATAAAAACAGTAAATATTGTTAAAAAAGAAAACCCCATTCT
>Ga0123353_10007018_pt1 | contig 15146 bp, 15 predicted proteins | sample TergutLab28metaG_3_FD_92763 | JGI IMG/M metagenome (GOLD analysis project Ga0123353, IMG submission 92763) | Labiotermes labralis P3 segment gut microbial communities from Petit-Saut dam, French Guiana - Lab288 P3 | ecosystem: Host-associated > Arthropoda: Insects > Digestive system > Gut ... | reverse complement strand
TATGTGCCCGTGGCCGAAACCGTGCGGGGCTTTAACGAGATCATCGAAGGTAAGCACGACGAGATCCCCGAGGGCCTGTTCCTCAACGCGGGCGGCATCGACGAGGTCATCGAGCGGCATCAAAAAGCCAATCAGTAAACATACGTTGCACTGAGCGACGGAAAGGAGCTCTGCTTGGCCGCCAAAAAAGTACGGTTGCGAATCGTTACCCCCGCCCATGTGAAGGTAGACGAAGAAGTGGACATGGTGATCATGCGCGCTACCTCCGGCGACATGGGCGTGCTGCCGGGGCATGAGGCCCGCTCAGCGACGCTCAGTTACGGTATCATGCGTATATTCAACAAGGGAGTCGAGCGCTGGATCGCCGTGTACGGCGGTGTGGCCTCGATCAAAAACGACGTGCTGTCCATCCTAACCAACGACGCCGAGTGGCCCGAGGACATCGACCGTGCCCGTGCCGAGGCCGACCGGCAAGAAGTCGAGCGGCGCTTGCAGGAGAAGGCGGATGGCATCGAGATGAAGCAGGATCAGGTGCTGCTGCGCCGGGCGCTGATGCAGATTGAGGTCAGCAAGTACAGGTTGGATATCAAGGAAGAGGCCGCTGAATAGGAACATCAACAGGGAAACAGCCTTGCACGCAAGCGCAAACGCTTGAGGCAAGGCTGTTTTTTTGAACGTACCTGACACGATTCGAACGTGCGACCTTCAGAGTCGGAGTCTGACGCTCTATCCAACTGAGCTACAGGTACACGGCTTTCCACCTGGAGCAGTATAGCACAGCTTGCGGAAAAAAACCATCCCAAGATGAAACAAAGTGCCAAATCTTACGTCTAAATGGGAGATATCCATACAAAACAAGGAGTGAGGACCGTGAAAAGGATAGTCTGCGCGCTGTTGGTTGCCTTGTTGTTGTACGCCGCTATGTCGGCGGCATCGGCCGACCCGCTATTCGACGAAGGGGTGCGAAACATCACCTGTGCCCAGTACGGAAATCGGGTGAATTATGCCCAAATCGGCGACTGGACCGTGAGCCTGGGCTACTTGCACGAAGAGGAGCGGTACTGCATGATCGGCCAGGGGCCGGACAGCATACGCCAGGCGCTGACGGTTAAAATGCCCGGTAACGGCAAAATCATACCCGCAGGGGACGGGTGGATCTATTACGGCGAAGACGAGAAGGGCAAGCACAACTGGGTATTCCGCAAGCCCGGTGAAGGGCCGCAAAAACTGGGGCTGAGCATTCGTGACGAGGTATTCTTTGCCGACGCCGATTACATTTGGTATTACAAGCATCTGGGCACGGATATCTCCATACGCAGGCTTGCCCGCAAGAACAACGAAGTAAAGATGTTTGGCAGAACCACCGGGTTTGTGTACGCTATGATGGGGTCCGGCGACGCTTTGGCAGCGGATCGTGACAAAGGTTTGGTGCAAAGCTGGAAGGACGGCAAGGCTACCACCCTCTACGAGTCTGACGAACCCCTATTGAGCGTGTCGACCGTGGGCGGGAGTATTTGGCTGGGGCTTGAGCGTGAGATCGGCCTGCTGGAAGATGGCGCGCTGGACTTCCGGCTGCCTGGCTATGTGGCGGGTATGGCGGGCACCACCGATCAGTTTGCGTTGCTGCTGTCCATCTCCGAAGCGTCGGACTACGAGGTAGTGCTCTTTAACGATGTGTACCAGGCTTACGTGCGGTTGGGCTACGTACCGGCCTCGGAGAGCGCGTTTATCGAGCTGCAATCCGATGGGAACATCACCGTGTGGGGACCGGAGCGGAGCGTAACTTTTTTGATTCCCCCGGCGGAGGCATGGATTCCCTATGGCTTTTACAGCAATGAAGGTTAGGCCTGCTCGGTGCGCTCAATGATCTCGTCCTGCAGGGCGCGGCTTAGGTTGCGGAAATAGTCGGAATACCCTGCCACGCGCACGATCAAGTCCTTATAGTCTTCAGGATGCGCTTGGGCGTCCCGCAGGGTTTGTCGGTCCACCACGTTAAATTGAATGTGGTGGCCATCCAGATCGAAGTAGGCGCGCACCAAGTCGGCCATGCGGTCCAGGCCCTTTTCACCGGCCAACACGCCCGGCGTAAATTTTTGGTTGAGCAGCGTGCCCCCGGTTTGCAGTTGATCCATCTTGGCTGCCGAGCGGATCACCGCCGTGGGCCCGTTGGTGTCCGCCCCCTGTACCGGAGAGATACCTTCGGACAGGGGCTTTTTTGCGAGGCGACCGTCGGGCGTGGCGCCCATCACCTCGCCGAAGTACACATGGCAGGTGGTGGGCAGCATGTTGACCCGGTAAGAGCCGCCCCGGGTGTTGGGTCTGCCGCTCACCGTGGATAGATAGCTGGCGAACACGCGGCCCATCATACTGTCGGCGGCATCGTCGTCGTTGCCGTACTTAGGCGCATCGGACGCGAGGGCCCGGAGGGATGAGTGGCCCTCAAAGTTGCTTTTCAGCGCTGCCAGCATCTCCGCCATGGGCGCCGAACCTTCGTCATATACCAGCTTTTTCAGCGCCGCCAGCGAATCGGTGATGGTGCCGATGCCCACGCCCTGGATGTAGCTGGTGTTGTAGCGGGCACCCCCTGCGTTGTAATCTCTGCCTTTATCGATGCAGTCGTTGGTGATCACCGACAGAAAAGGCGCGGGCATGTAAGCGGCGTAGAGGCCTTCGATCACGTTGGAGCCACGCATTTTGATATGGATAAAGTGCCGCATCTGCCGCTCAAAGGCATCATAGAGGGCGTCGAAGGTCTCGAACGCGGCGGGGTCGCCGGTGCCCAGGCCGATTTGGCGGCCTGTGCGGGGATCGACGCCGTTGTGCAGCGTGATCTCCAGCACCTTGGGAATGTTAAAATAGCCGGTGAGGATGTAGGCTTCGTTGCCAAAGGCGCCGGTCTCCACACAGCCGCTAGCCCCGCCCAGCCGGGCGTCTTCCAAGGTTTTTCCCGCGGCCAGCAGTTCCTGCACGATAGCGTCGGTATTGTAAAAGGCCGGTTGGCCCCAGCCCGACCGGGATATCTGGCAGGCGCGGCGCAGGAAGTGGCGGGGCGTCTTGCCGCTGATTTGCACGTTGGAGCTGGGCTGGAGCAGCAGCATGGTGTCCATGCAATCCAGGATGAGATAGCTTACGTCGTTGACGCCGTCCTTGCCGTCGGGGGCGATGCCACCGGTGTTGATGTTGGCAAAGTCGGTATAGGTTCCACTCTCTTTCAGGGTGATGCCTACCTTGGGCGGCGCGGGCTGGTTGTTGAACTTCACCCACAGGCATTGGAGCAGCTCCAGCGCCCGTCCCTCATCCAGCGACCCGGCCGCGCAATCGGCCTGGTAGAAGGGATGCAGGTGCTGATCCAGCCTGCCGGGGCTGTAGGCGTCCCAGGGATTGAGCTCGGTCGTGACGCATAGGTGCACAAACCAATACATCTGCAGGGCTTGCCAGAACGTGGCCGGGCGTTGGGCGGGCGCCACATCGCAGTTGCTCGCGATGGACAGCAATTCCTCCCGCCTGACCGGGTCGGTCTCCCGGGCAGCCATCTCCCGGGCCAGGGCGCCGTAGCGTTGGCCCAATACCAAGATGGCGTCGCAGGCAATGGCCATGGCCCGCAGTTGTTCCGCCTTGCGGGTGGCGTCTGGGTCGGCCAGGTAATCCAACGCGTCCAGCGCCGCCCCGATGTCACGTTTATAGGCCTCAAAGCCCTTTTCGTATATCTTGCCAGAACCCACCGTGTGACCCGGCCCGCGCTGCTCCATGAATTCAGTGAACATGCCCGCCTCGTAACAGGCTTTCCATTCATCGGTCATAGCCGCCAGCAGCCGGTTGCGCATGGAGCGTTTTTCCCAATAGGGCAGGATGTCTCCCTCTTGCAGGGCCAGGTCATCTTCTGTGACCGAAAAGGAAACCAACTCCCGCTCGTTCATCACCCGCATGTCTTCCAAAGTATGGCAACACAGCTCCGGGAACGTAGGCGCGGCTTGAGCGGCCGAGGCCTTTTCGCCTACGATCAGCTCGCCGGGTTCGATCACCAGGGTGCGCTCGGCCATGTAATGGTAGAGCGCCAGGGCCCGCAGCTCCGGGATCGACACCGTACCCTCGTAGCGTTTGTACACCTGGGTTTCGATGCGCGCCCGCTCCAGGCAGATGCGGGGCTGGGTAGCCAGGCTCTTTTCGCGCAGCACACGCACGCGCTCGGTCATCTTTTTCATGCAAACCAATCCTTTCAGCCGCCGGTCTGTACGTTCTCGAAGCCCGCTTGCCGCCACGCATTGCAGACCGCCTGCATGTCCTCGGGCGTAGGCTCGTCAAAAAGCGCGCTTTCCCGGCCCAACCGTTGGTTCTTGTCCTGCCCCAGCCGGTGATAGGGCATCAGATTGATCTGCGCGACGCGCATGTTTTGCCGCGCAAAATCGATGATCCGGCCCATCTCCTTGCTGTGCATGTTGACCCCCGGAATTACCGGCACGCGCAGGTTGATCCGAGCGCCATCCTCACTCAAGCGCTGGGCGTTTTCGAGAATCAAGCGGTTGGAGACGCCGGTGTAGCGCCGGTGCAACGCATCGTCGATCAGCTTGATGTCGTAAAGAAAGGTATCGACATAGGGCAGCAGCGCCTGGAAACGGGCGTAGGGGACATAGCCGCAGGAGTCGATCGCCACCCGGATGCCCCGCCGCCACAGGCGCTCCGCCAGCGCCAGCACGTAAGCCTCGTCTTGCGCCAGCGGTTCGCCCCCCGACAGGGTGACGCCGCCGCCGGAGCCGTCGTAAAAGATGCGGTCGCGCTCCAGCAGGGCGCAGAGTTCGGATAGATCGTAGGTTTTGCACGTCCATCCTTCCGCTTCAAAGGACTGGCTTTCCGGGTTGTGGCACCAGGCGCATCGCAGGGGGCATCCCTTAAAGAACACGGTGGTGCGGATGCCGTCCCCATCGTGTATGGAGAATTTCTGGATGTTGAAGATCAATGGGTGATTACTCATTTTCATCAAAGGAATTGCCTACAAAGGTATTGTTTTCAAAAGATACTGAGCCTGACCAGTCCAGATATTCCGCGTGATTATTCACAAAGCTTGTGTTTTTGACGACGATCCCCAAAGAACGTCTAGCGTAAAACAAAGAATCTTCAGGATCACTGTGAGTGCCAGACCGGATATTGATAAACTGACAATGATCAAAAGTTACATTTATGGTGCCAGAAATACCTATTGCATCGTCAGAAAATACGGTATCGCGGAATGTACAGTTTGCAAAAGTTATATTATCGCTATCCGTCATAAACATAATGTTTCTTGTGCATTCATAGATAGATGAATCTTCAACGTTTACGTTCTTCACATCATCAAAATATAGGCCGATTGAACCGCAACCGAACATATGGCTGTTAGTGATTTGAATGTCGGAGCAAGAGCTAAAAGAAAAAACTCCGGCCGAGCAAGTTCCCTTTTCCGGTGTATGGCCCGCGGTTATATTCTCAATCTTGATGTTGTCGCAGCTCTTAAATGTAAGAACGTTCGCATACCTCGATTCCACTACGATCCGGCAATCGGAAGAAACGCCTTGGATGGTTAGATTGGTGACGCCTTCTATGATCAGCTCCTGCCCGTCATACACCCTGTTCCAATACTTGTCCTTGGTAGAAAGCGGGCCGCGCTTGACCTCGGATAAGTTGTATTCGCCCTCAGCCAATAGAATCGTAGTGTTTGAGGCGATCGCGTTGACAAACTCCTCGGCCGTGCTTACGTGAATCACCGTCTGCTCCGCAGATGCAGAAGCGAAGAAAAAAACGCACAAGAACAGAACCGATACCCATAATTTTTTCATGATGTTCACCCTCCCTCATACCTTCATGCGTATAACGTATTCTACCCTGCTTTTCTTCCAAAAGCCAGCCCTCAAATGGCTTTTTTATGGTATGATATGCTATATCGAAAAGGAGAGTGTTCTCACATGCAAGAATCCTTCGCGCCCCAACTGCGTGACCTGGGCCTGGAACCCGGCGACATCGTGCTCATGCATTCCTCCATGAAAGCTTTGGGCGCCACCATGACCCCCGAGGCGTTCCTGAGGGAGATTCTAACCGTGCTGGGGCCCCAGGGCACGCTGCTGCTCCCGGCGCTTAGTTACATGAATGTGACCGCACAGCAGCCGGTCTTTTCCGTGCGGGAATCCGAGCCTTGCGTCGGCCTGCTGCCCCGCACCTTCTTTCGCATGGAAGGGGTGGTGCGCAGCCTGCATCCCACCCACTCGGTGTGCGCGTATGGCAAAATGGCCAAGGAGCTTACCGCCCGGCACATTTTAGACGATACGCCCGTGGGGTCTCATTCGCCCTTTATGCAGCTGAAAGCCCATGGGGGCAAGCTGCTCTTTGTGGGCGATGTGCTGGCCTGCTGCACGTTTATGCACGGCATCGAAGAAATGGCAAACACGCCCTACACCCTCAGCGAGGGGCGCACCCGGTACATCATCGAGGATTACGACGGCAACCGCACGCCCCGGGACATGATCACCCACGACTTTAAGGGCTGGGAGCAGGAGTACGAGCGGGTGCGGGATGTGCTGGCATATCCGGATATCCGTACCGGCAAGGTGGGCAAGGCAAATTGCACCCTGATCGATGCCGCCGCCTTAGCTCGTGCGGCGTTGGCCAAGCTGGGGGAGGATTTGTATTATTTTGTATCCAAAAGCAATGCGTAGGGGCGCACATTGTGCGCCCGCCGGAACCTGATTTGCTCTGAGCTACGGACCACGGGCGCACAATGTGCGCCCCTACAAGCTGCAATGCAGGCGGGTCAGGTAAACAACGCCTTCGCAATCGCGATGCCGCCCAGCACCGGGCTGGATGTGGCTTCGCAGTAGCGCAGGTTGTCGGCGGGGGTCACACTCTGCATCTCTTCGATAAACTTACTGCGGAAGAATGTGGATTTGAACAGGCTCCCGGCCATCACCGCGTCCACCGAGGGTTCCTGGGCAAAGTCCAGCTTCAGGTATACCGAGCGGGCGATTTCCGCTATCATGCAGGCCGCCCGCTGCACTAGCTCCTCGCAGTAAGGATCGCCTGCATCGGCCAGATCGGTCACCATCCGGGCGGCCCCTGCGATCTCCCGCATGGCGATAAGCGAGAGTTTGACGGGCAAGACCTCAAACGAGGAGATACCGAAATGGGTGAGCAGGCCGTCGAAAACCGGCAGATGGACATCGTAGCCGTCGCAATAACGGAGTAGTTTGGTCAAAACCTGGATGCCGATCCAGCCGCCGGAGCCCTCGTCGCTGATGGGTGATCCCCATCCGCCCGATCGGGCAGTGCGCCGTTGCGCCGTAATCCCGGTGCATACCGAGCCGGTGCCGGCAATGATGCACAGCCCCGGCGGCGCCCCCTTGGAATAAAAGGCCAGCTCGGAATCGTTGCACACGTGTATCTTCTCTTTCGGCACGCCGATGCTCATGCCGATCTTTAGGTAGTGCTCGTGATCCTTCGGGGAATCCACGCCGGCCATGCCCATCACCAAACCGCGTATCTGTTCGATTTTAACGCCGGTTTCCATAAAGGTGCGCATGATGCCCTCGCCGAACGCCTCCAGATCCGCATCCACCTGATCGGAAATCTTGTAATTGGTGCTGCCGGAATAGAAGTGTTTCGTCTCGCCGGTGGCACAATCGCACAGGCAGAACTCGGTTTTGCTACCGCCACCATCCACGGCTAGAAAATACTCCCGCATCGGCGCGTCCTCCTTTTATGTCCGTATCTGCGAACCATCACACACCGGCGTTTTGCACCAGCCGCATGTGGGTGGTAAGGTATCCCCGGCAGGTGAGAATCAGGCCTTCGATGCCGGTGGCGTCGCTGTCGTCGTGCAAAATCAGCGGCATACTTTCCTGGGGGGCGTAATAGGCCATTTGCGCGTGAATCTCGTGGGTCAGCGCCCTGTCAAAGGCTTCCCCGCCAAATACGATCACGTTTGGGTTGAGCAGCGCCACATGGTTGGCGGCGGCGGCGCCCAGCATATTGGCCAGCACCTTGCGGTGCTCGGGCACATCCTTTGCCCAAAACTCCCCTTGGGCAGTGTTGACGTATTCGCTGAGCCGCGTTTCCAAGTAGCCGCCGGTTCCTTTGTAGTCCCGCTTGGGGGGGTCACCGGTAAGGGGAGCCATAAAACCCAGCTCGCCGGAGAAGTTGGTGGAGCCCCGGTACAGCCGCTTGTTGATGATGATGCCCGAGCCCATGCCGTTGCCCGCGTAGATGTATACGATGTTCTCGTACTGATCGCTCAGGCGCGTATGGTAAAAACCAACAGCCGAAAGCTTTACGTCGTTTTCCACACAAACGTTCACCCCATACCGGGCCTCCAGCGCGCTGGCTAGGTTGAGACCCTCCCAGCCGGGAATCTTGGGGATACCCATCAGCCGCCCGTCTTGCAGCACCGCGCCCGGAACGCCTACGCCGATGGCCTTTACTTCGTTTGGGGCGACTTCGATCAGCGCGTCTATGGCGGCGAAGGTGCTGGCCAGGGCGGTGGACCTGTCGGCGCTGTCCAAGGGGAAGGAACGCTCGTGTACGGTTTTGCCCGCGATATCGGTCACCCGGCCTATGTACTCGCCCCAGCGATAGTACAGCACCAGCATGCAGCCGGAATCCGTGTTTGTTTCGTATAACATGGCTTTTCGGCCCGCGCCCTTGCCTGCCAATCCGATTTGGCGCAGGTTTCCGCTGGACTCCAAATCATCCACCAGTTTTCCTACGGTAGGCAAACTAAGCCCGGTGAGCCGTACCAGTTCCGGCTTTGAGAGGGGGCCGCGCTCGTAAATCAGCTGCTCCACCATGGAAGAATTGACAGCCCGCAGCACCTTGGGCTGGCCAACGAATCTGCTCATTTCGGTTTGTCCTTCCCGCTGGGCACGACGTGCGCACACAAAAAAGCGGCGCTTAATTAATAAAGCTTATTAATGAATTATCGAATAGAGAACAGGGTTTGTCAATGGCAAATGCGTCTAATATTCCACTGGAAAATGAACGCATATTGAACAAAACATCGCTCATGAATCGACTCATCATGTATAGCAAAAACGGTAGGCGCGTGGTATACTTCACTTAGCCCATCTGCAATGAACGGCCGGAAGGACTGCGGGAGGAATCAACATGCCACTGGTAACAAGCAAACAAATGCTCCTGGATGCCCAGCGGGGCCAATATGCCGTGGGTGCGTTTAACATCGAAAACCTGGAAATGGCCCAGGCTGTGATCCAGGCAGCCGAAGAGACCGGCTTACCCGTAATGTTGGCCACCACGCCCTCCACCCTGCGTTATGCGCCTGCGGCGGTGTTTGCCGCCATGGTGGGCGCCCTGGCCGCCCAATCCAAGGCGCAAGTGGCTATGCACCTTGATCACGGGAACAGTGTGGAGCTGGTGGCCCAGGCTCTTGCCGCCGGGTACACCAGCGCCATGATCGACGGGTCGACCCTGTCCTTTGAGCGGAACATCGCGATCACTTGCGAAGCGGTGCGCTTGACCCGTGGGCGCGCTCCGGTAGAAGGCGAGTTGGGCCGCATCGGAGGCAAGGAGGACGATCTGGCGGCCGAAACCGACGCCAGCACCGATCCGGCCCAGGCAGCGGAGTTCGTGGAGCGCACAAGGGTGGATTCCCTGGCTGTGGGCATCGGAACAGCCCATGGCTTTTACCTCCAAACGCCGGTACTGGATAAGCAAAGGCTATCGGAGGTTCGGGCCATTGTCAAAGTGCCGCTGGTGCTCCATGGCGCGTCCGGTCTATCCGACAAGGATGTGCGGGATTGCATCGCCCGGGGCATCTGCAAGGTGAACTTCGCCACCGAGTTGCGCGCCGCATACACCGAAGGCGTCAAGCAGGCGCTCAGCCAAGAGCCAAAACTCTACGATCCCAAAAAGCTTGGGGAGGCGGGCAAGCGTCGCGTGAAGGAACTTACGATAGCCAAGATGATGTTGTGCAGGGGATAGGGAGATGAGAGTGCGGCAAGACTGGCTGGATGCCCGCCTGAGTGCGGTAGCCGCCTTTGTGGATGAGAGGGCGGAGCTGGTCGCCGATATCGGCGCGGATCATGGCCGCTTGGCTTGCGCGCTGCTGGCTTCCAGGCCGGGGCTGCGCATGATCGTGGCCGATATCAGCGCCGATTCCCTGGCTAAGGCCCGCCGATTGCTGGAGCGGCGTGGGTTTACCCATCGCGTTGCATTCCGCGTGGCAGACGGGTTGGACGCCATACAGGATGGGGAAGCGCCCCACGCCATCGTGCTGGCGGGTATGGGGGGCGCCACCCTGCGCGGTATATTGGCGGCGGAAGGAGCGGCTAGGGCAATCGGCGACGCCAAGCTGATCCTCCAGCCCAATATCGAAGCGCCTTTGCTTCGAGAGTGGCTCTGCGCCAGCGGCTTTATCATTATTGAAGAGACCGTGGCTCACGCAAACGGGCGCTACTATGTGATCCTGTGCGCACAGCGGGGTGAAGCTAAGGCGCTGACGCCCAAGGAGCGGGCTTTGGGGCCCTGCTTGTTGGCGCAAAGGCCGCCAGAGTTTGAGGGATATCTGGATTGGAGAGAGCAGGTGCTCGCCCGTGCGCTGACCCGTCTGCGCACCGCACGGGAGCGCGATATGGTGCGGGAAGCGCAGATTGCCCAAGAAATTGCCTGGATAAGGGAAGGGATGGGTGCGAATGAACCGTATGGGTTGATATAGATCGAGGGTAGCGCAAAAAAGGAAGGAAGGTTTCGTTCATGGATAATTTTACAAGAAACTGGATGGGTAGGAGATTAACGTTTGCGTTAATGATTGCAACTCTATTTTTTGCATCAAGAGCGCAAGCGGCAATAACGAGAGATGAGGTGGGCTATGTGCCGGCCTACGAGTCTTTGCGGTATTTGTATAATGGAATGGTATTCAGCCCTGATTCCACAGAATTCACAGAAGGATTAGGCGTAGCATATACCAGAGTGGATGAAATTCCAGAGGCGGCTTTTCAATATGCGGCAGGTATTACTCCTAGCGAAAGGAGGGTTCAACGTTACTCTGAAGCCATTGGCGGTACAACTGTTTCAAAAGCAAGCCTTAGAAACAAATTTCAAATTGGCTATATGGGTAAACCTATTACTAAGCTTGTTTATAAGCAGGTTCGACTAGTGGAAGCTGTCCCTGATAGCGTCACAGGACGGCGTGATGATATACCTGTAATAAGCTTCAATGAGTTTGCAGGTTGGAACGCAGAGCCTTATATATGCGCAGACTATGCGAGGGATGGAAAAAGTACAAACATGTATTTGTTTGGTAAAGGTGACCCTCATCCAATGGTGAGAATTAATTTAGGGCAAATAGCAGAGTTGATATACCAAAATCAAGAAGAATTTACAATTGAAGAATTTATAACAATGGATTACATTTCATATAAAATAGCAACAGATTTATTCGAGCAGCTATTTGAAAGCGAGTTAAAGCGCTATTTTGATGAGGGCTTGAAAGTATCGGAAGCAGCCTTGTCAAGAATAGAATCAGGATTATCAAAAAGCTTTTTTGATGAGGACGGAATTTATACTGAGAATGATTTAAGCGATTATTATTACGTTTCGCATGAAATTCCATATACGGAAGAAACCTTTCGGATTCTTATGGGAAGCGCAATTGCAACAATTATAGAAGAAGATGGAAAGAGAATATGTAAAGATAAAAACGATGGAGTGATTGCAGTCCATGAATACGAAGAGGGAAGTTGGTATTTTATGGAAGGAACTGGCTATGAAAGTTGGCCATTGATAGATTTGCTAAAAGTAACCGCGCCAGAAATGGAATCTTATGATGGAGCAACCATAAACAAAACAATACGAATGATGGACATAACATGTGCACATTTCATTAGTCCGTTTTTGATGAACCAAGAGTTGATAGACGAGGCGGTAAAAAGATACGATGTTATTCCAATAGATGATTGGGATTATTATGATAACGTAGCTGGCTCTGGCTCACATTATGGTGTTGACGCAACTGGCCGATGAGAAAACGTTGTCATTTAGAAAGGTTCATGTTTTGATTTAGCAATAGTTTAGCAAACAGCCTTTTTCTTGGCCCATAAAGCAAGAAGTTCATCGTTAAAGAATGCTGCAACAACTCCAAAACGCGACGCAAATCCACATCTCTTGCAATCCATCTCATTCTATACTATTCTATTTGTGCAGCCAGGCGCGAGGCTGTCGGCGGAGGGGCTGAACCTGCTTCTATTCCTATTAACAGGGATGAAAGGGGGTGAGGCCCGATGCGAAACCTAATCAACTTGATCAACGCGATCTCGCGTTTGATCGTCGAGGTTAGGAAAGCGGCTGAGGTGTTCGCGCACCGCAACCGCATCTAGCCCAGGGCTTACTTGACGAAAGCCCCTCTGCCGATCTTATTATATCGCGGCATGCAGAGGTGTGTCAACAGACAGGAGGAAATTCCATGAGGGTGACAGTGAAAATGATCCGGGATTTGATTGACGGCTTTGCGCCCTTTGACACCGCCCTGGAGTCCGACAACGTAGGGTTGCTGGTGGGCCGGGCCCAGCAAGAGGTACGTACCGTGCTGGTGGCGCTGGACGTGACCCCCGGCGTGATCCAAGAGGCGAGGGACCTGGACGCGCAACTGATCGTGAGCCATCACCCATTGATGCGTTCGCCCCGCAGGGATCTGATCGAGGAAGATCGGGAAGGGGCGCTGTTGGCCGGGCTGATCCGGGCGGAGCTTTCGTTGATCGCCGCCCACACCAATTTTGACAAAGCCGCCGGAGGCGTAAGCGACGCGCTGCTGGCCACCCTTGGCTTGTTCGGCGAAAAACAAGAAGGGGAGAGCGGTCTGACCCGCACCGTAACCCTGGACGAACCGCTGACCGTCGATGTGCTGGCACGGTTGACCGAGGCGAAACTGGGCGATGCGGTGCGGCGCATCACATTGCCCGGCGATGATAGGCCAGTGCGCAAGCTTACGGTATGCGGCGGCAGCGGCGGCGATTTTTGGCAGGATGCGCTCAAAGCGGGCGCGGATTGCTTTCTCACCGGGGAAGGCAAGCACCACATCGCCCTGGAGGCTGTCCAGCGCGGGCTGCGGATGCTGGAGGCCGGTCACGCCGCCACGGAGCGCCCCGGCGCGGCGGCGCTCTGTGAAGCTTTACAAAGAGCTGCGGATGCGGTACAATATTCGGTGCAAATCGTATTGTCATCGCGGGCGCCCTATGCGTGACGCGTACCCAGCAACCGAGGAGGTCTAAAAGGAAACAATGGATCAGTTTGCATTGTTATGGCAGTATCAGCAGGTGGATATCGAGGTGGACCGGTACGAACGGGAGATGCGCTCCGACCCCAAACGCCAGAAGCTCATCAAGAACCGTGATTTTTTGGTGGAGCAGCAGGGCGTGATCAAGCGTATCGAAAACGAGGTGGCCGTGATGGCCGACCGTCTCGAAGCGCTGCAAGACGAGGTGGTGCGCCTGCGGGACAGCGTCAGCGAACTCAACGCCCGCTTTGAGGCCCAGCAGCCTGACACCCTGGAGGATACCCGCAACGTGATGGCCACCGCCCAGAAGCTGATGAACAGCATCACCCGCTACGAGTCCGAGCTCACCAAATTGCGCAAGGATGCCGATGCCCGGGATCGCCAGCAGCACGAGATCCGGGTGCGGGCCGCCAGGGTCAAGGCCGAGTTCGACCAACTCAAAAAGGGCTATGACGACGAGTACAAAACCCAGGCCGGGGAGTTGGAGAAGCTTAAGGCCCGCGCCGCCAAGGCATCCAAAGAGATTCAGCCGGAGATGATGGAAAAATACAACACCATCAAGCGGCACAGCATGCCGCCCATGGCCAAGCTCAACGACGACCGCTGCGGCGGCTGCAATATGTCGCTGCCTCAAGCGGTGCTGCACAAGATCCGGGCGGGCAGCTCGGCGGTGGAATGTGAAAACTGCGGTAGGATACTGCTTGTAAAATAATTTGAAGAGGAGTAGAGAAGATGAGTATGCAGGGACAGACCAACAGACCCGGGAAGGCCATGCGTGGAGGCGCCATTGCGGCTATCGTGGTGGTCGGCATTGTGTTGATTGCGGCTTTTATGTGCTTTGTTACGGTGCCGCCGGGGCACAGCGGCGTGGTGGTGACGTTGGGCCGGGTATCCGATAATGTGCTTAGCGACGGCCTGCACTTTAAGCTGCCGTGGCAAAACGTGGTGTTGATGGACAACCGTGCCCAGAAAAAGCAGTTCACCACCCAGGCTTTTTCCTCGGACATCCAGCAGGTGGACTTGATCTGCTCCATCAATTTCAGCGTGGATCGCGCCACCTCCCAAAACCTATACAAAAACGTGGGCGTGGCTTACTACGAGACCGTGATGCTGCCCCGAATTCTGGAAAATCTGAAGGCGGTATTTTCAAAGTATACGGCCGAGAACTTGGTGGGCGCGCGGGAGGTCTTGTCTGTTCAAGTCCGTGACTTGCTTGTCCCGGAGATGAAGAACTTTGGTGTTGAGATCCTTAGTGTCGCTATTGAGAATATCGACTTCACAAATGCGTTTACCGACGCTGTAGAGGCCAAGCAGGTGGCGGAGCAAACCAAGCTCAAGACCCAGATTCAGCAGGATGAGCAACTGCTGATCGAAGAGACCAGCGCCAAGCGCGCTATCATCGCCGCCGATGCCGATGCCGAGGTGGCCCGCATCGCCGCCGACGCCAAGGCCTACGCTGTTCGCGCCCAAGCCGAAGCCGAAGCCGAGGCCAACAAGATGGTGGCTGAATCCATTACAGCACAGCTCATCCAGTATGTGCAGGCCAACGGTTGGGACGGCAGGCTGCCCCAGTTCATCAGCGGTGAGAACGGCATGATCCCGGTGATCAGTATGGAGGCGGGAGCAGACGGGGAGTAGTTTTGAGTTACGAGTTACAAGTTACGAGAGGCTGCGACGAAGGTATTGTAGGGGACGCCGCCCAACGGCGGCCCGCGAATACCTGATTACAACGCAAAACATGCGGGACGCCGAGGGCGGCGTCCCCTACAAAAAATTGCGTATTGTGTTCAGATACATATCGCTTGACACCACCCCCCCAACATGCTATGCTTCCACAGGATTGCGAGGCTGCCAAACGGCCGCATGCTTTGGCATGAGGAAAGTCCGAGCTCCATAGGGC
>Ga0123353_10007017_pt1 | contig 15147 bp, 17 predicted proteins | sample TergutLab28metaG_3_FD_92763 | JGI IMG/M metagenome (GOLD analysis project Ga0123353, IMG submission 92763) | Labiotermes labralis P3 segment gut microbial communities from Petit-Saut dam, French Guiana - Lab288 P3 | ecosystem: Host-associated > Arthropoda: Insects > Digestive system > Gut ... | reverse complement strand
CGTGTCCTCGGCCTCCCGCCGCGCCTGATCGGCCCAGTTTTGGGCTTCGCTCACCATTTGGCTCACCCGCGCCTCGGCCTCTTGCTGCGCCAAGCGCGCGTGGGCGGTGGCTTCGGCCATCATGTTGTCGGAAAGGCGCTTTGCGTCGCCCAAAATCTGGCTGCGGCTGGCATTGATGCTGTTGGCATCTTGGATCGCCGCGGGCACGGCGGCGCGCAGCTCCTGCAGCGCGTCGATCAGCGCGTCGCGATCCACCAGCCACATGTGGCTGATCAAGTGCTTCTTCCCTTGATTGACGATGCTCTCCACTCCGCGCAGCTTCTCGATAAAGTCCCGGTCCATTTTGCCGTTCCCCTTTCCCTTGCTTGCCGTGATACTGATTGCAGTTTGAAATCAGCATTATTTTGCCGGTTTGTACGCCGCGCGGATCTCGGCCCGCAGCGCGTCCGGCACCAACTTCGAGATGTCGCCGCCCAGCGCGGCGATCTCCCGCACGGCGCTGGAACTGATGTAGGCGTATTGCGGAGAGGTGAGCATAAACAGCGTCTCCACCCCGCCTTCGAGACTGCCGTTGAGCCACGCCATCGGCGCTTCGTAGGCAAAGTCGGCGGCGGAGCGCAGGCCCCGAATCACCGCTTGCGCCCCGCGGGAGACCGCGTAGGCCGCCAGCAGCCCGGAAAACTGCTCGACGCGCACATTGGGCAGATCCGAGGCGGCCCGCCGGATCATATCGGCCCGCGCGCAAAGGGGCAGGCGGCCCGGCTTTGTGGGATGAACGAGCACCGCCACCACCAGCTGGTCGAACAGCCGGGAGGCCCGGCGGATGATGTCCAGATGGCCGTTGGTGATCGGGTCAAAGCTGCCCGGAAAGACGGCGACGCGCATCGGCTTCCCCCCTACGTTTCGTTCGGATTTCCATTCGGATCAAAGCGGATCATGGTGACGGCGGTGTCGCCGTAGCGGCGCGCGTCTTGCACAAACAGCGGCGGCCGCACCGCGGGCGGCTCCCCGGCCGGATGTTCGGCCACGATGAGGGCGCCCGGGGCGAGCAAGCCGTCCGCCAGCGCGGCGCACACCTCAGCCAGATCGACGCGGCCGTAGGGCGGGTCCAGGAAGGCGAGGTCGAAGCCCGGCCCGGCGCCCGCCGCCCCCTTCAGCCGGCCCAGGGCAGCGCGCCAATCGCAGCACAGGCAGTCGGCCTGCCCGGCAAACCCCGCGCTCTGCACATTGCGCCGAATGACTCGCATGGCCGATGGCGCGCGGTCCACCAGCACGGCGCGGGCCGCGCCCCGGCTCAGGCACTCCAGGGCCAGCGCGCCCGTCCCGGCAAACAGATCCAGCACCAGGGCATCCGGTATCTCGCGCCGCAGGATGTTAAACAGCGACTCCCGCACCGCGTCCTGGGTGGGCCGGGTATGCAGGCCTCGGGGAGCCAGCAGCGTCCGCCCCCGCGCCGAGCCGCCGATGATGCGCACCGCGTCCCCTCCCCTAAATCAGCCGCTCCGGCTTCCTGCCCGCGCGGGCCTGGCGCTCGCGCCTCTTTTTGCGCGCCACCTTCTTTTTGTGCCGGCGCTTGGCCTCCTCGCTGCGCTTTTGGGCCGTTTTGTGGAGGGCCGGGCCGCGCAGGTAACCGGCGGCGTACGCGCCGGGGATGATCAGCACCAGCAGCGGGCTCAAGCGATCCAGCAGCAGCGAAGCCTGCTCGCCAAAGCCGCCGGCGATGTACGAAAAAGGCATGATCACCAAGCGCACCGCGATGCGCAGGTAATCCGCGATCTCGGCGGGTTGCGCCTGGCTGTAGTACTGCAGCGGGCCGCCGATGTCCTCCCGCCGCAGGTAAGGCGAAAGCCAGGAGGGCAGGCTTTGCAGCCTGTACGTGTGGGGCTCGGCCAGCGCCGCCAGCACCGCCGCCAGCGCAAAAAACGGAAGGGCGGCAAGGGCGGCGGGCAAAATGCCGCGCATGGGGTGGTAGCAGGCGCGCAGATCCTCGCCGCTCAGCGCGACGCCGCTCTCCCGCCGGCGGGCCATGGTGTGGGCGTGGGCAACTTCCTTTTGCCCGCGGATGCCTCCGTCATGGTACACCAGCAAGGCCACCCCGGCAAACAGCGCCAGGTTCAGCGGAACGCGCAATAGCGGGCTCTCCAGCATGAGAATCGGCGCCACCATCAGGGAAAGCAGGCCGAGCAGCAGCATGTACAGCAGTATCTTGCCCGCCTGCTTGAGTGCGCCATCCGTCCAGTTTGCGCCCCGTATCCTCTCCGGCTCCTGCCTGGCCTCGCTCATCGAGCCCCGCCTCCTTCGTTTTTGCATCCGCGACGCGCGGGCAGCACGCCGCGCGCCGTAACCAAAAAATCCATCCATACGTCGTGTGGCTCTCGCGCCTGTGCCGGAAAGTCCGGCAGTATCTGCTCCAGGTACGCCACCCCGGCCGCCACCGCCCGCGTGCGGAGCAGGAACCGGTCGAAAAAGCCCTTGCCGCGGCCCAGGCGCGTCCCCCGCCCGTCGAAGGCGAGGCCGGGGGCCAGCACCAGGTCGATGGCCTGCGGATCCTCCGCCGGCAGCGCGGCCGAAGGTTCCCGAATCCCGAAGCGCCCCGGGCAAAGCCCGCGCAGATCCTCCACCCGCACCGCCCGCATCTCTCCGTCCGCACCGCAGCGCGGAAGCAGCAGCCGCTTGCCGTCGGCAAGGGCGCGGTCCAGCATGGGCGCGGTGTCCAGCTCACCGGGCAGGGAGGCATAGAGCAGCACGCACCCGGCGCGGCGGTACACCGGCCATTCCGCCAGCCGCTCCGCCGCCATTTCGGCCTGCCGCTCCGCCTCTTGGGCCGGTATCGCGGCGATAACGGCGCGCATCTTCCGCCGGAGATCGGCCTTGGCCGTCACGGAGCCTCCCCCCGCGCGATCCGGGGGACGCGCGCGCCGGGCGCAAGCAAGGCCTCGTACGCGATGGAGTCCATCCACCCGGCCAGTTGATCGGCGGTGATGTACGCTCCCCCTTGCCTACCCAGCAGCACCACCTCGTCGCCCGCCTCGCACCCCGGCACGCCGGTGACGTCGGCCATGCACATGTCCATGCACACCGCCCCCACGATGGGCGCCCTGCGCCCGCGCACCAGCACCTGCGCCCGCCCGCTCAGCGCGCGCCGGTATCCGTCGGCATAGCCCACGGGCAGCACCATCAGGCGCATCGGCCGCCGCGCGGTATAGGTGGCGCCGTAGCTCACGCACGCTCCTCGGGGCAGGTCCTTCACCATCGAGGCCCGCGTTACCCAGCGCATGGCCGGCCGCAGCGCCACATCGCACGCCACGGGGGGCGCGCCGTACAGCGCGATGCCGGCGCGCACCAGCTCGAAATGGGTTTCCGGAAAGCGCAGCGTTGCCGCGCTGTTGGCGGCATGCCGGATCGGCGGAAGCCCCGCCGCGCCCTCGATGGCGCGCAGCATGTCCGCAAAGCGCCGCCGCTGCATGCGGGTGTAGGCGTCGTCGGGATCGTCGGCGCAGGCAAAGTGGGTGAATAGACCGGCATAGCCGAGCCACTCGGATTCGGCGATCGCCTTTGCCAGCGCCACGGCCTCGCCCGTGTCGCGCACGCCCAGGCGGGCCATGCCGGTATCCAACTTTAGATGCACCGGTACGCGCGTGCCCAGGGCCCGCGCCGCCTTTTCCAGCGCCGCCACGCCCGCCCGGTCGCACACCGTTTGCGCCAGCCGCAGCCGCGCCGCCGCCTCCGCGCCGGCCGGCTCCACGTTGCCCAGCACCAGCACCGGCGCGCCAATGCCCGCGTTGCGCAGCGCCTCGCCCTCCTCGGCCGTGGCCACGGCCAACATGGCCGCGCCGCCGCGCAATGCGGCCCGGGCCGCCAGCGGCCCGCCGTGTCCGTAGCCGTCCGCCTTCACCACGGCCATCAGCCCGCTGCCCGGCGCAAGGATCCGGCACAGGGCCCGGGCGTTGCCGGTGATGGCGGACGCGTCGATCTCCACATAGTTCGTGCGGTACACCCAAAGCCTCCATTCGCCTGCGGGCACGCCGGCGCAGATGCGCCGGCCCGTGAGCCTGTTTTATTATACCCTATGGAGGCGCGCTTGAAAAGCCTGGGGGCGCTTGAATTAGAGCAATTTCATCGATAATTTTATTAACTGAAATTGTAGGGCGATGCGCCGCGAAGGTTTTCAAAGGGCGACCCCTTGGACCTTCGCGGCGTATCCCTACTAAATTTTACAATGCGAATCAAGGGTTGAAGCGACCGAGGCGGGTATCCATGTAGGGGACGCTTTGGCCGTCCGCCCAAACCGTCGATTTGCCGCAACCCGCGGATACACGAAGCGCGCTCCTACACCAGAAACGGCGGACCTCACCGTTGTAGGGCGCGGCCACCGGACGCGCCGTGATTCGTCCAAAATAGCACGCCTTCAATGCAATACGGCGGCGCGTTGAGGTCGCCGCGCCCTACGTGTGATTCGCGTTGATCGTTGCGGCCAAGAATGGGCAACACATCATAGTTTTTTGCCCGTTCCGCCACACTAAGCGCATCCTTCTATTTTGGTGGGTGCCGCCATGCGCGTGTTCTGGCTCTTTGTGGCGTACAGTTTTCTGGGTTTTTTGCTGGAGACCGGCTTTGCCGCGCTGCGCACCGGCCGGCTGATCAACCGCAAAACCATGCTGGTGCTGCCGCTGTGCCCGGTGTACGGGCTGGGCGGGGCCGCCCTCGTGCTGCTCAGCGAACACTTGCCCCTGCCCCCCGTGGCGTTCGCCGTGGCGGGCGGGCTCGCGTGCACCGCCATCGAATACGGATACAGCCTCGCTTGTGAACTGCTCTTCCGGGTGCGCCTGTGGGACTATGGCGATGGGCGCGGCTCGGTGCACGGCAGAATTCATCTGCTCTTTTGCCTGTACTGGGGCGCGCTGGCCCTGGCGGTGACCGCCTGGGTACAGCCGGCGGTGCAGCGCGCCGTGTCCGCGTTGCCCGTCGCGTGGTTCCCTTGGGCGGCGGCGATCGTGCTGGCGGACGCATCGGCCACGGCCGCGCTGCTCTACCGGTTCGGGCGCAAGGGCGGGCGGATGCCCGGTTGCCCGGTGGCGCGGCGCATGAGAGAAATGGAAAATGGAGAATGGAAAATGGAGAATTAAGGTCACGGCCAGATTGCTTACATTACTCTGCAAAGCCAGCCCGCTGCGATGCTCCCCGCCACCCACGCAAGCAACGCTGCCGGTATGGCGTGGCGCGACCGGCGAACCCCCGCCGCGCCCAGGTAGAGCGCCGCGGTGTAGAAGATGGTTTCGCTGCTGCCCATCAGCGTCGAGGCCGCGCGGCCGGCATAGCTGTCCGGCCCCACCGACGCGAGGGTGCGCTCCAGCATCGCCAGCGACGCCGAGCCTGACAGCGGACGCAGCAGCATCAGGGGCAGGGCCTCCGCCGGAATGCCCGCGGCGGTCAGCGCCGGGCCGATGAGGCGCACCAGAAAGGCCATCGCGCCCGACGCCTCCATCAGCGCGATCACCGGCAGCATCGCCACCAAAAAGGGCAGAATATCGACAGCCACGCCCAACCCCTGCTTTGCGCCCCGCACAAAGGAATCGTAGAGCGGCACCCGGCGGATCAATCCGTACACGATCACCAGCCCGATCAGCGCCGGCATCGCCCCGTCCACGGCCCTAAGCATGGCGTCCCCTCCCCGCAAGCAGCGTGCAGGCGGCGATCCCCACCGCCGTCGAGACCGCCGTGGCCAGCAGGGTGGGCAGCAGGATGGACGCCGGGGCGGCCGATCCGGCGGCGGCGCGCAGCGCGATGACGCTGGTGGGCAAAAGCTGCACCGACGACGCGTTGATCACCAGGAACATGCACATCGCGTCGGTGGCGACCCCATCTTGCTTCTCTTTGCCCAGCAGGCGCATCGCCTTCAGGCCCTCCGGCGTGGCGGCGTTGCCGAGCCCCAGCAGGTTGGCCACCAGGTTCATGGCCATCGCTTGCCCAGCCTCGCCGGCCATCGGCACGCCCGGAAACAGGCGAGCGAGGGGCTTGGCAAGCGAGCGCGCCAGGGAGCGGGCCAGCCCGCTGTCTTCCAGTATGGCGATGAGGCCGTTCCAAAAGGCGAATCCCCCCGCCAAGCGGAGCGCCAGGGACACCGCCTCCATGGCGGCGCGCAGCAGCGTACCGGAAGCCTCGTCCCCCGCCGAGGTTACCGTGGCAAAAACAATCCCGGCGATGGCGAGGGCAGCCCATGCAAAATTCATCATAAATGCCCCTCCGTTTTGTTTATTGCAACACATTATGAATTTCCAGGCAGAAAATTGCATTTTACTATTGACATTTGATTTGAGATGCGCTAATATTATGTCATAAAATGTCGATAGTAGTTATGAACAATCACGAACACGAAAGGGGAAGAGCCAGCTATGAAGTCAACCGGGGTTGTAAGGCGAGTGGACGAACTGGGTCGAATTGTCGTTCCGATCGAACTTAGGCGCACGATGGATATCGCCGTGAAAGACACGTTGGAGATCTTCGTCGAGGGTGATCAAATCATCCTGAAGAAGTATCATCCTGCTTGCCTCTTTTGCGAGGATGCGCTCAATGTGATCCAGTACAAAGGAAAAATGATCTGCCGCTCTTGCCTGGCAGAGCTACATAACGCGTAACGTTTTGTAAGCCAAAAAAGAAGCGCGCCCTCCGGCTGGTGGGCGCGCTTCTTTTTTGAGAAAGAGAGCGTTTGAATTAATAAAGAAGGTATAGTTTTGTTTGTCGAAACAAATTATAAATTGTATTTGTTATTTATATAAATCAATGCGCGCTCTTCGGTCCTTTGTATGGTATTTGTTGTCAATTTATACCATATCTGGGTTCTTTGTCGGCTTTTCGATAGAGGACGAACCGGCGGCCGATGCATTGCACCGGCTGCGCGTGGGTTCGCTCGCACAAAATCGCCACCGCTTCCTTGGGCGCGATGCCGGCGGCGGGCAGCACGGCGCCCTTGATGAGCTCTCTTGCCTCCAGGGCCTCCCAGGCCTGTTGGATCACAGCGTCGGTCACGCCTTCCTTCCCGATGTGCAGAATAGGTTCCATCGCATTGGCCGCCCTGCGCAGCAATGCCCGCTCCCTGCCGGTCATCCCGCTCACTCCCCTCTACGTTACTCCACAAAGTCGAATTCCATGTCGCCGATCTCCACCGTGTCGCCTTCCCGGGCCCCGGCCTCGCGCAGCGCGTCGATCACCCCGGTGCGCCGCAGCGTGCGGTGGAACCAGTTCAGCGAATCTACATCGCCAAAGTTCACCGAATCCAACAGGCGCTCCATGGAGTTCCCCTCCACCGCGAAGTTACCGTTGTCCCGCCTCGCCACCGCGAAGGAAGCCCGCTCTCCGGCCGTAACGGTCTCTTCCTCTTCGGTGAAGGCCTCGGCGGGCGGAAGATCGGCGAGCTTGGCCGCCACGCCGCGCAGCAATTCCTTGAAGCCCTCGCGCGTCGCCGCCGACACCGGGTACACGTCGATGCCGGCGCCCTCGAGCAGCGCGCGCAGGCGGGTAAGGTTTGCTTGCGCATCGGGCAGCAGATCCATCTTGTTGGCCGCCACGATCTGCGGCCGCTCCGCCAGGGAACCGTACTGCGCGAGCTCGCCGTTGATGCGCTCAAAGTCCTGCAAGGGATCGCGGCCTTCGCTGCCGGCGATATCCAGCACGTGCACCAGCAGGCGGGTGCGCTCCACATGCCGCAAAAAAGCGTGCCCCAACCCCACCCCGGCATGGGCGCCCTCTACCAGGCCGGGGATGTCGGCCAGCACAAAGTCCGTGCCGTCTTGCCGCACGATGCCCAGGTTGGGCGTGAGGGTGGTGAAATGATAGTTGGCGATCTTGGGCCTTGCCGAGGTCGCCACCGAAAGGATGGTGGACTTGCCCACGTTGGGATAGCCCACCAGCCCCACATCGGCGATGGACTTCAGCTCCAGCACAAACTCGCGGGGCACGCACTTCTGGCCGGGCTTGGCAAAGTTGGGCGCCTGGCGCACCGCGTTGGCAAAGTGGCTGTTGCCCCATCCGCCGCGCCCGCCGTGGAGCAGCACCTTGCGTCGGCCGTGCTCAAACAGATCGGCGCACAGCCGCCCCGTCGCGGCCTCGCGCACCACCGTGCCCACCGGCACCTTGATGATCAGGGGCGCGCCGCTCTTGCCGGTGCAAAAATGCGCGGAGCCGGGCTGGCCGGCTTCGGCCTCGTACTTGCCGCGGTAGCGGAAATCCAGCAGCGTATGCATGTTGGATTCGGCCAGCAGCACCACATCGCCGCCGCGTCCGCCGTCGCCCCCGTCGGGCCCGCCGTTTTGCACAAACTTCTCGCGGTGGAAGGACACCGAGCCGTTTCCGCCGTTCCCCGCCTTGGCGGTGATCGTGACTTGATCGACAAACAGAGCCATCTTCTTCTCCTTATGCTTGCGCCGACAGCCGCGCGTGGATCGCCGCCGCCGCGTCCCGGCCCGCGCCCATCGCCAATATCACGGTGGCCGATCCCGTGACGGCGTCGCCGCCGGCGTACACGGCGTCCCGGGCCGTCATCCCGTTTCCGTCGATGATCAGGCAGCCCCCGGCGTCGGTTTGGAGCCCCTCGGTGACGGAGGCGAGCAGCGGGTTGGGGCTGCCGCCGATGGCCAGGATCACCTGGTCGCAGGCGATCTCCCGGCTCGGCTCCCCCGAAGGCTTCGGCGACCTGCGCCCCGACGCGTCCGGCTCTCCGAGCTTCATGGGCGCGACGCGCAGAGCGCGCACCCATCCGTCCTGGCCCAAAATCTCCTCGGGGGCGACGAGGGTCACAAAGGCCACCCCTTCCTCCATCGCGTGGCGTATCTCCTCTTCCCGCGCCGGCATGTCCTCCACCGTTCGCCGGTACACCACCGTCACCTCGGCCCCCAGGCGCAGCGCGCAGCGGGCGGCGTCCATGGCCACATTGCCCCCGCCGATCACCGCCACGCGCTTGCCGCGCTTAACCGGCGTGTAACTGTCTTCCCGGTACGCGCCCATCAGGTTCAGGCGGGTGAGGAACTCGTTGGCCGAGTACACGCCGGAGAAGTCCTCGCCCGGTATGCCCAAGAACCGCGGCAAACCGGCGCCGCTGCCTACAAATACGGCCCCGTAGCCCTCGGCCAGCAGCTCGTCGATCAGCACGGTGCGCCCCACCACCGCGTTGAGCTCCAACTCCACGCCCAGCGCCTCCAGTTGCGCAACCTCGGCGGCCACCAGCGCCTTGGGCAGCCGGAACTCCGGTATGCCGTAGGTCAGCACGCCGCCGGGCCGGTGCAGCGCCTCGAACACGGTGACCCCATACCCCAGCTGGCGGAGCGCGCCCGCGCAGGTAAGCCCCGCCGGGCCCGCGCCCACCACGGCCACGCGCTTGCCGTTGTCCGGCGGAACCGCCGGCTTCTCCGCGCCCTCCCGCAGGTGCCGGTCGGCCGCGAAGCGCTCCAGATTGCCGATGGCCACCGGCTGCCCGCGCTTGGCCCGCACGCAAAGCCGCTCGCACTGTGTCTCTTGGGGGCACACCCGGCCGCACACCGCCGGCAAGCTGTTGCTGGCGCGGATCGCGCCGTACGCCCCCGCAAAATCTTTCTCGGCCACCGCCGCGATGAAGGCCGGGATGGCCACGGCCACCGGGCATCCCGCCACGCAGGGCGGCTTTGGGCACCGGAGGCAGCGGCCGGCCTCGGCCACCGCCTGCTCGTCGTCGTACCCGAGGGCAACCTCGGAAAAGCAGCGCGCGCGCTCGGCGGCGGGCAACTCCCGCATCGCCACGCGCTCCGCCGGGCCACCTCGTTTTTCTACATTATCTGTCATGACAGCGCCCTCCGCACGGATGCATTTCGGTTTCGTACCTTTCGTTGATGCGCCGCTCCTCCTCCGCAAAGCCCCGGAGCCTGCGCACCAGCGAATCGAAGTCCACCTGGTGCCCGTCAAAATCCGGGCCGTCCACGCAGGCGTACTTGGTTTGGCCCCCCACCTGCACGCGGCAGCAGCCGCACATGCCGGTGCCGTCCAGCATCAGGGGGTTGAGGCTCACCACGGTGCGCAGGGCATGGGGCCGGGTGATCTCCGCCACCGCCCGCATCATGGCCGGAGGGCCGATGGCGATGCAAAGATCGTAGGTCTCGCCGCCGGCCAGCACCTCGCGCAGCACGTCGGTCACGAATCCCTTGCGGTCCCTCGAGCCGTCGTCGGTCACCAGGTACAAGCGGCCGCACTTGCGGCGCAGCTCCCGCTCCAGAATGATGTATTCGGCGCTGCGCGCGCCCTCGATCACATCCACCTCCACGCCCAGCGCGTGGAGCGCCGACACCTGCGGATAGAGCACCGCCGTGCCCAAGCCGCCGCCCAGGCAAAGGACGCGCCTCGCGCCGTGAAAGTCCGAGGGCATGCCCAGGGGCCCGGTGGCCGAGGCCAGCGAGGAGCCCACCTCCAGCGCTCCGAGCTGCCGCGTGGACACGCCCACCACCTGAAAGATGATGGCGACGCTCCCCCGCTCCGGATCCGCCTCGGCGATGGTCAGGGGCACGCGCTCCCCCTCCTCCGTGGCGCGGACGATCAGGAACTGCCCGGGCAGGTGTCTCTTTGCGATGCGCGGGGCCAGGAATTCCATGCGGATCAGGTTGGGGGCCAACGTTTCCTTGGCGAGCACGGTGTACATAGCGATTCGTCCCTTTCATCAGAGCTTCATCAGAGCTTCATCTAGAGCTTCATCGCAAAGCAAACGATCGTGTTGGCTTCGCGGAACCCGATGCCGTTGTGGAACGCGCGGCTGGCCGCATTGCCGATTTCACAGTCCGACGCCAGCTCCCCGCACCCGCGCTCCAGCGCCCATTCTTTGGCGTATTCCACGAGTTCCCTTGCGATGCCCTTGCCCCGATGGCCGGGTTTTACGTAGATCCCCTCCACATACCCCACCGGGCTGGTGTCCGTTCCCTCCACATAGTCGTGCCGAAGCGAGAGGCCCACAAAGGCCACGGCCTCATTGCCCAAGCGATACAGATACTCGAACGGATGCTTGCCATCCGCCCTTCTTTGCATCCACACGTCCGCGGAATGATCGGGCCACAGTGCGGCGCATAGCGCGGCCCAGTCCCTTTCATTCTCCTCCGACACGCAAACGATCATCCTGAAACCACCGCCCAAAGCATAGAATGTCTCAAAAGAAGGTTGACATGGACTCGCCGCCGGAGGGATCGCATGCCGTATGATCGGGAGGCCGCCGTGGCCTACGCGCGGGAGTGGGCGTTTAAGCGCAACCCCGCCTACTTGGATTTTGAGTCGCTGGGGGGCGACTGCACCAACTTTGCCTCCCAGGTGCTGCACGCGGGCGGGCTGCCCATGGACCGGACGCCGGTATACGGCTGGTACTACATCGACTCGTACCGGCGCACCGCCTCCTGGACCGGGGTGGAGTACCTGTACCGGCATCTGTTGGGGCTGGATACGGGGCGCCCCCGCGCGGCGGTGACCGGGCTGGATGCGGCGCGCCCCGGGGACATCGTGCAGTTGGCGTTTACGGGCCAGCGGTTTCAGCACAGCCCGGTGGTGGTGGCGGTGGAAGGCGCGCCGCCGCAGGGCATTTTGGTGGCCGCCCATACCGCGGACGCCTATGGCCGCCCGCTGTCCACCTACCCCTACAGCGCCGTGCGGCCCCTGCACATTTTGTAATAGCAAACCCATACAACGGCCCCCAGCGGCGGGACGATGTGGGCATCGTCCCCTACAAACAGCCCCGCATACTGTAGGGGCGGATGCCCACATCCGCCCGTGTTTCTTCTTCTCCCTATTGCGGCGGCCTGCACCGGTCGCAGGGCCGCTTTCGCATGGCCTTGGCCTCCGACAGGGGCATCTCCGTGGCGCCCTTCATGTTGCGGCAATCCGCCCTGCTATGGTAGTAGGTACCGTTTTGGGTGGCCCATACGTAGGGTTCGTCCAAGCGGGGTTTGGGCGTGGGCGCAGATACCGCGTTGGGGCCAAAGAGCACATCATATGTTTGTTCGCCGACCATGCCGTCGGCTTTGCCGCTGGAGGGCAGCAGATAGTTGTTTTCTTGAAACTCCTTTACAGCCTTTACCGTGCTGTCGCCGTACTTGCCGTCCACCTCCTTAGGATCCAGGTAATTCAGTTCCACCAAGCGCTCCTGCACCGTTTTGATAAAGTCGCCCTGCATGCCTTTTTTGAGCAATGGCCTCGACGTGGGCTGCGGGGTATGAACGATGGGGGGCTCGGTAACAAAGGGGGTGGGCGTGGGCAATTCCTCGCTTACCGCAAAGGCGGCAATCTGCTCTTCCAAATGAGACTGGGGCACCCGGGTGGGCAGTTCCGTGGCCAGGCCCATCGCCTCCCGCGGCACCAGCGGCGCATCGACCCCGGTGGCGTCGGGCGCGGCCCAGTGGGCGGCTTCCTGGCGGCTCTGCTCCACGTTGATGGCCACGAACACCAGCAGCGCGGTGATGGTTACCGCCAGGTACAGCGGCCACTTGCGCGCAGGCGTGGGGTTGGGCGATTCCTCTTCGTAGCGGTGCACGGGCGCGGAGTGATACAGCCTCGGCTCCACGAACCGATGCGCCTTGCCGGCGTCGGGCGGGAGCGGCGGCCCGGGCTCCTCGTAGGAATCGGCATCCCCAAATCCATCCGCATATTCCGGCTCTTCATCATCGAAAGCGCCGTCAAAATGCTCCGGCGCGTATTCTTCCATCCACCGATCTTCCAACGACGCATCCCCGGCCGGCGCGTCGTCGGCATATTCGGGGCCGTAGACGTGCACTTCCTGATCGGCGTGCAGGCGTTTGGAGGCGCGGGGCGGCCTGGCGGCATCGCCATATGCATCCGGCGCGCCTGTGCTTTGGCGGCGGGCTCTGCGCGTGGATTTTTCCATGGGTTCGCTCCTGTACAAAAGATTGGATCAAGTTCCCGCTCATATCATACCACAAACCCGGGCCTATGGGAAGAAAGCGGACACAGATCAGAACGACAGTATTTGAATATATTGTTTTCCAATATCATGGTTTTTCCACATCGCCGCTTGTGAATCCCCCCGCCACTGCTGTGGCCCTCTCCTCAATTCGCCATGGCCGCGCGCACTGCGCGCTCTGTGGCTCATTGGCCTTAACTTGACCCACAGAACGGGACGATGTGGGCATCGTCCCCTACAGGAGTTCGACAACGTGTTTGTGGATCACGTAATTCTGTGGGTCAAGTTGAGGTTAAAGGGAGGGGAACCGCCGCAGCGGTGGAGAGATTCTCCACGGCGTTCTGACGAATGACGAGGTATTGAAAAAAGCATAAAATGTTTTTGCCCTGTGCGCCCCGTGCGGCGCAAAATATTGTCATGCCGCGCAGGTTCATGTATAATACTGCTGGGGCCAAGGTGCCCGTTAGGAGTGAATCCATGGAAAACACCAATGTGCGGGGATTGCTCTCGGTGATCATGCCGGTGTACAACGAGGCGGCGATCCTCGAGGAAGGCGTGCGCCGCGTCGGCCGGGTACTGTGCGAGGCGAACATACCCCATGAGCTGATGCTGGTGGACGACGGATCCACCGACGGCACCTGGGCCAAACTATCCGGGCTGGCCGGCGAGCTCCCCTGGGTGCGGGCGGTGCGCCTGAGCCGCAACTTCGGCAAGGAGGGGGCCATGGCCGCCGGATTGGACCACGCCCGCGGCGCTTGCGTGGCGCTGATCGACGGCGACATGCAGCACCCGCCCGAAATTTTGCCCGAGATGTACCGCCTGTGGCGGGACGAGGGCGTCCAGGTGGTGGAGGGCGTTAAAAACACCCGCGGCAAGGAGAGCCGGCTGCACACCTGGGCGGCCAATACGTTCTACGGCCTGCTCCGGTCGTCCTCGGGCATCAACCTTCACAACGCGTCGGACTTCCGTTTGCTGGACCGCGCCGCCGTCGAGGCGTGGAAGCGCATGCCCGAGCGGCGCATCTTCTTTCGCGCCATGTCCACCTGGGTGGGCTTCACCCGCGCCCAGGTTGCCTTCGACGTGGCGCCCCGGGCCGGCGGCGAAACCCGCTTTTCCCTGCGCCGCCTCCTCTCTTTGGCCACCGACGCCATCACCTCCTTTTCGGCCGCGCCGTTGCAGCTGGTTACCTTGGGCGGCTTTGTGCTGCTCGTGCTCTTTACGCTGCTGGGCCTGCAAACGGTGTACATGAAGCTGGCCGGCAAGGCGGTGCCCGGCTTTACCACCGTGATATTGCTGCTGCTGATCATCGGCGGCACGCTGATGGTTGCCTTGGGCATCATAGGCATCTACATCGCAAAGATATACGAGGAGGTAAAGGGCCGCCCGCGCTACCTGGTGCAAGAAGAAACCCAGGCGGCGGAGCGAAGCGGCCCCGAATAAGGCGCGCCATGTTTGGAAAAACCACCACCCTGTTGTTTTGGGCGTGCGCCCTTGTGTGCTTTGTGGCGTTCCACAGGGGCTTGTGCCGGCGCGCGGACAGGCTAAAGCCCGTAAGCGCATTGGAAGGCGCGCTGGATCGCTGGAGGCCCTGGCTCATCGCCGCCGCGGTGGCCCTGGCCGCGGGCCTGGGCCTGTTCGCGCGGCTGTATCAGTTCCCCGCGCTGCCCGCCGGCGTCAATCAAGACGGGGCCATGGCCGCCAGCGACGCCATCGCCCTCGCAACCTACGGCACAGACCGGCTGGGAACGCCCTGGCCCGCCCACATGGAGGCCTGGGGCCACGGCCAGATGAGCGCGCTGCTCACCTACATGCTGGCCGGCGCGTTCAGGCTGTTCGGGGTTTCCAGGCTGGCGCTGCGTTTGCCGCAGATGATCGTCAGCCTCGCTTCCATCGCCGTGTTTTGCGATTTCGCGCGGCGGACGCTGGGCAAAAACTTCGGCTGGCTGGCACTGGCGCTGTTGCTGATCAACCCGTGGCACATCATGCAGAGCCGGTGGACCATCGACTGCGCGCTGTTCCCCCACTTCTTTTTATTCGGCGCGTACTGCCTGCTGCGCGGCTATGAGCGCAAGGCCTGGTACTACGCGGCCATCGCATTCTTTGGGTTAAGTATGTACAGCTACGGCATCGCGCTGTACACGGTGCCGCCCTTCCTCGCCGTCGCGGTGGTGGCGCTGCTGTGCCAGAAGCGCATACGTTGGCCCGATGCGGCGCTGTGCGCGGCGCTGTACCTG
>Ga0123353_10007015_pt1 | contig 15149 bp, 15 predicted proteins | sample TergutLab28metaG_3_FD_92763 | JGI IMG/M metagenome (GOLD analysis project Ga0123353, IMG submission 92763) | Labiotermes labralis P3 segment gut microbial communities from Petit-Saut dam, French Guiana - Lab288 P3 | ecosystem: Host-associated > Arthropoda: Insects > Digestive system > Gut ... | reverse complement strand
CGGCGCGCTCACCGCCCGGCTCCACGGGCCGCGCCACCGGCGCCGGGGACCTCCACGGCCGGTCCGGCAACGGCGGCCTCAACACCCTTACGTCCGGCACCCGTTGCTTCGTTCCTAGCCCTGGCGAGGTCCGCTGCCGCGGCCCGCTCGGCGCGCCACCAGGCGACCAGGTCCCGCAGCCCTGCCCGGAGATCGATGCTCGCGGTGAACCCGAGCCGGCGCGCCGCCGCGGAGGTGTCCGCGAGGCGCCGCGTCACGCCGTTGACCGCGCGGGCCGGGCCGTGCTCCGGCGCCAGCCCCGCCGCGCCCATCGCCGCCAGCAGCCCGGTCGCCAGCTCCTTCAGGCTCGTCTCGGTGCCGCTGGCGATGTTGAACACCTCGTCGGTCAGGCCCGATTCGGCGGCCAGCAGGTTCGCGCGGGCGATGTCCCGCACGTCCACGAAGTCCATGGTCTGCGTGCCGTCGCCCAGGATCAGCGGCGGCTGCCCGGCCTCGATCCGCTCCATCCAGCGGATCAGCACCTCGGTGTACAGGCCGTGGATGTCCATCCGGGGCCCGTAGACGTTGAAGTAGCGCAGGGCCACGTAGTCCAGCCCGTACATCGCGTGGAAGCTGCGCAGCATCCCCTCGTTGAACGCCTTCGCCGCGCCGTAGAACGTGTCGTTGTTGTACGGGTGGTGGCGCTCGCCGGTGGGGAACTCCTCGGCCAGGCCGTACACCGAGGCCGACGACGAGGCGACGACCTTCGACACGCCCGCCGCGGCGGCCGCCTCCAGCACGTTGAACGTGCCGTCCACCAGTACCTCGTTGGCCAGCCTGGGCTCCTCCGCGCACTGCGTGATGCGGATCGCCGCCAGATGGAACACCAGGTCGGCGCCCTCGGTCACCTTGGCGACGGTGGCCGCGTCCCGGACGTCGCCGTCGACGACCTCCACCACGCCGGTGCGCAGCGCCTGCGCCAGGTTCGCGGTGCGGCCGCGGACGAAGTTGTCCAGTACCACGACCTGGCGGGCGCCGCCCTCGGCCAGCAGGTCGACCACATGCGAGCCGATCGTGCCGGCACCGCCGGTCACCAGGACCTTCTTGCCTCGTACCGTGCTCAACTTCCCCCCACGGAGAACGTCGTGCGGATGACCGGCCGCCGGAACCGGTCGGGAGAGTGCCGGCGTCGCTGCCGCGGTCCCGCTCCCGGGCGGACCGCCACCATCGCCGTCGCTGGTGGCGGCCCGCGCCGCGGGGGCCGCGGCCGTCAGTGCCCGGCGCGCAGGCCGACCACCGCGCCGCGGAACTCCAGGCTCCGCGACGCCGCTTCGAGGATGTCCAGCACCCGCAGGCCGGCCCGCCCGTCGGTCAGCGGCGCCCGGCCCTCGGTGATCGAGGCGGCGAACTCGTCGACCATGGCGCGCAGCGCCTCCCGCTCCTTCAGCGCCGGCGCGACCATGTCGCCCGAGCGGTAGGACACGAGCATCTCCCGGCGCTCGCTGGGCCCCATCTCCTGCGGGGTCGCGAGGTCCACGCCGCGGTCGAAGACGGCCAGGCGCTGCGCGGGGTTCATGTCGTCCCAGACGAGGGTGCGCTTGGCGCCGCCGACCATGGTGGTGCGCACCTTGGTGGGTGACAGCCAGTTGACGTGCACGTGGGCGATGGCACCGGTGTTGAGCTGGAGCGTCAGATACGCCACGCACGCCCGGCCGGCGCCTATCGGGTCCGCGCCGTGCGCCGCGACCGCGACCGGCTCGACGCTCTCCGGCAGGATGAAGTCCAGGATCGACAGGTCGTGCGGGGCCAGGTCCCACATCACGTCGATGTCCTTCTGCACCAGCCCCAGGTTGATCCGCACCGAGTCCACGAAGTGGATCTCGCCCATCTCCCCGGACCTGACCATCTCCCGGATGCTGCTCACCACCGGGGTGTAGCAGTAGGTGTGATCGCACATCAGGACCAGGCCGCGGTCCTCCGCCTCGGCCACCAGGCGCGCACCCTCGGCGTAGGTGGCCGCCAGCGGCTTCTCCACCAGCACGTGCTTGCCGGCCCTGACGGCGGCCAGCGCCACCTCCAGATGGGTGCCGGCCGGCGTGGCCACGGCGACCGCGTCCACCTCGGGATCGGCCAGCACCGCCGCGTAGTCGGCGGTCGCCTCGACCGTGGAGTAGGCGCCGAGCACCCGCCGGGCCCGTTCCACGTCGAGATCGCACAGCCAGCGCAGCCGGAAGTGCGGGCTGGCCTGGAAGTTGCGGACGAGGTTGGGTCCCCAGTACCCCGCCCCGACGACGGCGACCCCCAAGGGGTCGCCGGATCTGCCGCCTTGGATGCTCTCCGTCATGGTGTGCGTCTCCCCTTCGTACACATCGGCCGGTGTTCCCGCACCTGGCAGGAGACGGTCGCCGTGTGCCGCCCAGGACAGACCTGTGCATCGGTCATGGCTTCCCCCCACCCCGGTGTTCGCGCACACTCCGCCCGGCGCGCCGGCGTCCCCACGCCGGCTTCGCCGGAGAAGCGTGTCGAGCAGTGCCGGTCTCGCACCCGCTTCCCCTGCGGAACGCAACCGGCGTGCCGGAGGCTGCGCCTCCGCTCCCCGGTTCCGCGACGCCCAATCTAGAGCACACGCACACGGCGGGGGGAGAAATGGACGAAACAGGAGGCAACACGACCGATTCCGGCTGCATACTCACCCCGTGACGAGCATCGTGATCCCGGCCCACAACGAGGAACGCGTCATCGGCCGCCTGCTCGACGCGCTGTCGGCCCCTTCCGCGACGCCCGGTCCCGCCACCGCCGGCGGCCCCAAGTCGCCCTGGTCGGGAGGGACTTCGCCGGGCCGGGGAGCGCTGGACATCGTCGTGGTGTGCAACGGCTGCACCGACGGCACCGCCCGTGCCGCCGCCGCGCACCCCGGCGTGCGGGTCGTCGAGATCCCGACGCCGTCGAAGCACCAGGCGCTGCGCACCGGGGACGCGCACGCCGCCGGCTTCCCCCGGGTGTACGTCGACGCGGACGTGGTCATCGCCGCCGCCGACGTGCGGATGCTGGCCGACGCGGTGAGCGGTGCGGACGGGGTGCTGGCCGCGGCGCCCGGACGGGATCTGCCGCTGGCCGGCTGCGCCTGGCCGGTGCGCGCCTACTACCGGATCTGGCAGCGGCTGCCTTCGGTGCGCGAGGGGCTGTTCGGCCGCGGGGTGATCGCGCTGTCCGAACAGGGGCACGCCCGGATCGCCGGGCTGCCGCCGCTGATGGCCGACGACCTGGCGGTGTCGCTCGCCTTCGCGCCGCGGGAGCGGCGGGTGGTGGAGCGCGCCCGCGTCACCGTGCTGCCGCCCCGCACCTGGGCGGATCTGATACGCCGCCGGATACGGGCCGGCACCTCGACCGCCCAACTCGAGGACCACCAGGCCGGATCCGCCGATGCGGACCCCGGCGGCGAACCGCAGGCGCGGCCGTCCGCCCGGACCAGCACCGCCGACCTGCGCGGCGTCCTGCGCAGGGAGCCCTGGCTACTGCCGCACCTGGCGGTGTTCCTCGGCGTCGCGCTCGTCGCCCGCAGGAAGTCGTCGCGGGCCGTACGGCAGGGGGACTTCGGCACCTGGCTGCGCGACGAGAGCAGCCGCGGGGGCTGAGGCCGAGGCGGGGACACCGGGCAGCGGCCCGCAAGCGTCCGCAGGCGTCGGCAGGCGTCCGAGAGGACGGCAGAGGAAGCGGAGCGACGGCGGGGGAGCGGCCGAGGGGACGGCCGGGGAGAGCGGCCGGGGGAACGGCACGGGGCACGGCCAGGGGCACCACCAGGGGGAAGACCGAGGGGGGAAGCGCATGTATCTCGCGGACCGCGCCGCACCGGCGCGCGGGGAGGCCGCGGACGGCGGAGTGCGGGGACGGGCACCGGCCATCCCGGCCGTCGTGCTGGCCCTGGGGGCCGTCAGCCTCATCACGGACGTGTCGTCGGAGATGGTCACCGCCGTCCTTCCCCTGTACCTGGTCGCCGGGCTCGGCCTGAGCCCGCTCGGCTTCGGCACCCTCGACGGCGTCTACAACGGGGTCAGCGCGCTGGTCCAGCTGGCCGGCGGCCACCTCGCCGACCGGGTGCGCAACCACAAGCTCGTCGCGGGCATCGGCTACGGCCTGTCCGCGCTGTGCAAGCCGCTGCTGCTGGTCGTGCACAGCCTCGGTCCGCTCGGCGCCGTGCTGGCCCTGGAGCGCACCGGCAAGGGGCTGCGCACCTCGCCCCGCGACGCGCTCATCTCGCTGTCCACCCCGCCCGCACACCGCGGGCGCGCCTTCGGCGTCCACCGCGCCATGGACACCACCGGCGCGGTGCTCGGCCCGGTCACCGCGTTCCTGATCCTGCGCGCCGCCGCCGACGGCTACGACGCGGTGTTCGGCGTCAGCGCCTGCGTGGCCGTGCTCGGCGTGCTGGTCCTGGTGCTGTTCGTGCCGGGCAGGACGCCGGGCAGGACGCCGGACGGGACGCCCGGCAGGGCGCCGGACGGGATGCCGGGCACGGCGGCCCGGGACGCCCCCGACGGGACGACCGGCCGCAACGACGGGACGACCGGCCGCCAGGACGCGGGCGCGGACGGCGGCGCGACGCGACCGGGCGGTGCGCCGCGCGTGGACCTGCGCACCGCGTTCTCCCTGCTCCGGCTGCCGCGGCTGCGCGCCCTGACCGCATGCGCGATGCTGCTCGGCCTGACGACCGTCAGCGACGCCTTCGTCTATCTGCTGCTCCAGCGCAGGGCGGGGATCGGCGAGGAGTACTTCCCGCTGCTGCCGCTGGGAACCGCCGTGATCTTCCTGCTGCTCGCCGTGCCGTGCGGCGTCCTCGCCGACCGGGTGGGCCGCCGCACGGTGTTCCTCGCCGGGCACGCGGGACTGCTCGCCGCCTACGCGCTGTTGCTCTGGGCGCCGGGCACGGGCCTGCTGCCGTTCGCCGTGCTCGGACTGCACGGCGTCTTCTACGCGGCGACCGACGGCGTGCTGCCCGCGGCCGTCGCCGACGTGGTGCCCGAGCAGCTGCGCGGCAGCGGCCTCGCGCTGGTCGGCACCGGCCAGGCGCTCGCCCGGTTCTGCTGCTCGCTGGCCTTCGGCGCGGCCTGGACGGTGTGGGGCGACGGCCGCGCGCTGCTCGGCTCCGCGGTCGGCCTGCTGCTGTGCGCGGGCGTCGCCGGCGCCGTGCTGCGCCCGGCCCGGGCCACCCCATGAGGTGCCACGCCGTGCCGGGCACCGATCCGGCACCCGGCTCCCTGCCGCGGACCAGGCACACCCGCGGCCGCGCCGCCCTGCTCCCCGCCTCCGTCTCCCCGAGGACCGCCCCATGACGCCCAAGCGCCGCCTGCTCGTCCTTGCCGTGGCCGTCCTCCTGCTCGCCGGGCTCGGCACCGGCTTCGTGCTGCACGCGGCGTCCCGCGCCGACAGCAGGAACACCGCGCGCGCCGGCGGCCCCGCCGTCAGCGCCGGCCGGGTCGCGCTGACCGGCCCTAACCGGGTGGCGTTCGTCAACGACGCGCCGGGCCCGCACCGTTCGCAGGTCGCCACCGTCACGGCCGGCGATCCTGGCGGCTCCCGCACCGCCTCGGGGCTGGGCTGCGTCCGCTTCTACGCGGCCGCCGGCACCGGCGTGTGCCTCCAGTCGGGACTCGGCCTGGTCTCCCAGACGAACCGGGCGGTGATCGTGGACTCCGCCCTGCGCACCGAGCGCACCTTCGCGCTGGCGGGCACGCCCAGCCGGGCCCGCGTCTCGCCCAGCGGACGTTTCGCGGCGTGGACGGTGTTCGTCGGCGGGGAGTCGTACGGCGCGGCGTTCTTCTCCACCCGCACCTCGATCGTGGACACCAGGACCTGGCAACTCCTGCCCAACCTGGAGGACTTCACCACCGTCCTCAACGGCAGCAAGTACCACGCCGTGGACGACAACTTCTGGGGCGTCACCTTCGCCGCGGACGACGACACCTTCTACGCCACCCTCGGTACGGCGGGCCACACGTACCTGATGCGCGGATCGGTCGCCCGCCGTACGCTCACCTCCGTCGGCGTGCAGAACGTCGAATGCCCCTCGCTGTCCCCGGACGGCACCCGCGTCGCCTTCAAGAAGCGTGTCCTGAACGGCGCTTCGCTGTGGCACGAGTACGTGCTGGACCTGCGCACCCTGCGCGCCACCCCGCTCGCCGAGCACCACAGCGTCGACGACCAGGCGACGTGGCTCGACAACGACACGGTCGCCTACGCCCTGCCCCACGAGGGCGACGTGAAGAGCACCGACCTGTGGTCCGTCCCGGCCGACGGCACGGGCACGCCCCACCTGCTCATCCCCGACGCCTCCTCGCCCGCCCCCCTCTGACCCGCCCCGCCGCCGGCGGCCATGCCCACGCGCCACACGCCCGCCGACCCGGCGCCCGGCCATGACATGGCTGCCGGCACGCGACGCCGTTTGCGGACGGCTGTGCGGCGGGGCCGGCTGTCAGTGCCCTGCGGCAGGCTGGTCCCCATGACCCGCATGACCCCGGAACCCGCCGTGACCCCGGAACCCGCCGTCATCCCCGAAGCCGCCGGGACGGCAGAGCCCGTGGCCGCCGGACCCGCCGGAAACGCCGTGCCGTCCGGTCCGCCCTGGACCCTGGCTGCCATCGACCAGGCCCTGCATGCGAGTTGGGCCGCCGACACCTGCTCGCCCGACGACGTGGAGCGGGCGCCCTGGCAGCCCGACAACCCCGCCTGGGGGCACTGCGACATCACCGAGCTCGTCGTCAACGACCTGTTCGGCGGCGACCTGATCGTCGGCGAGGTCCACGACGGCGCGGAGCGTGCCGGCCACCACTGGTGGAACCTGCTGCCGTCGGGGCTCGAACTCGACCTGACCCGCGAGCAGTTCCGCCGCGGCCAGTCGGTCGGCGCGGCCCGCACCGTGCGCCGCCCGCCGGGGCCGCTGCCGCGCCGCGGCGCGGAGTACGCGCTGCTGCGCAAGCGGCTCACCGAGCACCTCGGCCCGCTGCCGGAGCCCGCGGACGGCACCCCGCCGCACCCGTGACCGCCCGGGGCACGCGGCCGGCCTCCGGGGCCGGCACGACCCGCTGCCCGGCATCGCCCGGCGCGCCGCGGGTTCCCCTGCGGGCCGCCGCGGCGGCCCGGGAGCACCGGCGGCCCCGGGCGAAACGCCGCGACGGGCATGGCGCGATTCGGCCGAACGGGCCAGGGATGCCAGGATGGGGGTCATGGACAACGTGTACTTCGACATCACCATCGACGGCGCGCCGGCCGGTCGGATCGTCTTCCGGCTGTTCGACGACGTCGTTCCCAAGACCGCTCAGAACTTCCGCGAGCTGGCGACCGGCCAGCACGGCTTCGGCTACGCCGGCTCGGGCTTCCACCGGGTCATCCCCCAGTTCATGCTGCAGGGCGGCGACTTCACCCGCGGCGACGGCACGGGCGGCAAGAGCATCTACGGCGAGAAGTTCGCCGACGAGAACTTCCAGCTCAAGCACGACCGCCCGTTCCTGCTGTCCATGGCGAACGCCGGCGCGAACACCAACGGCTCGCAGTTCTTCGTCACCACGGTCGTGACGCCGTGGCTCGACGGCAAGCACGTCGTCTTCGGCGAGGTCGTCGAGGGCCAGGAGCTGGTCAGCCAGATCGAGAGCAAGGGGTCGCAGAGCGGCCGCACCAGCTCCAAGGTCGTCATCGCCGACTCCGGCACCGTCCCGGCCGTCTGACCTGCGTGCCCGCCGTCCCTGCCGCGCCGCGCGGCAGGGGACGGCCGGCGCGGGCCCGGCCCGGGCCCGGCACCCGGCAAGGCCGACGCCGCCCGCCGCGTCCCGCCCGCTCCGTGCGGACGCTGGCCGCCGGCGGTGAATCCCCGTGGACAGCGCGCAGGCCGGGCCGCACGATGGCGCCATGCCCGCGCACCTTCCGGCGTTCCTCGCCGTCCTGCCCGCCTTCCTCGGCGCCTGCGTGCTGATCGCCGCGTCACCCGGCCCCAGCACCATGCTGATCATCCGTCAGTCGCTGCGCAGCCGCCGCGCCGGATTCCTCACCGTCCTCGGCAACGAGACCGGTGTGTTCCTGTGGGGGATCGTCGCCGCGTGCGGGCTCACCGCGCTGCTCGCCGCCTCGCAGGCCGCCTACGACGCCATGCGGATCGTCGGCGCGGTCGTGCTGATCGGCTTCGGCGTCCAGACGCTGCGCGCCGCCCGCGCCGGACGGCACTCCGAGGACGCCCCGGACGGCCTGGACGTCCCTGCCCGCGCCACCGCCGCGCTCGCCGCCCCCGACGACGCCGCGTCCCGCCGGGCCGCCGGCCTGAGGGCGTACCGCAGCGGGCTGCTGCTCAACCTGGCCAACCCCAAGGCCGCCGTCTTCGCCCTCTCGTTCCTCCCTCAGTTCGTGCCCGCGGGGGATCCCGAGCTGCCGACGATGGTCGCGCTCGCCGCGGTCTGGGCGGTGTTCGAGGTCGGCTACTACGGCCTCTACGTCTGGTTCGTCGGCCGGATGCGGGCCGTCGTCTCGCGGGCCGGAGTGCGCCGCCGGCTGGAGCAGATCTCCGGGGGAGTGCTGGTGCTGCTGGGCCTGCGGCTGGCCGTCGAGGGCTGATCCACCGCGGCGTGCCCGTGCCCCTTCAGGCGTATTGTCCTGATCATCCCGATACGCTCCCTCTGTGACGAGCGACGATCTCCCCGAGGGTGCGCAGGGGCGTCGCCGCCGCCGGGGGAGCCGGCCGTGGCGCCCCCGCGCCGTGTGGGCGCCGATGCTCCTCGCCGCGCTCCTCGCCGTGCTGGCGCTCGCCACGCCCAAGGACTTCGCGGTCAGCCGCCTGCTGCCGGCGGCCCCGGCGCTCGCGTCGTCGATGTGGTCGGTGGGGGCGACGATCGCGCTGGGGGCCTTCGCCCTGATGGTCGTCGTGATCGTGGAGATCGTCTACGACCCGAGCTCCACCGAGTTCACCCTCGCGGCCATCGGCGCGGTCACCGCGGCCTCCGCCTACGCCAGCCACGTCAGGCAGCAGCGCGAGCGCACGCTGAGCCAGGTGCGCTCGGTCGCGATGGCCGCCCAGTCGGTGGTGCTGCGCCCGATCCCGCGGCGGGTGGGCGGCCTGGAGGTCGAGACGCTCTACCTGGCGGCCGCCGAGGAGGCCCGGGTCGGCGGTGACTTCTTCGAGGCGCTCGACACCCCGCACGGGGTGCGGCTGCTCATCGGCGACGTCCGCGGCAAGGGGCTGCCCGCGGTCGGCGCCGCCGGCGCGATCACCAACGCCTTCCGGGAGGCGGCGTTCGAGGAACCCGACCTGGTCGCCGTCGCCCGGCGGCTGGACACCGTCATGACCCGCTACAGCCAGGCGTACGCCGACCCCACCGAGGGAGCGGAGCGGTTCGCCACCGCCGTGTTCGCCCAGATCCCACCCGGCGGCGGCCGCGCCGAGCTGCTGAACTGCGGCCACCCGCCGCCCCTGCTGCTGCACCGCGGCCAGGTGCGCGTCCTGGACCCGTCCGCGGCCTCGCCGCCGATCACCATGGCGGCACTGATCGGCGACTCCTACACCGTCGACACGGTGCCGGTCGCGCCGGGCGACCGGCTGCTCCTCTACACCGACGGGGTCACCGAGACCCGCGACCGGGCGGGCGACTTCTTCCCGCTGGACGCATGGGCCGCCGGCCAGGACGCGCTGCCGCTGCGCGCCCTGCTGGACGCCCTCCACCAGCAGCTGGTCCGCTTCAGCGGCGGTGCTCTGGACGACGACATCGCCGCGCTCGTGGTGCGCCTCGGCGGCTCGCCGCCGTCCGGCGATTGAGACGCCCCTGATGCGTCTGGTCTGCCTTTGGTTGTACGTGACGGATGTGACGTGGGACACGTTTCCGTTTGCCTGCCGTAAACCCGGGCAGCGGCGGCTGGAAGAGTGAGCGACCCGCCCGCGGGGGATTCGGGTCGCTCTTCGTGCGATCCGTGAGGTGTATGTGTCAAGGCTGCAGGTCGAGCATCTGTACAAGGTGTTCGGGCCACGACCGGAGGAAGCGGTGCAACGGCTCAAGGCCGGCGCCGACAGGGACGAGCTGCGCGAGGGAGGCGACACCGCCGCCGTCATCGACGCGTCGTTCGAGGTGGCGGAGGGCGAGGTCTTCGTCGTCATGGGCCTGTCGGGTTCCGGCAAGTCCACGCTGCTGCGCACCCTGAACGGGCTGCTTCCACCGACCGCGGGCAGCGTGACCTACGAGGGCCGCGACCTGACCGCGCTGGACGCCGGTGAGTTGCGGCACGTCCGCGCCCACGGCATCAGCATGGTCTTCCAGCACTTCGCGCTGTTCCCGCACCGCACGGTGCTGGACAACGCCGCCTACGGCCTGGAGGTGCAGGGCGTGCCGCGCCCGGAGCGCCACAAGCAGGCGGAGGAGGCGCTGCACCTGACCGGCCTGGAGGGCTGGGAGCAGTCCTGGCCCGACGAGCTGTCCGGTGGCATGCAGCAGCGCGTGGGACTGGCCCGCGCGCTGGCCACCGACGCCGACGTGCTGCTGATGGACGAGGCGTTCAGCGCCCTCGACCCGCTGATCCGCCGTGAGATGCAGGAGCAGCTGCTGGAGTTGCAGCGCACCCTGCGCAAGACCATCGTCTTCATCACCCACGACCCGCACGAGGCCGTACGCCTCGGCGACCGGATCGCGGTGATGCGCGACGGCCGCATCGTGCAGAACGGCACGGTGGAGGACCTGCTGCTGCGCCCCGCCGACGACTACGTGGCCTCGTTCATGGCCGACGTCGACCGCGCCGCGGTACTCGAAGGAAACGACCCCGCCGCGGAGGAGAAGTCCCATGCCTAGGATCCCCCTCGGCGACTGGGCCGACAGCACCGTCAGCTTCCTGCGGGACCACTTCAGCGGCCTGTTCGACGTCATCTCCAGCATCGTCTCCGGGATGTACGACGGGGTCGACAAGGTGCTGACCGGCCCGCAGCCGCTGCTGCTCGCCGGCATCCTGGCCGTCCTCGCGCTGTGGCTGCGCGGCCCCGCGGCCGCCGTGCTGGCCTTCGCCGGGTTCGCCCTCATCGACTCCGTGCAGCAGTGGCACCAGGCCATGGACACCCTGTCGCTGGTCCTGGTCGCCACCGTCGTCACGCTGGTGGTGGCGCTCCCGCTGGGCATATGGGCGGCCCGCAACCGGACCGTGAGCGCCGTGCTGCGCCCGGTCCTGGACCTGATGCAGACGATGCCGGCGTTCGTCTACCTGATCCCCGGCATCTTCTTCTTCGGCGTCGGGGTCGTGCCCGGCGTCATCGCCTGCATCGTCTTCGCGGTGGCACCCGGCGTGCGCATGACGGAGCTGGGCATCCGCCAGGTCGACGCCGAACTCGTCGAGGCGGCCGAGGCGTTCGGCACCCCGCCGGCCCGGACCCTGCTGCGGGTCCAGCTGCCGCTGGCCCTGCCCACCATCATGGCGGGCGTCAACCAGGTCATCATGCTGGGCCTGTCCATGGTGGTCGTGGCCGGCATGGTCGGCAGCGGCGGCCTCGGCCAGTCCGTGTTCACCGCGATCAGCCAGGTCGACATCGGCCTCGGCTTCGAGGGCGGCGTGTCCGTGGTGATCCTCGCCATGTACCTGGACCGCATGACCGGCGCGCTGGGCGGCCGGGTCACCGCCGTCGGGCGGCGGGCCGCCGCCGCGCTGCCGCGGCGCACCGGCGGCCGCGTCCTGGCCTACCGGCCGCAGGCGTCCGTCGCGATGGTCGGCGTCGTGGTGCTGGCGCTGGTCGCCGGCGGGATGAGCGTGTTCGCCGGCGGCGGCACGGCGGAGGCGAAGGTGTCCGGCAAGGACAACGTCGGCAAGGGCCGCACCGTCGACATCGGCTACATCCCCTGGGACGAGGGCGTCGCCTCCACCTTCCTGTGGCAGGAGATCCTCAAGGAGCGCGGCTTCGCGCCGAAGGTCACCCAGTACGACGTGGGCGCCCTGTACACCGGCATGTCCGCCGGGAAGATCGACTTCGAGACCGACTCGTGGCTGCCGACCACCCACGCCTCCTACTGGGCGAAGTACCGCAGCAGCCTGGAGGACCTGGGCTCCTGGTACGGCCCGACGTCGCTGGAGCTGACCGTCCCGTCGTACGTCAAGGACGTCAACTCGCTGGCCGATCTGAAGGGCAAGGGCGGGGAGTTCAAGGGCCGCATCATCGGCATCGAGCCCGGCGCGGGCGAGATGAAGCTGCTCAACGACACGGTGCTGCCCAAGTACGGCCTGCAGAACGAGTACAAGGTCGTCGCCGGCTCCACCGCGTCGATGCTCGCGCAGCTGGACCGCTCGATCAAGGCCAAGGAGCCGGTCATCGTGACGCTGTGGTCGCCGCACTGGGCCTACAACACCCACGACCTGAAGAAGCTCGCCGACCCCGAGCAGGCGTGGGGCAGCGGTGACGGCATCCACCTGCTCGCCCACAAGGGGTTCTCCGCCAAGGAGCCGCAGGTCGCCAAGTGGCTGAAGGCGTTCCACCTCACCGAGCAGCAGCTCACCTCGCTGGAGGCGTCCGTGCAGCAGGCGGGCCAGGGACACGAGCAGCAGGGCGTCAACGCCTGGCTCAAGAAGAACCCGGGCATCGTCGACAAGCTGGCGCCCGTCGGTTCCTGACCGGCCCGGCCGCGGTACCGGCCCCGCCCCGCACCCGGTGTGCGCGGTGGGGCCGACGCCTGTCCGGGCCCGGCCGGGGCCGGACCCTCACCCTGGAGCCGAGGGTGAGACCCGCGCCTCGGCCGACGGTCGAGTGACGCCCGGTGTGGAGTGGCGGGGTCACCCGAACGGCTGCACAGTGTGAGGGAAGGGCCGGTCCTCCGGGACGCGTCCGGCCGCATCGGCCGGACGGCGCCCTGGCGCCGGCACGCGTGCCGCCGTGAGGCCCGGGGCCCGGCGGCCGACCGCCCGCACACCCTCCAGCGAAGGGGATCTTCCCCATGGCAGCCACGGACACGTCCACGCCCACGTCCACGTCCACGAACCGGCACAAGGGCATCGCCGGGAAAGTCGTCATCGCCGACACCGTCGTCGCGACCATCGCCGGCATCGCCACCCGCGAGGTGGAGGGTGTCCACGCCATGGGCGGCGGCGCCAGCCGGGCGGTGGGAGCCGTCCGCGACCGGGTCGCGCGTTCCGCGGACCACACCCGCGGGGTGCGGGTCGAGGTGGGCGAGAAGCAGGCTGCGGTCGACCTCGACATCGTGGTCCTCTACGGCACCGAGATCGCGGACGCCGCAGCCCAGATCCGCACCCACGTCGCCGGCGCGGTCGAGCGGATGACCGGCCTCGAGGTCGTCGAGGTGAACGTCAACGTCCGCGACGTCCACGTGCCCGGCGAGGAGAGCGACGAGGAGGAGGAAGTCCGGGTGCGCTGAGCCCGGCCCCCCGCATCCCCGCCACCCGCACCCCCGCCGCCGGCTCAGCCGCGGTGGCCGAGCGGATCGATGTGCTCGGCGGTCGCGTCGTCGGCCGTGGTGGACTCGCTCAGCTCGCGCCAGCGCTCGTCCTGGGCCAGCAGGTCGCGGCCGGCCGCGGTCGCGTACGTGTAGGCGTCGGGACCGACCAGCAGGCGCAGCGGCGGCTCGTCGAGCGCGACCACGTCCAGCACCAGCCGGGCCACCTTGGCCGGGTCGCTGGCCGCGGTCGTGCCCGAGCCGTGCATCGCGGCCATCGCGCCGACCGTCGAGGCATAGGCCGGCCGCACCGGGTCGATCCGCATGGACGCCCCGGCCCAGTCCGTCGACATGCCGCCGGGCTCCAGCACCGTGACCTTGATGCCGAGCGGAGCGACCTCCTTGGCGAGCACGGAGGAGAAGCCGCTGACGGCCCACTTCGCCGACTGGTAGGCCGAAAGGCCCGGCGTGGCCATCCGGCCGCCCACTGACGACACCTGGACGATGTGGCCCGAGCCCTGCTCGCGCAGCACCGGAAGCGCGGCCTGCGTCAGCCGGACGACACCGAACAGGTTGGTGTCCACCTGGGCGCGGAAGTCGTCGAACGCGACGTCCTCCACCGCGCCGACGTTGGCGTATCCGGCATTGTTGACCAGCACGTCCAGCCGGCCGAAGCGGTCGACGGCGGTCCGCACCGCGTCCCTCACCTGCTCCGGGTCCGTCACGTCCAGCGGCACGACCGCGATCCGGCCCTCGTACTCGGCGGCGAGGTCGTCCAGGGCGGACGTCGACCGCACCCCGGCGACGACCCGGTGGCCGGCTTCGGCCGCGGCGCGCACGATCTCACGCCCCAGGCCGCGGGAGGCTCCGCTGACAAGGAATACGTACGACATGGGGGCTCCTGTCCCTCAATCCACTAACCGGTTGGTTAGCTTCTTCCTCCATGGGACACCCACGAGGCCGGTCTGTCAACTATCCGGTTAGTTGGTAGAGTGTCCGTCATGAACAGGGACGCGGAGGCGACACGCCGCCGGCTGCTGCGGGCGGCGACGGACGAGTTCGCCGCATACGGCATCGCAGGCGCCCGCGTGGACCGCATCGCGGCCGCGGCCGCGAGCAACAAGGCGCAGATCTACCACTACTTCGGCAGCAAGGACGGGCTCTTCGACGCCGTCTTCGACGCCATGTGCCGCGAGACCCTCGACGCCGTCCCGATCGACGCCGCGGACCTGCCCGGCTACGCCGGCCGGTTGTTCGACTCCTACCAGGAGCGCCCCTGGGTGCAGCGCCTGGCCGCCTGGTACCGGCTGGAGCGCGCGGGCACCGGCACGCTGCTGCCGATCGTCCTGGAGAGCAACGCCCACAAGATCGAGGCGGTCGCCGGGGCGCAGCGCGACGGCCTGCTGCCGGACCGCTTCAGCGCGCCCGAACTCCTCGGCCTGGTCCTCCACCTCTCCGGGTTCTGGAGTTCCCACACCCCCGAGCTCGACGCGCGCCTCGCCGACGACACCGCGGCCCGCCGCCGCCAGGTCGTCGTCGACGCCGTCGCCGCTCTCGTCGCCGCCTCATGAGCGCGGCGTCACCGGCCGGGGGCGGCGGTGGCGCGGGCGGGATGCGTCCTCCCGCCCCGTCTCCGTCCCCGACCCCGGAAGCGGCCCCGATCCCGGACGTGATCCCGATCCCGGACGTGATCCCGACTCCGGCCGAGATCCGCGCCCTGCACGAGCGGCACGCGCCGTCCGCCGAGATGCTCGACCTCGTCCACACGCACTGCGCCATCGTCTG
>Ga0123353_10007014_pt1 | contig 15150 bp, 11 predicted proteins | sample TergutLab28metaG_3_FD_92763 | JGI IMG/M metagenome (GOLD analysis project Ga0123353, IMG submission 92763) | Labiotermes labralis P3 segment gut microbial communities from Petit-Saut dam, French Guiana - Lab288 P3 | ecosystem: Host-associated > Arthropoda: Insects > Digestive system > Gut ... | reverse complement strand
GGGGGGGGGGTGGTCTTTAACCTTGTTTTTTCCCCCGGGGGCCCACACCCCCAAATAATTGGGCGGTTCCCACAATTTTTTCCTTTTTGGGGCCCCCCCCCCCCCCCATAACAGTAATGATCTAGTCATTTTGTGAAGAGAAAGACTCTGTTTTTGTCTTGATTATAAATCACATGTATGTGTAAAACAGCATAAATATTATCTCTAGGACTTGGTGCAGCTGGTAAATGCTGATCAGCCATATTGGTTGATTGGCATGACAGAAATGACGAGAACCTTCGGTCTTGAACTGCTGGAGTCTGTGCTTACACATTTCTCATCGGTGTTTTTCCAGGTAATTGAACAGTTCTAGAATAAAGTTGAAGTTAATCAAAAGGATATTAAAAAATACTGCTTCAGTATTCCAAATCTGAAAATGTGAACAATTTAGACAAGTAGTTTTCAAAATCCATGTTGTGGTCCTTAATAAGTAATGCACTTTTCATTGTAACCCAAACAGAAAAAACATTATTGAGAAATAACAGTCAAATTTTGTGATTAACTGTATGGGGAGCAGGTTAAGTTTTTTTATCAAATTTAATGGGTATGCTTGCTTGTTCCTCATACCGGTAATTTCCTCCATTTTCAGAACACAGGCAGACAAATTTTATATTGCTTGTACCATGCATATTCTTACAGTTAATACAGCAACCAACAAATGCACTTAATAAAATACAATTTGTAACAAGCATTAAACTCATACATGTTTTGACACTGGGGTGCCATCATCAGGGAGGTTAGATCAAAAGAATATGAATGCACCACATCACTCGAGGTATTACTCTACCTATCGTGGAATGTTTGCACTGTAAAAATTCTAAAATATTTACAAAACTGATAAGCATGAAAGTTATTACAGTATTGTGATACTAAGGTTATATGATAGTGAGCTGTATATGATCTGTATGGAGTATGCATACAGACATCTGCCTCTTTCATATGTGATCTGAAGGGATCTCATCCATGTGTAGTGTGTGGTGTGCATTGTGTTGGGCGATGCAGTACACTAAAAGAAATTTTAGTGTACTGCACCACTATGAAATTTGCGCATTTCTTTATTTTGCATTTATGTCCCCATTGTTATGTAAGCTTAGTGAAGAATAAACAACATCAATACTACACTGCACAGTGCACCCTTTGTAGTATTGTCACCAGCACTGTCCAGCTACAATCTTGCTGGAGTATAATATTCTACTGCCATAACAGTGAGAAGAAGTGACTTTTGCTTTACATGTGAGTTTGTGAACTCTCTCTGAATACTTTGACATGTGCTTGGTAAATATAACTGATTGTGTGTTTTGTTTGCAAATAAGAGATGTATTTATTTGAACTAATGTAATTATTATATGTCCAAATTTTGATAAGGTCAAATGTGGTGTTAGTTGTTGGCCTCCCGTGCCCTTGTAGTTTGTGGTAATGTCTGATAACGCTTCACTGAGTCTTTTAAATGTTCAACAATGATGTTACATGTACGTTTGTTTCCTGCGATGACGAGGGGTGTAATGTTATTAATCACATTTCTTTTACAGCATCCAGAATTTAGTTTTTTACTGAAGGAGCGTGTGTGTGCGCTGGTAATCAAATTGTTTTCACCAAACATAAAGTACCGAACTTCTGTTCCGGCCAGTGTACAACAGGCTACACCCCTTGACAAGCCATACTTCCCAATCAGCATGAGACTTCTGCGTGTGGTGTCCATCCTTATCCAGCAGTACCATAGCCTTCTGGTAAGACACAGTTGGTCCCTAGTTAGAAATTGTGTAGAAAATATGCCACTGACAGAACTGACATGAGAACGGAATTTGTGTCCTCAATTTGAGAAATTTTTTAGTCATAATTTCAGTTTTAGTGTCTCTGTTCCACTATTCCCACCAGTCATTGGAAGAAGATCTGGGGGATCAGGAATTTCGTAAACAGTTCTTTAACATGAAATACGTTTGACATTATTTAAGGCCCTTTCTGTAGTTTTCTCACCATTCATATCGAACATCCCCAACATTTTTATGGGATTGGAATTGTAGAATTTGAACTTGAAGACTTTTGCTGCTACATTTAAGTCAAAAGAGTGTTACAGCCATAATTATTGAATGGAACTTTGTAGCCCGATTAAGAAACTTGACTTAACACACATCTGTAAATTTAGTCATCCATCAAAGAGCAAAATAGGAATAGAGTGTGATTTGGCTTTTTCAACACTGTTCTTCATTTTGAAGTAGAAAGAAAACACTAATATTTATGATATATCGGGCAACTTCTGCTTTTAAAAATGGTTTGTAACACATACACGTTTTTGACTTCGGACATTCTGTGTGTCTAGCTCACTGTGTTCGGTATGTGTGGGTGTAAAGGATAGCTGTTATTAAGTTACATTAGGCTGTAGACATGGTGATTATGTGGTTCAGTCATTTTTGGATGATTATGAGTACTCACTTAAAGAAACATTTTTATGAATTTTGTAATATCTTGTGTTGAGGTTACACTGTATTTACTTTACATTGCCAGTTATTGCATTTTATTTAACCTACCATGATGTACTTCACCATATATTTCTTCCATTGCTCATGGGTTACGCACCATTATGACTGATGTTAGATGTTTTACAGACTATATACTAGTGTGACTGTCTTTCAGGTGACAGAATGTGAGATATTTTTGTCTCTCATTGTGAAGTTCCTGGACCCAGATAAACCTGTGTGGCAGAGGTCACTGGCACTGGAAGTGTTGCACAAGATGACTGTGCAGCCAGAGTTGCTTAAATCATTTTGCAAGTGTTATGACTTGAAGGCACATGCAACAAACATCTTTCAGGACATTGTGAATTCCTTAGGAGCATACGTACAGTCACTGTTTGTGAATCCACAGCTGATGGGCCAGACTGGAGGGGGAGGAGTAGGTGGAGGTAAATAACAAATTTGTGTGTATGTGTAATTTAAGTATAATAAATTAAAGTTCTTGCATCCTGTGTCATGAAGGCATACAGGGGCAGATGAGATTAAGTGTTTCATGTTAATGGCAAAATCATACAATGTTGCAACATCAACAGCAAAGCCAAAATAATTTTAGTTAAGTCAAACACTTCATAGCAGTTGACAGACCACTGGCCCCTTGCATTTGCTGTTGTGTATGTGCATGAAGCAATATGCAACAGCCTGCATGTCTCAGTAACTAGCTATAGACCTTATGCTATGTGGTATGTACTTCAACTGCACTTTCCACAGTTTTGGGAGGTAATTGCAGTGATAAGGGAATTCCACAGCCAGCAGGACAAGTTCAGGAACATTATCATTTTAGCCCATAAGGTTTAAGCAGAAGGATGTTTTGGTCTTTGAAGACAGTCCTTTAGATGGTGGATCACTTGATTAGTAATTTCTTGGAAGTGGAAGTACCTCGAGTGGTACCGGAAATTTAAGCTAATGTGGGACTGTCGTCATTTTGTGTCTGTTGCGGTGTAGGGACATGCAGGAGAAGGCAAAGCAGTTGAAGAGACCACATTTTTCACGGAGTTTTCTCTCTCCCCTTCCACTATGCATTCTACTTTGATTACCAGTCATAGGGGTTTTCAAGAAAGTAACTCTGGCAAACAGTTGGGGGATGCTGGGTTACTTGTATTTCTGCTTCTGAATATGAGCTATACAGATATGCAGCAGTCAGGTAGTTCTGAAGTTTTCACTGTTTGGAGTTCTGTTGAATTTTGCTGTCACCTAGCTGTAGGCCATCTACAGGCACACCCTGTCACTGCAGTTTGACAACTGTCTGAATGGGTGAATCAAAAACCACATTGATGATACTTTTAATTTGTGGTGTTGGTGTCTTGCAGCTGACATAGGCTAAATGGTAGCTGAAAATTGTAGCATTTTATAGCATGATTTTGGTTGCTGATGGTGAAAGATTAAAGTAAACAGACTGTGAAGTTTATCAACTCTGTGTGTAAATTGGACATTACAGTTGGGGGAACTCCAATAGCACAAGGACAGCCACCAGCTCTTCTTGCTGGCATGCCTGTTGGACCAGGAATCTCTCCACAGCCTGGTTTTTTTTCTAGAGGTGTATGGCTTCCTTTTGTTGTCACATTTTCCAGTGGACAAGCTAAATCAACATAGTAAGTAGCTCTGTCCCATGAAATTTATTTCAGAGAGTAGATTTTTTGTTTCATTTTATTGTTCCAGATACAAAAATAGTGAAGTTTGTAGGTGAAGTATTCAGCATAAGACACAATTACAGGGGAATGAACATTTATGCATGATGTGCTTACTAGGCTAGAATGTCAGTCACCTTGCAACATTTTTTTTTGCTCTTAGCAGCCATATAAACCAGATTCATAAAAAGTGTCTTTTGCATAAATGTTTGCATGTAATAAAACATTTCTACTGATAGTCCTGTTACTAACAGGACAAAGTAGAATGAAATTTGATGTATGACAGACACATTCAGATGTTTGTTGGACTGTGCATCATTGCGATAACAGAAGAATAAAAACCAACTAGATGCCACTTATTATTTTATTGTACTTCTTTTAGGCTCAACATGTTTCAGGCACTACTATGCCCATCATCAGGAGCTCGCAACTATAATATTGATTACCACATTGGTCCTTTTGTTCTTGGTTTACTGTACGTTGGAGGTTAGGTGCAGTTAGCCTGGAGTAGTGTCCGGGCTGCAGGCTAACCGCACCTAACCTCAAACATACAGCAAACCAAGAATGAAACGACCAATGTGGTAATCAACATCATAGTCGCGAGCTCCTGATGATGGGCATAGTAGTGCCTGAAACATGTTGAGCCTGTAAGAAGTACAATAAAATGATAATTGGCATCTAGTTGGTTTTTATTCTTCTGTTAACATTCAGGCCTGTTTTCTGTGTGTTGGAATTTGTAGGAACTTACTGAAATTGTCTGTATTTTCATTACAAAAAAAATGCTTACTGTGTTATGTAATGAAATGGGAATGGAAGCAGTTGCTGGTAATGTTTCCTGAAAGGGACAGTGTAATACTTGAATTAAAATTTGATCGTGGCTAAGGAAGTGGAAGAGTTCCATGCTACGTTACAAACATATATCAAGTTATTTGGTATTTTAACGCACATGTTTAACATATGTGATGCAATAGGAGCCTGTCTTAAGCCAGGTCATATTAATCCACATCGTAACATATTGTGCCACAGAATATGATTATATTTCCAGCCAATTCATCCAGAAGTTGTGTCCCCTCCAAGACTCTGTGCATGTGTCTTTTACTGTGTGCACGTGGACTAACTTCCGGTTTATATAACCTTCTTGATTAAACGGCACAAACCTTTCAGTGAGATGCTTTATGAAAATACCAGAATGGATCTAATGGTTGTTTGTTTAATGTTAAACAGGTGCATCTGATACTATAGTGTGCACAGCTTCTACATGTTCTTTGCAACTTAACATTCTGGTACGTCTGTGAGAAGAACAAATAAAGATTAATATTTATGCAACATGTGAATATGGCATTAAAAATACATCAGTTGCTTATCTTTTCAGTTACACATACAATACCTGTATAATTTACTGTGAGTTGGTTAGGTCATGTGAGACTTTGAATGTGGTAATGTTAAACTTTCGTTTAACAGGAGAAAAGTAATATTGACTTTGTAATATGATCCTTGTACTTTACAGATGATATCCCTACAGTGAGGTTGCAGCTTTAACCTGGAATTACTACGTTGAAGTTTGATGTACAGTGATACCTCTGCTAACGAGTGATCCTGCTAATGAATTTTTCGGCTAACGAAGATTTTCTTCGCTGTGTTTTTTGAACTCGGCTAACAAATATGGATTCGACTAACGAATGTTTTAGTGGATGCGCGCGCTAACATAAAGCAGCAAACATGAACAGTCAGGCCATTCCAGGAGCTTATCTTTTCCGTCTGTATGTGTGTTTCAGCTAACGAAGATTTCGGCTAACGAATGTGATTCCGGAACAAATTATCTTCGTTAGCCGAGGTATCACTGTAGTTTGTTGCACTGCTTGATAAAGATTGTGGATTTTGTCACAGTAGTTAATGCATTTCTGTTCACAGCTTAGAGATGCTGGACAAGACTGAACCCCCTTCAATACCAGATGGATATGGTATTTCTGTGGCATATGCTTGTCTGTTGGACATAATCCGTTCCATTGCACTAACAATTGAAGGGGCTTCTCCCAGTGGGAATGAACAACCTGAAACGGTGCCGTATCGGGGTAGTGAAGAGGACAGGGAATTGCATTCACAGCTAATCAACTCAAGCTGGTGTGGACTGTTGGCAGCCCTGAGTCCTCTTATTGATGCAAGGTATAACATCCTATTTAGTAAGATTTTTCCAAGTTCCATCGTCAGTTTGTTGTTACTTGTTCAGAATCAACGCGTAAATTCAGGAGATCCTTGTGAGAGCATTACTAATTGTAGTGCTTACATGTTTTTAGATTTTATTATTTAATTCCAGGTCAAATTTGTCTTTGTACCATATTTAATTGATTATTGAGATCGTGTTTCGATCGTAAGGTACAAAATCAGTTTTTGTAAAATGATGTAAGCAAAGTGTGAAACTAAAATTCATGTCATTAGAAGGTTTATAAATTTTGTATACATGGGTCCGTGCGTCTTGAATCAAATTTAATAACCGTCCAGCAAGATGCGACTTATTCAGTTTATTACTTTCCTGTAGGCAGCTCTACATGTTTCAGGTGTTGACACCCATCATCAGGAGCTTGTACAACTGTAATTACAGCTTCTGGTATTGATTCTGGATCAGTTCCAACGCAACAGTGAGAGCGGATGGTAGTAGATCCGGTTAATCAATACCAGAAGCTGTAATTGCAGTTGTATGAGCTCCTGATGATGGGTGTCAACACCCGAAACATGTAGAGCTGCCTACAGAAATGCAATTAACTGAATAAGTCACATCTTGTTGGACAGTTATTAAATTGGAAGGTTTATAAAATAATATGTAAATTTAAGGCAGTATCATATCCTATCACTGCATGAGAGAAAGCATGTCAGCTTCCTACACAGATTTCCTGTTTCAAATTTTTTTTTTATCATACACCTTCAATGTCAGAGTCTGGTTGCAATATTACAGTACTTAATGAACTGATTTCAGTTGCTGCATATAGACAAGGGGTACTAAAGGGGTGTTAGGTTAGTTGGTTACAAGCGGTAACAGAGCATGGATTAATCTGTGTTGCCACCTATTAATTAAACAAAAACATTGTTCTGCATAGAATACCCATTCTTTGCCATGGCACTATTGAGCATTGAAAACCACAGAGTTAGTTGTAGTGAAGGGTGTAAAATAGCATATAGTGTATGAGTGTGCATGTCAGAAGAGGCCTTGAATGAAATTAATAAGATATACTTAGGTAAGACTTCTAGCCCTTGTTTTTAGAAAGCGAGACAACACTACTGCAGGCATATTCCCTCCCTCCAACTTCCTGTGCTGTGACCTTCCTTCCTGTGGTATTCTGTTTGCCCATACACACAGCTGCCATAAGAACGCAGGCTGATTCTACCACGTTTATGAAATAAGGTATTACACATTCTTTGATTACAGTACAGATGAGTCTGCTTCTGAAAATGTTCTAAAAGCAATCCAAACCTTTGCAAGCCTATGTGGTTGCCTGGATCTGCAGATTCCACGGGATGCCTTCATCACAGCAATATGCAAAGCATCACTTCCTCCACATTATGCTCTGACAGTTCTTAACACAGTCCCTCAGGGTGCTGGCTCAGGCAGGAGTAAGTTTTGGCTTTTCTTATCTGCATTAAATGTACTACTGATAGGTTTAAGTTCCTATGTCTGACTGTAGAATGGCAGTTATAGTAAAATGCCAATTGAAATGGAGTTTGTCATGTGATGAACTGAGTAATTAAGGTGTGTTTTAGAGTGTAGAGTTCAGGATCTACAGGTCAGTCACTGGGGGGTGAGACAGTTGGTATGAACAGAGGCATGTGACCTACTTGTACTTTACTTGTCAGATCCAAGGGCTAAAGCAACTTACAGGGTAGACAAAATGGTGTCATTGGAATTTTTTATTGACATATTCCTTCTGGCCCAGGGGTTAACTCAGCCTCAAACATAAATTATACCAGGAATATTTCTTGGAAGGTGAAAGTGGCCAATGTGTACAACCTTACCACCTTCATGTGTCGTTTGTCTTGAAATCTGGGAGCTTTAACCTCCTAGAACCCTCAGGGCCTGTCCAGGCCTATATGAAGGTAAAGCAGTCCTGTTACAGGCCTGGAGTGGCCCAGAGGGTTCCAGGAAGTTAAGGTTCCCAGATTACATGACAACGGCACAGGATGGTCGTAAGGTTGTCAGCCTTACGCACTGGCCGCCTTTACCCCCAGGAAATGCTCCTGGTACTCATTTCTGATAGAGGCTGAGTCAACCCCAGGACCATAGTGCCATCAGAAGGATTTTATGTCAATGAAAAATCCACTGACACCAGCTGGGATCGAACCAGCGACCTTCCGATTTGTAGCACAGCACCTTAGCCGCTGTGCCACCCAGGCCCATATAGTGATTGCTTTACCTTTACCTTCACCTTTACAGGTTAGAAAAAACAACTTAAATTTTCAAGATATGCTTAATAATTAATGCATGCAATAGTAGTTCATTTTTGGCATAATATTACTTTATGTCATATTTATTGGTGTATGGCTACTGCAATAAATACACACAATAAAAGAAACATAAAACCTTCAGTTTTCAGTTGGAGGCTTCCAGTGAACTGCCACTTCCATTTTTATGTCTGCAGTCAGACATGCTTCAGTTTATTCTGTGATGCTATCCAACTCCCACATTTCTAAGATATTTTCAACATTGTATTGACACAATTTTGACATATTTCTTGACTTGTGTTATTACTTCTGTGAAAATGCTAATATTAATCATTTTGTATCTTCTCTTGCTGCAACATCATTTCTATTTTGCATGTAAATCACTTTAGTGGGGTCAAGCTTGTGGTGGTATGGCAACATCTTAAGCACAGTTCTGTTTTCTGAAATGTAAAATTTAAAACATTGAATTCTGTTATGTTTTGTAGCTTTTGATGCATTGCACATGCCAAAGCACAGCTTTTCATCAGTGGCTGCTGTACCTTGGCAGATACTTCCCCAGCAGTATAAGAACAATGTGTATTCAGTTTCAATACACTGTTGCTGTATAGTGAATTACTTTAGCGTGACTTTTTGATTTCCTGACAAATATTGAAACACACAATTACAAATCCTAATGGTTTTAACAAAAGCTCCATTTTTTACATTGGTTCTAATGAAAATGTATATTAAATGTGTAAAATACATTTCATATGTGTTTTACAGTGCACTTTGACAAATTGTATCAAATGAATATTTTGAATATACAAGTCTGAAGAACCATATCAGTGATTCAAACCATTCTTTAAGGGTTATGTGAAACTGACAGAAGTGCAGTTCTAAAGAGGAATGGTTTTTTAAAACTATAAGCAGTGTAAATGTTTTGAAATTGAGTAATGTAAAAGAATGGTTTTAATACATTTTTGTGAAACAAAAAGAAAATTTGGATGGGTACTTATTTGTGGCCGCTGTATGCCCTGTGAGAAATGTTGAAATATTTTTGGAAGAAAATAGGCAAAAGTTTTAAACAGAATTGTCCAAGTGTCCAGAATGTTTTAATTTAAATGGTTTCCCTTCGTATGCGCATTTTATATTAGTTTTATTGTATTTTACCTTTTTATATAAATTTCTAAAGGTTTTATTCTGTTTTTTTGAGTTTTGCAGCTGAAATGTATAATTTGTACCAGCTCACAGATAGCGTTTGTATTCTTGAACAGTGTCTAGTCACTTTGTTCACCACCATGTTTTCTCGTCATGGTATTTCTGTTATACTTGAAGTGTTTAATGACTTTGTTATCCTAGTTCAGTGGACATGGCATATGTGCATAGAAGCAGTTTTTTCTTCAGGCAGTAACATCATAATAACATTGTATTAGTAAGACATTTGTAGTTAATTAATTTGGAAAGGATTAACCTGTCTTACACTTGAATATTCTCTTTGCTGCTACTTAGATCATTCAAGAACTGGAAGCCAGGACCTCAGTTCCCAATACAGCCTAAATTCATACAGTGAAGGAGATTATCGGCAACAAGTAGTAGCCGTTGGCACTCCTCTTCCAACAGCTTCTCTACCTATTGGTATGTACCATTTATAATATTGGATGGTAATGACATTGGTCTGTTATGTGTGTTGCTCATTACAAAGTCTGATGTTTGTATATTTATATGTATGTAGGTACACAACAAGGACCAGTAATGCTGACAGCCAAGAATCTGCAGTGCATGAGGGCAATCCTCAGTCTTGCCCACTGTCATGGCAGCATCTTGGGTACTGCTTGGCACCTGGTGCTCACCACCTTGCAGGTACTTTCATTCTTTGTTATTTCAGCGTGAATAAGCTCTAACTGAACCTGTGTTTTTGTTTCTGAACCCCGTAATTTTTTAAAGTCTGACATACCTTAAGTTAAAAAATACTGGAAACTTATAATTGGTTTAATTTTATTTTTTCATTTTACATAGCTGAAACTGACTTATAAGTACACCAAAAATATGTAGTCGGTTTGATGAGTGCAGGATGAGTAGTGTAATTTAAATAATTTCAGTCTAACTACACATTATGTAAGTCTGTGACAGTGATTGTCATCATTTGGTATATGCCTTATGATGCTGAAATGCCAAACATCTCCCATTGGTGACAGTCAGTTATGGCCTTTCTTATGCAATCCTTATTTAAATTCTATCTTCTACAGATGACACCAGGCATTTAGTTGCAGTAATGAAGGTTTAAGAAGTAAAGTAAACCAAAGGTGGTAAATTGATCAGGCAACCCAGTATCTTTCGGTAGTGTTCTTCTGTTATTAATCCAAAGTGTTACAGTGTAAAGTAACCTTGGACTGTAGTCCATATTTTGTTTGCTGAAAAACGGCATCTTTCTGCTTTCAGCACTTGGTATGGATCCTGGGTCTGAAGCCTTCAACAGGTGGAAGCCTGAAGGCTGGGCGCACAACTACTGACTCAAATGCTGTGATAACTACCGCTGTGATGGCTGATCTGCCTGTCCTATCTGCAATGTTGAGCCGACTCTTCGAATCCAGCCAGTACTTGGATGATGTGGCCCTCCATCATCTCATTGATGCCTTATGCAAATTGTCGCACGAAGCAATGGAACTTGCGTATTCTAATAGGGTAAGAAAAGTTCAATTTATGGTATGTAGCTCATTTCAAGATTTAAATTGATTGTGATGATAGTGTTGTCACATTGCCTTGCAGGTAACATTCAAGCTGTATATACCTGTAATTACTGGAGGATTAATCCACTTTGTTAGTTTTAATTGTGAGGGGTAAACTGAGTGGAAAGACACCGCAAAAATGCAGATAGGCTGCTGTGTCATACAGGTTAGCCTGTTTTTTAAGGTACCTTTTATTTTCCATAAACATTTCTTCAGATTTTCATAAGTGTATGTGTTTTCTTTCTGCTCATTATTTTAGTGTTTCTCATTCATCATAGCTTATGATCCATGCTAAGTGATGGTATACGTTTTCAGTGTTGTCCTGTACAGTGATACCTCGGCTAACGAGTGACCCTGCTAACAAATTTTTCAGCTAACGAAGTTTTTTTTTGCTGTTATTCGGACTCGGCAAACGAATATGGATTCGGCTAACGAATGTTTTAGTGGATGCGTGCGCTAACATAAAGCAGCAAACATGAACGGTCGGGCCATTCCAGGAGCTTATCTTTTCCGTCTGTATGTATGTTTCGGCTAATGAAGATTTCGGCTAACGAATGTGATTCCGGAACGAATTATCTTCGTTAGCCGAGGTATCACTGTATACTCTTACATTGGTCTTACATTTGTCATTTATAGGTGTGAAGTTTCACTTTGAATTTTGTCTGCTTCATTCAGAAGTGGTTTTATCTGTCAAAATTGTGTTTGTATAATGTTGGTTTGTTTTCAGTTAGGGATGGAAATAAATTTTGTATGAATTTTTCAGGAGCCTTCACTCTTTGCAGTGGCAAAACTGCTTGAGACTGGATTGGTGAACTTGCCACGTGTGGAGGTACTGTGGAGACCACTTACCAATCACCTGCTTGAGGTGTGTCAGCACCCACACATACGGATGCGGGAATGGGGAGTAGAGGCAGTCACATATCTCGTGAAGGCCGCCTTGCAGCACAAATATCAACCTCCACTTCGAGATAATCAGGTCTGACAACATCAGTTTATTTTGTACAGTTCAGTTTATAGTAAAATACAGTATTTTCTCGAAGTTCTTGAGCCTTTATATTAACTACACACAGTCTGTGGCTTTTAGGACAGTTCATATTACCATGCTTTTACAAATACTCCATACCCTTGAATATGAGAACACCCAAGTATCTAAGAGATGAAAGTACAAAAGGTTTATGTGGATTTTTCGTAAATGCTGCAGAAGTAGCATGCATCATGGATATAATACATATTATTTTGAAATATGTCTGCAATCTTCATTGTTTGTTTTGGCTGCATCCTCATATCGTTCAGAATCTGATGACTTTATCCTGCTAGACATTTGTATTCTTAATCCTTTGGTACTGAACAGTGCATGTGCTGCATCATGGGATGCTAGGTTGTTAGATCCTTATGACACAACATACGGATCAGTCAGTTATGGCCGTTCTTGTACAGCTCTGTCAAGGTTTTCCTTTTGCCTCCCCCCCGCTTCAAGGGTTTTCATGAAACAGATCTTCTAACTTAAATATGTGGTTTTGCAGATTGCACCGGGATTTTAATTCCAGAGCCCAAGTGTTAATACAGAGATTTTTTTCTTACAAAAATGAGACACACCCACCCCAAGTTTATAATACAATCCCAAACTGCTGCTTCTTTCTAAATCTTTCTGCTGTTTATGAAACAGGCATCTTAATTTCGATCAGCCATGCGATTTCAGATTCATTCTGCTTTGTAAATTATTTAAAGTTTTACAGTATCTTTAAAAGACACGGAATGTGATTGTTGTATGATCCCGTGTAGTAGGTTGCGTGGAACACAGGGGAGGAGAAAGTTGTGGCATTTTAAATGGTGCTTGGAATGAATGGTGAAAAAGGGCTTTGAACCCTTACTAAACTCATTGTGAATAAACTGTGAACTGTTTTATACTTCATCACAACTATACTGTGCTGTTTCCAACCATGTCAGAAAGAAACTGTGCACCCCAATATTTTTTTATATCTTATTAGTGAAACATTGCATGGCTTTCTTGAAAAAGTATGATAATTCACCAGCATGTGAAAGCCATATTAGTTGTCATAACCCCAAACTAAACAGAAATGGAAATGCCAACCATTTTATAATTTTATGTCAGCACTAAATATTTCTGTTTTCTCAGAAACTTCAGACATTGCTACTGGGTCCTCTGTCAGAATTATCGTCAGTGCCTCATGGTGATGTTCGACAGCGACAATTAGAATGTGTCCTCCAGGTATTACATGGTGCAGGGGAGACCTTGTCGCATGGCTGGCCTTTGGTGCTGGGTATCATTGGAGCTGTGTCTGATCATCATGGGTAAATGTGCTGACAGTACTTCCTTCAAGAGAAAGTGTATAGAGCCTTGTGCTTTTGTACATGCTTTAAAGACACAGACTGTGATAGTGCGTGTCTTTAAAGACACAGACTGTGATAGTGCGTGTCTTTAAAGCATGTGGTTGTAGTAAGTTTTTAGATGTAATTCTTTCAGTCTGAAATCACTTTTCACACTGAATGGTTAAAAGAGAAAGGAGGTTCCTTTGATGCTTTGCAAATTGTAATGTTACATATGTTTATTAATGTAAAAGAAGGTGAAGCTGTCCCATTACAGGCCTGGACGACCTTTAAGGGTTCCAGGATGTTGAGGCTCCAATTTTTCAGACATTGGGTATGTGAAGGTGGTAAGGTTGTCTGCCCTACGCACTGGCTGCCTTTACCCCCCAGGAAATGTTTGTGGTACTCATTTCTGTTGGGGGATGAGTCGACCCCAAGGCCATAGTGCAGCCGGAAGGATTAGGTCAATGAAAAATCCCAGTGTTACTAATATGAGAATCATGATTTTATCCATATTGTAAGGTTGCATTTTAATGTTATGCTGTGTATGGAGTGAGTTTATAGGGCAGCAGTTGCTGGCAACTGTCACAAGAGATGGTCCTCCAGCTTGGAGGGTTTGACAAGTAAAAAAAGTTGAGATTATTAATGCACTTACTGTGCAGATAATATTAAATGGATCGTAAGGAAATGGCTTTGTGGGAATATGAACTGGATTGAATGGCCCAGTATAGTGTCAGTGGCAAGATGTTGTAGATGACTTTTTTCTTTCTTGTTAGCAGGGAGCTTGTTGAGTGAACTAAAAAGTAATAATTAACATAAGTAGAACATTTTTATTTTTAATTGTGTATGTGTTTTGAAGGAGATGAGGTAACCTAATAATATACACAGATGTGTTGTGTGTGCATTGATAAGCCATGTTGTCTATTGCTGTTATCATTTTCTTAATCCTGTTTAAATTTAAGAGATTTCTTAGACCTATGTATGCTACACATAGTATTTCTTGTCAGTCATATTTATATAGAAAAGTTGTTCATTTGCAGTGAAAACCTAATCCGAGTGGCATTCCAGTGCTTGCAACTGGTGGTAACAGACTTTTTGCCTGTGATGCCATGGCGATGCCTTCCCCTTTGTGTTGATACAGCAGCCAAATTTGGGTCCCAGACTCAGGAGCTGAACATTTCTCTCACAGCTGTGGGCCTTATGGTATGTGGTAATGTTCTGAAGAACATGTACAATACACAGTCTGCTTTATTAGTTTGTATAGATTACACCCTCTGAATTTTCACTTCTTCAGAATTAAAGCTAAAGCAGCAGATCCTTTTCAAATTGGTAGGACTTAGTGAGTGGGAGATCCACCTATCAGAAATCCTCTGCCAGTCACAGAAAGACAGTACAAATTTGTGGACATGATGCTGTGAACAGGGTTAGCACAAGACCCTATGTGCCACAGGGGTTAATGGTAACTGTAAGGCAGAAAAATACAACTACATAAAAATTAGGTTAATTTGAAGC
>Ga0123353_10007013_pt1 | contig 15150 bp, 5 predicted proteins | sample TergutLab28metaG_3_FD_92763 | JGI IMG/M metagenome (GOLD analysis project Ga0123353, IMG submission 92763) | Labiotermes labralis P3 segment gut microbial communities from Petit-Saut dam, French Guiana - Lab288 P3 | ecosystem: Host-associated > Arthropoda: Insects > Digestive system > Gut ... | reverse complement strand
GTTTCATTCTTCTCTTTAAAAAAAAAAAAGCATAATTACAGTTGTCTAAAATTGGGGCGAGCAAATTGGGGCGAGCAAATTGGGGCGAGCAAATTGGGGCGAGCAAATTGGGGCGAGCAAATTGGGGCGAGCAAATTCCTACCCTGTCGGACTTTTTTACTACATAATTGTTCATTATTTAGACTAATGTACTCTGTTGTACTGTAAGAGAGAAGGAGGGTTTAGGCCCTTTGTCCTTAAGAGTGCGTCAACTCTATAATACATCAGGTCCTTAAAAGAAGTGCCACGGAACACCTCAGTGCTCGCAGATCACGAGGTCCCGCTCTGCCTACATTCCATCCGTACCAAATGAATAGAAGGTTGGCTGGTTCCCGCAGCATGCCTGGACACTGAGAGGAGAGAACAATTTCTTGCTCCAGACAGGACTCCCAGCCCAATAGCCTATTCCCTGTACTGTCTATGTTATTCCGCCTCTCTTCTGCAAAATTTAGTGTCATTTCAAATAAATAGATAAATTATCCTGTTCGGCTAAGGTTAACATGAATTTGATCGGACAAGATGCACCTACATCCTACAGTTCGGAGACGAATGAGAAAAGTTAGTTACAATGAAAAAGAAATAGAATCCGATAAATGTCTGTCTGTCACTATCGTGATCGCCATAACTTATGTACCACTGACGCACTGCATATGGGGTCTCTTTGAGTAGGAATCTTGAGCACAGGCCCACACAGTCCTAATGACCTGCTTGTGGTACAGAACAATTGCTGTCACTGTCTGTGACGTAGCTCTTTCAGTGTTCCTCACTACAATAACCGATATTGTCACTGTGAATGATGTTCGGGAATACGTAAAACCACTCTGGATTAGTTGAAGAATAATAAACCAACTAGATGTCACTTGTTATATTTTACTTCTTAGATGTTCAACATGTTCGGGCACTAATGTGTCTATCTTCATGAGTTTGCGACTATGTTGTTGAACTATCATATTGGCCCGGATACCACCCCAGTCGAACCGCAGTCTAACTCCAACACACGGCAATCCAAGAACAATACAGCCACTGTGGTAGTTCAACAACACAGTCGCAAACTCCTAAAAATGGATATACTGGTGCCCGAAACATGTTGAGTATCTAAGAAGTAAAATATAACGAGTGACATCTAGTTGGATTTTTATTCTTCAGGTATCACAATGATGTACGGTCCAATAAATATCACGCTCTGGATTACTTTGATGTTTGAATCTGACATAAAGAGAATTCCGGTACACAGAGACCAACAATATCAAGGTCACTCGTAAGTGACTTTCCTTGTTTTACTTTTTCGGGCACGCTGCGGAACAGAGTTAAGTGTGGGGGAGACAGGCCTGAAGTGATCAGTAAATCAACTAGGATATGGGGTCTTTTCTCTTCCTTATCGTCGTGTAGCGTATGTCGGTAGTTGCTTAACGACGTTTCGGGACAACCTATGAGCCCCATCTACAAGGGGACTTTGCTTGCCCTTTGAAGATGGGACCGATAAGCTGTCTTGAAACGTCAGTGAACGATAACCAACAGCAGCTGTGTAACAACCCAGCAAAAGAGAGGACCTCATTTTCACAGCGGTGGAAACCTGAATTCTCGACTCAACAGTGTTAGCCCGTAAATAAAAAATACTGCAAAGCAATTACTGATTTAACGACGTGTTCTAATGCAGACTGCAGATGATCTGAAATACCCTGACGTTCGGCACAATTCCCGCTCCTTCTCAAGCAGCCCTGAACATTTTGAAGGAACTAAGAAAAATGTTGGAAAATACGCAGTTTATTATTTCGAAACAAATTGTTTGAACGGAATTAAGCACTTAACAGAATTCTGCAAGTTCTGAAATTAGTTCCCAAACTTCTCACTTCGTTGAGGTATAAGCTTAATTTCAACGATAAAAACTTTCACCAAATTATTAGAATATTTCACAGATTACTGCACGATTCCTTCTCTGAAGTACCGCCTACCAGACTGGGGTTTACGTATTAAAAATTCTACGACTCTACTACATCGTCTGATATACGGAAGTTGGTGGTACACTTATAAATATTCAACCAACGGCAGTTACAGACTGGAAAGCAACGGTGACGGAAGAAGACCACTTACTTAATAGGCGACACCTTGAAAATGATGTCGAGTGATGTGACAATGTAATTTGTGAAGCCGATGTTTAAACTGGCGGTTTCTGCTCCTTGGACTTCACGATTACCTTCCATTCTTCCTAATTAAAGCCTATACGGATGCCTTTTTATTACACTTTCTGGTTTTATCATTTCATCTACATCACTCTATGGGCTTTACATTCCGAACACTTTCACTCTATCGATGCCTGGTCAAGTTATGTTTTCTCCTAACTAAATACTGTTTCTTTCCAGACTTTGGTCAATATATCACAGCAGAGGGGGTAAATATACTTACAAGTACACACTACAAGTTTCCTCTCTTCTTTATCGCTACTTTGTCTTTCCATACAACATCTTTCCATGTCTTAACTTCGTGAACACGTTGACATTTCACTCAAATTTCAGTATTGCTCCCCACACCAGATATGCCTTTTTTGAAACATATTGCTGTACGCTTCTAAATTTGCAATCTCCTCGTTAGTTTCATAGTGTAATATTTCTAAAGTTATAAAAATTAATTTAAAAGAGAATAATATTCTAAGCAAAAACAAATTGGAAGATAAAGTACTAAGGATTCCAAGATACAAGTTGCAAGCAGAAGAATGCTTGATTGCATTAAATAAAAACGGTTTTGAGAATTGATTTCACTTCTGCAAATCTGAAACCGGAAAGAAATTTAGATCGCAGTGTACCTCGCTAAAAGTTATTACCTTAAACTAAGATTAATTGCACTTATCCTGGCAGGATACTCGTAGTAAATGTGTGCTTTCCACCAATGGCCGCTCTACTTTTCATTTAACTGCAATAAACTACAATTCAGTACAGCATATTTGCCATACGAAAATCATTTTAAAATTTACTGTTTTATCTTACCTTCAAGCATGAGATTCAAAAGGAAGAACTACCAAACACGACCTTCTCCCCACGCAGTACCTCCGCTTCACCACAATATCCAAGCTGAGAGTAAAGAGTGGAAATTATAACAAGAGCACAATGCCACCAGCAGCGGCGTGACCGAGTTTTTCATAAAAATATTTGTATTCATCCGCTGGTTTCACACACACACACAACATATATATATACATACACAAACACACACAAACACACACACACACACACACACACACACATATATATATATATATACACACACACAAACTTACCATATTTACAGCTTACAGAAGAAACTTCAGGGTTGACGTAATTCCAAGCTGTGGCCGAGAATATGTGCAATACTGAAGGTCATTTGCCTAGATCATTAACTTACTGTGGACAGAGGATGATGAAAGTGCACATACCGCAGTCAATTTATAAAGTGTACCGAGCAGGATAAGATAGTTGTAAATAATCAATAGTATTCCAAATCACACAACACAGCACAAGAGTTGTGATGTGTTGATTGGATTGATATTGATTAACTAGCACAACGCTATGACGTTACCTCAGTTCTTTTCTGTGGTACATAAATTGTTTTGAATTTGTTACTTATTGTACATTAACTCATGTAGCATGCATCACTGCCACAGATGTCGAAAAAAATTAAATTTTGAAGGCTAAAATTAATGTACGTTTATACAAGAATCGTGTCGTAATGGGCAATTAACATGTTGAGTCACGATTAGAAATTTTGTAAGACGGTGTTTGGTGACGACTGTAGGGTAGTCTCTTGGTTTTCTAACGGTTATAAAATTAAGGTTCGGAGAAGATATGGATAACAGATTGATTTGTGGCTTCATTATCGCTTGTTTAACCGTTTAAAGCCTACTGGTTACGTGACGCACCAACAAGTTTAACATTCAACTGCCCACACTGTATTTATGTGTTCTGTATTTATCTGAGAACAAACAGCGACTTGTGTTACTTACGCCATAAACTGGTTGGTTTTTATAACCGTAGTGAAAAGTGGTTACTGCGCGGTACGGACTGGATTTTTAAATATAGCTCTCTGCGCTTCGTCTTTAAAAGGATATGTTCATGCTCTGTGTCAAACACCTCTTTGACATCAACCAAACGCACAATACTTATTCATTACGCATATGTACTTACTCCGTTTTGCTCACAAGTGTTGGTGTTACATTCACCATCGTCAAGGATAAGTAAGAGGTACGTATAATGAATATATATTGTGCACTTGATTGGTGAAATGAAAGAGGTGTTTGACATTTTCGGAATGCAGGAAATGGAATACTTAAAAAACTATCCTGTTTGGCCAAAGAACGATGCATTCCCGGAGATGTAAATTGAAAGTCATTAGATTTGTCCCCACAAACACGTATACAATTTTGAAATACAACAGCAATTTCGTAGAAAGCGTGTGTTTAGAATTACGCCCGAAATCAATGACACAACATTATGTACCAAAATTTTTAAAAGTATTGGACACACTCTTTTTGAACTTCGTTAAAAAAAATATCACTACTTAAGGGCAGTAAATAATATCTTATTATTAGAACACAATCAGGCACTTGGTTACGTGTATTTCCAAGTCACTATTAGTTTCAACATGTCCGTCCGTCCGTCGATCTACAAGGTACAGTGCCAAACCAACTAGATTATGTTAAACACTTACACAAGGTACTGTCGAGTTGCTTTTATTTGCATACCGACGACGGTTCCCAAATATATATATATGGCAACTCTTCGGAGTCAACAGGACGCATACGCAGAATCATGACATGCACAGCCCTACAATAATAAAGACGTACTGAGAAACACTTATGTGAGTCGGAAATCGAGAGAGAGTTTAACTTATCACCGAGACGTTTCGAACTGTCTGTCTGAATTTGTTTGGAAGTAAAAATCATTGTAACTGTCTGAGTTGGCAAAGTCTAATCACAGATGTATCTTTCAGGCCTATTGTGGTCCATTTAATCTATATGTAGGCCCCGCTCTAATAAATCGCCCAATAGAATGAAATTCTGATGTCCCTTCAGAACGCCCTACCTTAATAAAAATTCTTAAAGTATCTGTGTATTGCGCTCATGTTTCACCTTTCCGACGACACAGACGTAACCTGTTTCACCTTTAAAGACCACAAAACTAGCGGACATTAATTAACTTTCAGATAAATTTCGAGGTTTTAACAAAGGTATAATCGAGGATTCTGGTCTGATGGAATGTAAATTTGCATCGCTGTGTTTCCCGACGTTTCAAACTACCGACCTAGCAACGCAGAGTGACGCCCAAGAGGACTGGAACCCTTAATGTCTGTATGTATTTATTGCTGAGGAGGCAGAGTATGTAACAAAATTCGCACATGACCCTGACACAGTGCGAGAATCACCAGTTTTAATTTCCTGCCTGTCCAACTCCTCTCCTCGTAAGGTTCACACCACTGAAGAAACTAATTATGCTCAGGATGTGTATTGCTAAACATTCCTCTTAAGGTAATATTCCTCAAAGAAAGGTTGCACGTATTCATAATTCAAACGTTTTTGTTCTTAAGTATGAGAATTTACACAAATTTGAGCGCTTTCCCGAAAAACATAAATATACCAAATCGTAACATTCGGAAGCCTTTAAAATCTTTGAATAGCTTTCTTTTTACGGAGCTGAACTTGGTGTTTGCTTGACTTAAAACGGATACAAATAAATGAGAAGAAATCTGAACGACGCACAAGTTTTAATACGTATTTGCTGAAAACAATTTGCACGCACACACACACACACATAAATCAAAATACGTTACTGTAAAAAGTAATTCTTCCTGTACCCAAATTCCATCTAAAATGAAATTATATGCAAATTTTTAAAGGGTATGAATATCAAATTCCACCTCAAAGACCTATACCAGGATGGTTCTAGCAGGAAAAAAAAAATTGTCGACAGACGAACATGTGAATTAATTTGTGTTTAAGTACTGCAGATAAACAGGCTACCTGAAGGTCACTCAAAAAAACCTAACATTTAAAATCGACAGTTCATCGACTTCAAATATAAAAAGAAAATTTTGCTATTATCTTAATTATTGTTTCGATTTCGGGGTTGCACAGTTCTTTGTTTCACCCGCTCCCCACGGTGAGGCACAGGATATGATCGGGACCTGAAAAAGAAAAAACTGAGTAACACAATCCATAGTGACATAAAAAATACAAATTAGAAATAACTAATTACAGAGTGAACACAAACCTTACCTTAATATTTTTGTCCTGTCTTCTGTTACGCTTATTCTAATTAAATGCAAACTTCCTGATCCGATTTGTTGCACGTTTTTGTGACCTTGACCACAGAAGGCTACATAACTGTGTGTATGCTACGTTTATCTCAGCTGTACATATTAAAATGTACAACTCAGTGAAACTGAGAATACTGAGTTATAGGCCGTCCATTGCAAGGAATTAAAACTCGAAGATCAACAAATTCAAAATTGTCAACATCAATCCAGTACTCAAAAACAGTCGGAAAATGAAGATTCGACGGCTTATTCTCCAAAAACTGCAAATCGAATTTATTGAGCTCGAACGAAGCTTCCTTCACTTCGGAAATCAAGTCACAATGCGCATGCTCCAAACAACGACCTTCTCTTAGTCGGTTTAATCGTGGAAATAGTTCGTCATTTGATACCAAATGAAAAGTTCAAATTTGAACAAGACTCGGCGGCTAATGATAAAAACGCAACACAAAAAAATCCTGTCCCAGCGCGTCCATTTGTTTAAACACTTATAAGTAATTCTGTCAAATAAGATGTTTTTATATGCGATTCCATTTACGACAGCAATTACTTTTATCGACAAGCGAAGTGTAAATGTTGTTGATGTGTACATCTGTACGTTATTATGCCTAACAGCGTCAAAGTAGGACCTTTCATTGTTCGCATTCGAGGTACAGTACAAGACACTTTTCTTTGTCGGCGATATGAAGACTCAGCTCTCATTGTTGGCAGTCGATCCATTGATGACAGCTGATGTTGAAGACCTACCTTTTGTTGTTAGAATTTGATGCAGAAAGTGTTTCTTTCATTGTTTTCAGTCCACACATAAGACCTACCTTTCGTTGTTCGAATTCGATGTCTTCTCTGATGTTGAACATTGAGCTTAGTTTATACAACGAGTTTACAACACATTCACAAAAATATAATCAACATGTAAGTTTACAAACCTCACTATCCATTTTGTAAACTTATTCTTATAGATTCAAACACTGTCTTTCAACACTAAAGTTAAAGACGAAACAAAGCAGAATTAAGTTCTGCTGTTACTGAATCTTTTCCCTTCCAATGCGGGTTATTCACAGGGGGAAAAAAATAAAGTTTATTTTATATCTCTCTCCCTCTCGCATTGATATCTTTGGTTGTGCCGACCGAACCCTGTCAAGTTAACACACTGCGGTATAAAAAAAAACACACACACAACTACTTAAAACTAAGCACTCTTAAACGAATGTCAACCACCCACACGACCTATCCAGGAATCCTAACTGGGCCACCTAACAGGGAGGGCAGGGAGGACAAATCACTTACAAATGAAGTAAAAAAAAAAATCACATTCACAGGGTTGTCAACTCGACCTTAACCTAAGCCCTATGTCATGGCGGCTACCGCATCAAATACAGAGTTGTCTGACCCGGCGGGTTGTTATGCGCAGTCTGGGGCCGGACTGACGTCATGATAGCTCGTGTCGGTGCTATGGCGTACCTGATTTGCTGCAAGTACCCAGCCCATTCTCCTGTGAATGGGTCCTCAACCGCTAAAGATTCAGCCGATACTGTTTTGGTTTCAACGTTACGGTTTGCGCGCTGCTCCTTGGTCCTGGGTTCGTAGTCTGCTATTGCTGACACCACAGCGTTGCAGCCGTTAATAGCAGGGCACAACAGTTTATTTCAGATAGGCACAGAGCCATGGAGATCTTGCACATATCACATCACGTCACATCACATCCCGTCACATCACATCACATCACAACACACTCTCCATTTTTTGTTACACACAGGTAAACAGTAATTATCTTCGTAGCCACTCTTATAAACACGACACAATTTCAAATCACACGAAATGACGCTAATAAACCACAATGAGCCTGCCTGCCTGCCTCTTCTACCTCAATATATTTTAGCCTACCATTTATAGCAAGGCTAACCCTCATATTAACGGGCATGAAGCCTCTTCTACTTCAGTATATATTAGCCTCCCATTTATAGCAAGCCTTACCCTCATATTAACGGGGCATGAAGCCTCTTCTACTTCAGTATATATTAGCCTCCCATTTATAGCAAGCCTAACTCTCATATTAGCGGGGCATGAAGCCCCTTCTATTTCAGTATATTTTAGCCTCCCATTTATAGCAAGCCTAACTCTCATATTAACGAGGCATGAAGCCCCTTCTACCTCAGTATATTTTAGCCTACCATTTATAGCAAGCCTAACTCTCATATTAACGAGACATGAAGCACCTTCTACTTCAGTATATTTTAGCCTACCGTTTATAGCAAGCCTAACTCTCATATTAACGGGGCATGAAGCCCCTTCTATTTCAGTATATTTTAGCCTACCATTTATAGCAAGCCTTACCCTCATATTAACGGGGCATGAAGCCCCTTCTACCTCAGTATATTTTAGCGTACTATTTATTAAAACAAATTTAATCTTCCTATATAATTTTTGCGTGGGACATCCTGAAGGCAAGACCCCACTTGTAGGACCCATTTTTAGATAGCAGAAAAATTATAAAATGGATCAGTAAATTGTATTGGCAAATGTGTGCGTGTGTGTGTGTTTACGCGTGCGGGGATCAGGAAAACTCTTGTGAATACGGCAATGAACATTAAGGCTTTGGGGAATATCTTGACTGGCTCAGCAACTATTAGGTTTTAGCTTTTCAAGAGGGATTCGCACAATTGGCCATTTGTGTAGAACAGATAAACATACAGTGAAAATTTGTTTTTCGTGAAGGAATATTTTGAAGCAAAGCAGCACAAAAATATGGAATTTAATTTTAATAGAATATGTTTTACGATATAAGCTGAGACGAAACGCACAAGATGATGTCTAGTCATTGTCTTTGTTGTTTTTTAAGTTGGAGTGTTTCGTGCAGGTGCAAAATCTGAGATAATTATCAGATATATATGTTACTACTGGTCCCACTGTATAGTGGTTGTGGAGGGGGGGGGGGGGCTGTCCGTGTTACGACTGGCTTTGTAGTTCAGTCTGAGAATGTCACATTCAAGTATTGCACTGCACACACACAGTGACGCTAAAGTGACAGAAATAAAGTTTGAAATGGGATTTTGAATTATATTTCTATACACTCTGGTACACACAAGGCATTTTTCTGTATTGCATACATGTTATAAATTTTTGCGTTATAGAACACCACTGTAATAGAAGTAAATTATTTTCGATTTTTCCGTAATTTATCTAATACCCTGCCGGTGAATAAATCAAAAGACCACGACAGTAATGATGTTGGGAAAGTAAAGGTTAAAGGGATTTTTAGGAAGCTTGTCTCCAAACACTGAAGCGTGCTTTGGACGATAGCGTTACAAAAGGCAGCAGTAAGGACCTGGACTGGAAGAGGCTGGTTCAGGATATGGCCTTTTATTTTGATGGTAACATTCTTCAGTGATCCATAATAATGTTGAACATCTTGCAGATATGAATATGTAATTGAGGGCTGAAAGTAAAGAACGTCAGTGTTTCTTTCATATCAAATGACAAGGCCATGTAATGTTAAACGGGAAGTGCAGTCCATGGCGATGATTGAGAATATCTAGAGGGGCTGAGAGAAAGATGCACTATGTTGATAATCCAGTAGGCTTTATAAAAAGAATCTGTTGTGAAGTCATTACTACGTTGATAACGTTTATTGAAAAAATAGGGCATACGACGTCTTACAGGAGGTTGACTAAGTAAATGTTTATGACAATTGTTACTGGTACTTTCCTGAAGAGATGTATGCCAGGTAAAGTGGTAAAATAAAAAGGTGCAAAGGGATATTTTATCCGTCCGTCCGTCCGTCACACCTGATAAAATGGACTCCTCTCATTAAAAAGATTGCCGTACTGTCCCCAACGTTTTATATTTAAAGTTTAAGCACGACGCAGTCTCTAATCACTTTAAGTTAATCACGCCTACGGCTTCACGTGTTAAAATTTAAATATTACTCATGTATTTAAAGATTACTTAATCAATTATAAATGCTTTTTACACACACATCAAAAAGCAGAACTTTTACGCACAATAAGCCCTTCCGCTAACTTCCGCAGAATTTTACGCTGATCACAGTATTAGCAGAACGCGCTTAGATATAAACATTTCCCTGTGCATTGTGTCACGCTAGAAATGCCGTCTTGAGCCAGTAAATATGTACTGTAAAATGTTGTAATAAATATTCAATTTAGTTACGGTATTTTCAAAGGTGACAAAACAAGAATCTCTTTCTTTTCAGTTCTCCGAGGACCAATATCGGCCCCGTAACATGGTCTGAGAAACACTGATACGTAATATACAAATATCTGCACATATCTTGTGCACATGACTTGTGTCTCATGGGGGAACCGAATTTGTATATTCTACAGCCAATTCAATGTAGGATGCCAATGGGCACAAATGAAAGTACAGATTTTGTAAGTTAGTGTTTGCCGGCCATGCAAAAGCAGAGGTACGAAACTACAACCAGAAAAATAAGGAAATATTAGTTTGTTAGTATATTAGAAGGGTTAATCATGTACTACAGACTGGCAATTTGTAAGATCATATGCGGAAATTGACATAAAATATTTTCTATCCCCAAATCTGACGTCATATTATGTGACTTCATTGTTAGTGGCGTAACTGCGTACTGAAGGAACAAAACGTCACATCACAACATTATACAGTTTTAATTGATTTCAAATCTCTTAAAATTACGGTGAATGTGTTTCATCTAGCGTATAAATTAGAGAACTGATACACAGTTTAAAGGTAATTACAGGCATGCATGACTTAAGTTCTGAACCAGGACTGTTTCTTCATTAAATCTTAAATTTGTTACTTCTCCTCTCACGCTGTAATGCAGTTGGTAAGATATGCAGCCTAAATGAGCAAAAACGTATAGAAATAAATTTTTTTATGAACAGTATTTCTTGTACAACTTTAATTCACAGAGACGTTATTTAATTGTACCTTTTCTGCCTGCCTTCGTCTGCCCACAATACTGGCCAATTTTATTAAAACAATCACTGTGAACCCTTCGCGACGAACAACGTAGTTCCTCACAAAGACCATAAATAATTTGATTTTTATGGCACACATTTTTCACATAAATTACTTCCGGACGTCACGCCAACTACAGAAGTTATTTACTGTCAAGTTGTGATCAGTAAATTCATTTGCAGAACGTAAATGAACTGAAGGAATATAACTTGAACAAACATTATTATTATTATTATTATTATACGCTATACCATGCGAACTTCTAAGTAGTTACCAACGATTCGATGTATCGGATGATCATTTACTCAAAGAAGACATGAAGATCAAACCAAGTCGATACAACTAACCACTCTTTTCACTCCATGATGCGAGGGAAAAGTAAGTCTGTTTCTATACGTCTAATGTAATTGCAGGACCACGAGGTTCAAGGAGGTTCATATTTGTCTGAGCAGCTGCATGCGGCACTGAACAGGGTACATTGGAGAAGACTTGCGTTGGCTTAGATGTGTTGAATGGGTCACACAGCAATTTATAGCACTTTATAACTGAAAAATAATAACAGTTGCACGCGAAACTTGAAAGACCATTTTAAAGTAGGAGCTCATACCAGAACTTTCTTAAGATATCAGATTAAATACAACTATATATATGCATGTGGACTTCCAAGACAATTGATGGGTTTTATCTTCATTGGCCCTTAACAAGACAAATACTGGGACGTAAGATATAAGGAGAGGAGTTGTGTATAAGGATATTGCAATAGAGGAAAAGAAGTCTGTCGTGGTTGAATTAAGCCACTAGAGCTTACGACTCAAGAAAAACACAAAACTTTGCTTCACACTGGTTGAAAATCCAAAGAAGCATTGAAAATACCATGATCTATAGCGATTTCCGGAATATAACGGGAACGACACTGTGTATTAAATAATCTAAAACATATTAACCGATTGATAGCTGTGATATACACAGTACCGAAACTGTTGTCACGTTTGCAAGATAAATTGTGTGTCTTTTGCGATACCATTAATAACATGAAACGAATATACTTATTGTGGTCTTGCTAACCTGCTGAAGTATCAATTAAACATAATTAGTTTAAGGTTGGAGATCCCATTGTGATTCAAGTTAATAATTAACTGTAAAGAGTGGGACACTAAATATCACACTTCATTTGTTTTCCGCATATTAACTGTATGTGCACTTGATTGTTATTACACTCGTATAGCTATTCACGTAGGCCTATTTTGTTTCCTACAAATTTACGTACTATAAATATGCCCTACGAAGAAAATCTTCAGATTTTTCTCTGAATCACTGATATTTGTGAATTACCAGAGCTTGCCACGATATCCTATTCAATTTGGGTATTAATCCCCTTCTAAAGCACATAAAAAATTATTTGTCAAAAATGGAGCCATTAGTAATAAATGTGATTTCATATTACCTGGTTAATTAGAGACATTTTATCGACGATTGAACAACGTAGTGTTAAAAAGCAGTGGGATATAAATCGCCAAATTTAGACAATGTGAAAGAAGTGGTCCTGCCAGGCAATGTCTAGTGAAACAAGGTAAAATCACAAAGATAGAAGGTACCTGGTTGGAATGCAATCGGACGAACTTCTGAATACTTGTGAATATCGTGATTTGAGTACTTTAATTTGTGGATGATTTACATACACCGACAAGAAATCTGCACAACATCCGCCGTTACACTCTTCTTCGTAATAGTTATAACACATATAAATGTCACTGCCCCTTAGAACACAACATTTAATCCTGCATTTTCCTATATATTTGTATTAATATCTCAAAGTACCTATCTCGAGCTGCCACCTTAGAAACTAATCAAAACTCAATTGCTCAGTCTTAAAGTTAAGTTACTTGCCCACCAAGATACGTGAAATAAAGCCCCATGGCCTTCAGACTTTCAAACATGGCTACGAGGTTACAAGACATTTGTCATCCTCTACTTCACAAAAATGAAATACGGACTTTCCGTTCAGCAAATAACTGACCTCTAAATTTCAGACGATAATATTACTGAAATAAATAGGTGTAATTTCACCAAACCACACAGTTATTAAATTATAATATTATAATTAAGCTGCTGTAACACTTGTTTTGGCGCCCCGAAAGCTGCAACACCAAGATGGCTAAGAACGACTGCGCAGGAAGGTTCATGCTGCGTGAACAGCCCTTAAAACTAAATATACAAAGATGGCTGAAATAGTATCTCCGATCTTCTATCATTCAAACATGGCTACAACTTCATAAAGACGGCATCTACTGTACTGCATATCGTAAATAAGAAGTGTGCCCTCTCTGGTCAGCAACAAACTTACCTCCAGGAATTTGAAGATAATTTTATGGAAAAAAATATAAGAAATCTTGAAGAAACTTTATAGTAATTAATATATATTATAATTAAACATTTTTAAATATATATTTTGGCACCCTGAAATCGGTACCCCAAGATGGCTGCGAACTTCTGTCAAGGTTGCTTCCCGCTAGGTCTATAGTTCAACATATTATGTAAAGATGGCTGAAATACTACCCTTGCTCTTCCATCGTTCAAACATGGCTACAACCTTACAAGGATGGTAACCATCGCTCTCTGTGTATCATATATATACGTACAACTTATGCATTTACTGGTCAGCAACAGACTTACCGCTATAATTGAAGCGATAACGATCAAAAATAGAGAAAAATTTATTTTATTACAAATTGTAAATACTAACGTTTAATTTTATAATTAAAATAGTTTATTATTTATTTTGGCGCCTCGAAACCTGTAGGACCGCCATTTCTACAGAAGCTTTTAATAGAATTTGCATACTGCGTGTGTATTTCTTAAATATTATTAGAGTTTTATGTTGCCAAACAGAACAGTTTTAAGCGTACAATTTAACATACAAATCTTTCTGAACTTGTAAATAAATTAATCACGTAGGAAGCCCTAAAGACAGAACTTTCTTTACCAATATATAAAAGTGCGCCAAAAAGCCTAGTAACTCTAAATCGTGTTTCACATAAATTAACGGAAGTTATGAGCAATAACTATGCAATTCTAGCCTTCTGATTTTCAGTTTCAGGAATCGTAATAGTGTAAATATTTAGTAAACTATACTTCAAAATACACTGGACACTTTTTTAGCATTGCACATAAACATGACCGATAAGATCGACTGTGTGACTAACAAACGAATGCAAGGTCGTTTATGAATATTTCTACGCTAGATTTACTTTCATCGCGATAATATGAAATCACACAATGCTAATTTAATCAACTTACGGTATTAAAACTCTTCTAATACACAAAACAGATTAATAAAGCTCGAAAGATTTGGACAGGCAAGTCCACTGATACACTTTTCTCGGGGTTCAACGTCTCTCTGTCGTGATTGGTCGAGAGTTGGTATTAAGAAAGGACGACTTCTAAATTTATCCGGAAGATGTCAGTCTTATCGATATCCACTGCACCTCCATTCCACTGTCTGCTAGTAATTTTTTTCACGAATTTTTCCAAATATCGGGTGTACTTTTACTGATTCTTTAAATTTTTATCTCAGTATTTAACCAACTTGATGCACAAAATTTTGGTTCACAATAAGTTTTATTTCATGCCTCTACATGTTTCGAGCACATGTGCTCATCATCAGGAAGTCAAAATTGCATTACACAGCCTCTGGTATCATCACACCTATAGGTGTATTACACAGCCTCTGGTATCATCACACCTATAGGGTAATATGATGATACCAGAGGCTGTGTAATGCAATTTTGACCTCCTGATGATGAGCACATGTGCTCGAAACATGTAGAGGCATGAAATAAAACTTATTGTGAAACAAATTTTGTGCATCAAGTTGGT
>Ga0123353_10007012_pt1 | contig 15151 bp, 7 predicted proteins | sample TergutLab28metaG_3_FD_92763 | JGI IMG/M metagenome (GOLD analysis project Ga0123353, IMG submission 92763) | Labiotermes labralis P3 segment gut microbial communities from Petit-Saut dam, French Guiana - Lab288 P3 | ecosystem: Host-associated > Arthropoda: Insects > Digestive system > Gut ... | reverse complement strand
TAACTTCGCCGACCGGCGGCGGTCGCTCTGTCGGTATAGTTCGCGTGCGGACTAAGGCCACGGAGTTTAGTTTAGTTTATCCTTCCCTTCTTACCTAAACCACCCTGTCGGCGGTCGGATGAGTTTTATTCGGTGATGATAAATTCCTCCCTTCACTGAACTGACTGGGGTAAAGTAATACACAAGGGCGTTGTAGTTCCATGTAGAGTGCGTCACTATTCAGCATTAAAATATTTAACGTTATCTGGTACGTACACAAATCTCCTTTCCTTCGCTGGGAAAAATTTGGGAGGCACTACTCTTCTGAACGGCCGGTGCATAAGACTGACAACCTTACCACCATCCTGTGCCGTTGTCACGAAATCTGGGAGCCTTAACTTACTGGAACCCTCTAGGCTTGTCCAGGCCTGCAATGGGACTGCTTTACCTTTACCTTTACTCTTCCGAAAGTTTTCATACATGCAGAATAGTGTTGTCATCTAACACATGTGACTGAAGAATCCACGAACTTCTATGGTTACGCGCTTATGCCCATTTGCACACACGAGGATACACGTGCAGACACGTAGAGGTAGGTATACACAATAAAGATTTGATAACTAAGAAGCTTCGTTTGATAAAATCTTTTTGACAATCTTATGATCCCTTGAAATATACACAGCCTCAGTTACAGTCTATTCTGGTGAAATACAATTTAACGACAGCAAATATCATGTTTAATTTACATTCTTGTTCACGTGGGCGGAATAGAGACATAAATAAGGGGTGCCCCAATAAGAGCGCAAGATTTAATTATGTAATACATTTTTCACAATAATGAGGTGCTGTACCTTAGTGTAGCTAATCGCAAACATGATAAATGACAGATGTTACAGTTTCAGTGCCGCCAACCTAACAGAACGACAATGGCGCGCACTTTAAATCTTGTACTGTTGTTTGGACACTACATATTTATTTTAAAACTGGTATTTGTCGTGGACTGAAATAGCGTAGTCAGTATAGCGACTCTGTACGGATTGAAGGGCCCGGGGATCGAATCTGGTGTGGCCCATCTAGTCTTCTATACAGTGGGTCAAAGCGGCTGGGGCGTGGCATTGACCACCCAACCCATCTAGCGTCGAGGCTAAGGAAAGAGTAGAGCTATACCTCTGCACCTCGTCTGTGCCTCCCTGGCAGATATTAGGGTGATTTTGTAATACATCTTGAAATAAATTTTTCACAATAATAACGTGATGTTCCTTGGTGTAGCGTTCCGTGTCTACTAATCGCAAACATGAAAAATGACAGATGTTACAGTTTCAGTGTCGCCAACCTAACAGAAAGACAATGGCGCGCACTTTAAATATTGCACTCTTGTTGCGACACCCTACACCTCACACTATCCCTGACAAAAACAATTGGGTATTCTTTTTCATAGCAATTGAAGCTTTGCTGAAGAAACAGATTAAGAATTGGACTTCGTAGTGACAAGCAGATCCAGAAATGGTATGCAAATAAACAGCGAAAAATAATTCTTAAATAAATCAGTTTTAATCCATTACAGTGGCTGTACGGAAACTAAACATTCATTTTAAAAAATTCATCTTAGCATTTCACACGATATGACGCTGGATTTTGATACAGTTATGGGGAATACGTTGACAATGCCAGATCTAATTCAGTCATATGAAGCTGTGGAAAGCAAGATGCTGCGAAAAGTCGGTATCACATTATGTTCCTATGAGGTATTTGACGTTCAGATGAACTTGCATCGTGATAAATTCTTATAATAAAATCAACTGGATGCACTAATTTCTCAAATTTATTTTTGGAATAAACCTCTACATGTTTCGGACAGTTCCTCTGTCCATCATCAGGAGTTTTTCACTGTAAACACAGCAATGGTATAAGTCATACAGGTTTACTGACAGCTTGCGAGCAGGATCAGGAAGGAACTGCAATTATGTATGACATATACAATTGTTGTGTGTACAGGCAAAAACTCCTGATGATGAACAGAGGAACTGTCCGAAACATGTAGAGTTTTATTCCAAAAATAAATTTGAGAAATTAGTGCATCTAGTTGGTTTAATTATAAGAATTCCTACGAGTTGTGAAAACCTCCTAAAAAAAAAAAACTTACGTCACATTTTTATAGCCACCCCTTAACCTGCTTTACACAGAATCCAGGCTTACAGTATGCGAGAATTTTTTAAGTAAAAACCTCTTTCGGATGTTAGATCACCAAAAATGGCCGCGTATTAATCATAAATAACAAGAGCCACAGTTAAGAGCTCAGTGTGTCGTCTCTAGTCTTGAAGCCATTTCTACCCAACTAAATATCACGTTACTCTACCTGGCGTAACGTTACCATCAGACAGATCGGTTCATCCCATTACCATTCTGTTGCTTTTTGTATTAAGAGACAATGGATGGAACCGTATAATTACGTACGGAATGTTTTTGTTGTCTTTGAAGTCTTGCGAGCAAGCAATGAGAGAACAAACATGCCCATCAGAGTTACGAACGCAATGCAGTGCTGGTGTGTCAGCATCCCCTATGAAGACAATCACTACAGTTCGCATGTCACTTTCAACACAATACAGCCAAAAGAACCCACCAAAGAAAATACTTGCCTACAGTTCTCTTACCACGAAGCCTTTTCATTTAATATACCATCACCACCTTATGCGGGTAAAGAAAAAGCGGTTCTTTTTGTAAGGGACGAAATATAATAAAAAGACCTCAATAGGATTTTTTAAAGACGGAATCCATTTCATAAGAGGGGCTTGGTGAACACCACGAACGTGAAAGGTGAGATCAAAGATGGTTCCCGGTCCTTTATACTGTTATTTAATTTTCTTTTTCTTAAAATTGATTACACTGTTCTACGAAGCTCGATTCCTAGGGTATTCCTTGCGTTAATATTCTATAAGTGGGCCGGGTAGCTCAGTCGGTATAGCGACTGACAACGGGCTGGACTGTCCGGCATCGAATCCCGGAGGGGACGAGATTTTCCGCCCGACCTGACTCGCCCTGGGGCCCACCCAGCCTCTTGTAAAATGGATACCGGGTCTTTCCCGGGGGTAAAGTGCGGTCGGGGCGTTCTGCTGACCACTCACCAGGTTCTAGTGCTGCGGTCATGGAAGAGTAGAGCTATACATCTACCCACCCTCTGGGCCACACCGGGTCTGTAACGGGATTACTTTAACTTTAATATTCGATAAGGCTCCGTCGAATGTACATCACGTCTAAATGTCTAAATTCGTTACTTTATGGACATCAGACGTTGTAAAATGTCCATAAATGCAATGGTATTTCTATTGAATTGATTCCGATGTAAAGCAATCTCTGGATAGACCTTCAGGTTTTCAGGAGGTTGAGGTCTTCAGATTTAATGACAATAGACACATGAAGGTGGTAACGTTGTCAGCCCTACGCAACATTCGCCTTTACCGTCCAGGAAATATTCACAGTACTCATTCCTGTTAGAGGCTGAATAGACCCCAGGGTCACTGGGCGGCCGGAAGGATTACGTCAATAAAGAACTTCAGTGACACCGTCGTAAATCGAACCCGCGACATTCCGGTTTGTGGCGCAGTGCCTTAACCAATTGTTACCGCGTGCCCCATCCAGTCCGTTGTACTTATATTAAATCAATGGTAATTTCTATTTACCGTCAAAGACAATTTACTGTATTCAACAATACTCGACAGTGCTACGTACATGTTTCGGTCTATACGAAAATCGTCAGCTATGTGACCTGCGCTCTTCCACGACAAAACGTAGGGTGTAGTGGTAATTCCTTACTGACGTTTCCGTACAACGTATCGGCCCCCATCTTCAAAGGCCAAGAAGCCCTTCTTGGATTCTTGACCCTTGAAGATGGGGCTGATAGATTGTCCTGAAACGCCCATAAGGAATTATCACTACACGCTGCGTTATAATTCAAGAAGAGTGCAGATCTCTCCTTCTTCATGGTGGAAGCCTAAAATCACGCATCTTCAGACATGTTGGAATTTTCCCTTAAATTCCAAAATACTGCATTGCATTTATTTTTTTTATACATGCACGTCTATGTCTCAAGATGGTAGGGTAGACCGAAGAATGTAGTAATGTGTAGCATTGCTAAATACAATATATTGTTGTCTTTGACGATGAACACAAGTTACCATTTAGGTATCGCATGTGTGCCCAAGTTTTCGGAAAGTTACTGGACCCTCTTGTGTAAAACTCTCTACAAATTATTTTCATGCAATAAATACATGTATGTAAAGTGAAATCCGGTGGCAGTCTGCCCATTTCAATGACCTATCTGATACTGGACAAATTTTGGTATTGGAAAATGACTCTAAACTAAAAAATGTCTGAGGAGCGAAAAAGTGGTTTATGTCCGTCTAGTAGAAGGTCTAATTCATGCAAACCTCTAATAACGCCTCTTTAATTCTCTTAAATGCGAAAAACTTTAATACAAAATGTAGATCTCTTTTTTAAGATCTCATAATACTGTTAAATTCTTTCAAAGTGCAACCAGAAATTATTTAATTAAACAAGATGTCGGATAAGATGGGACGCCAGGCAGCGTGATGTTTGTTGCGCAATTGGCTGCGCAATTACAGACTTCTGCGTGCAGCAGAAGAGCAACAGGACAACGTTGTATGGAATACTTCAAAACAAAACATTTAGAACACGTGTGTATGTCTACATACAACTGTGTAGCCACAGTTGTCTTTGGATACTGAAATTCTTATAGAATGACCAATAAGATTCATTTAATTACGTACTACTTCTTGTTGGGGAATTCATAATTGAGCACGTCCACTATATTAAATTTGGTTCCCAAGACAACTCTACTTATGTACTCTTTGGTATCGATATTAAGGATAGTTGCATATTATCTCTGTAATTTAGGTTCCTTGAACAAAGACTGGTTGGTAAACCTGTTGATTATTGGCAAACCTGCCAGAAAAGCGAACAAGGTGTTTTCATTTCACCCCACTGCACAACACTTCTCATTTATGAACTATACAGTCTCTTAGCTGGGGACCGCGGTGACACAGTGGTTAAGGTGCTGTGGTACAAATCGGAAGGTCACTGTTGTCATTGGAATTTTTTTTATTGAAGTAAATTCCTTCCGATCGCACTATGGCCCTGGTGTCGACTCAGCCTCTAACATAAACGAGTACCAGGGGCATTTCCTGGGGGTAAAGGCGGCCGGTGCCTAAGGCTGACAACCTTACCACCATCCTGTGCCGTTGTCATGTAATCTGGGAACCTTAACTTCCTGGAACCCTCCGGGCCACTCCAGGCCTGTAATGGGATTGCAACAATAATTTTTAGTTCTTTTAAGATTGATGCATATTGATGTAAGTTCTAATGTTTTTATTTATCATATATACATTGTCACAATATATCAACATATTATACATACTGAACGTAGCAAGCTTATGTAACTTCAAAAATGACACGTTTCGATGGAATGCATATTGTTGTGTGAACTTACAATAAACGGACGATAAAGTCTGTACTACATTTAGCTACGAATTTTTAAATTTAAAATGCTATACGACGCCGCTGTTCGTGGTATATGTACGGTTTTTTTTCTGAACAGTATTCTTATACTTATGCGTATTGGACCGTGCATCATCTTGATATTTGAATAAAGGTTGACCAACTAGATGACACTTGCTTTATTATCTACTGCTCAACATGTTTCAGACGTTAATACGTCCATATTCAGGAGCTTGCGACTATTTGTTGCGTTGTGTAGGCTGACTTGAGGCGTGCTGGTGTTATGTAGCGCGATTGTCTGTTGGTGATGTGGTATCCGAGTGTAGGCTAGTGGTTCAGCCTGCACTCGGATACCACATCACCAACAGACAATCCCGCTACATAACACCAGCACGCCTCAAGTCAGCCTACACAACACAACAAGTACTCGCTAGCTCCTGAAGATGGAGTATTAACGTCTGAAACATGTTGAGCAGTAGATAATAAAGCAAGTGTCATCTAGTTGGTCAACTTTTTTCAAGTATTCTTATACGTTATACTTGGTCGAATAAAACTGCGGTTATGAATATTAACCTACGACTGTGGAGGGAAGCAGTCGGTTCCAACTGCTGCAGTTATCTCAGATAGTACCTTAATAGAAACCACTAGGAACCTCAGTCAGAATATCTGGTCTCCGGTACGAGGTGTGAACAGGAATTCTATCAAATATGAAGCAACAATGCTGTGAATAAACGCAAAGAATTTCATTACAAAAGGGACCGAAATAAATTCTATAATTCTGACTTTTAAGCTTTTGGCGCCGGAATTATTTTTTTTTAAATTTTAGCACACCCTGTATATAAAATGTGAATAATACAGGAACCAAATATGTTAGAATTATTAAACAAACTGCATTTTGAATAGAAAAAAAGGAGAGTATATACCATGTTTAAAATATTCTGTACCTATATTTGTTGAATAAATATATAAAATGCAACTTTGGAGGTTAGCGGTGCGGTATGTCAACTAAAGTTGACGTTAGGCGTCTAAAAGTTAAATCTCCTGAATCAAGCATAATATAGTGTTGGAAGTTGCTCATGGTGTGAAATAGATGTGACACAGGCGAAGTTTCGTAACTTGCCTCTATTTTATGACCAGCAATGGTGGCTAATTTTATGAGCAATTCGGGAAACTTCTGAACGATTTATTGGTACCCTAAACTCCATACTAACTGATTTTCACTCTTATCCCAAATTAACATCAAAATTAAAGAAGGCAATAATAAAAAAATGTGCAGCTACGACAGATGACCACCTAAAGACTCTATAAATCTCTATACGCTGAGTACATTATACATGTACGTGTATATACCTCAGGCAATAAGCAATTTTTTATTTCATGAAATTTATAACTGACTCGTGACATTTTAGGTACGTGACACAGACTATATGTACAACTTGTAACATATGTTCAGTAACACTGGGCAACCTTCAGTAAAATACAGGGTGAGCATAAATTCTTTCCCTGATTACTAACATTTATTACTAGAAAACTACGTGGAATACAAACACATTTTTTTGCCATTACTTAAGATAGTTTCTAAAGTTATATGTCATGTGTTTATTGTAACATTAGTAACATTTGGCTTTTGGATGCAACATTTCCAAACAGATGGATTGGGAGAGATAGTCCGACACCCTGCCAACCACGATCGCCGGTTATCACCCCCTTGACTTCTTTTTATGGGGGTATGTTAAGGACAAAGTGTTTTCGACACCAGTTCCAGATATTACGAATTTGAAGGCAAGAATAACAGACGCTTTTGCTACAATAACTGAAGATATTTTGAAGAACACGTGGAGAGAAACTGACTGTCGATTAGACGTTCTCCGTGCAACAAAAAGGAGCACATGTTGAAGTGTACTGATGTGTTGTAAAAAAAACTTCTTGAGTTATATTTTGGGGGAAAAAATGTTTGTATTCCACGTACAGTAGTTTTCTTGTAATAAATGTTTGTAATAAGGGAAAGACTTTATGCTCACCCTGTATTACTAAAAACACTCCGTGACAGTGGATAGGGTCCAGCACAAGATTATTATTCACTGCCAGTAAAAATGGGCATATTTCAGCGGAAGATTAGTAAAATGAATTAAGCACTGTCAAAAGCCTTGGGGGAGGCACGGGGTTGCTACTTCACATTAGCCACACAGACAACATATGCAGGAATTATGCTGATATTTATCAACATAAAACATCTGTGGTTACTGATGTGGAACTATAGGATGAAAACTTATTGGAGAGGCTTCGAAGCGAAATTTAATTAAACTGAATAAAATGATGTCGGGGAAGCTTCTTTGTTGCTATGAACGGGGAAGTCGTTTGACAAAACAACAATGTTGTTGATTAAAGTGCTTTCTACAAATAGTTGTTAAGTTTTGTTTTCAAGACGATGATACTGACGGACATACTGATACAGAAAACAAGGGGCAAGTGGTTAATGACGCGGGAATATATGTGGATAAGAAATTCAAATATTAGAAGGTCCGTAATGTATAAGACAATGCTATCAAGATTCTGGAAAACACAGTCATTTTTTAGGTGAGTTGGCAAAATTGCGAACAGCACCTGTTAGCTTCGTCATGTCGGTTCGTCCGTCCGTCTGTTCGCAAGGCGTAACTCGGCTCCAAATTGACGGATTTTCATGAAATTTGATACAAGATTATATTTCGAAAAATCACTCGAGAAAATCCAAGTTTTATTAAAATATGACAAGAATAAGAGGTACTTTAAACGAACACTTCTGTACACTTATGTGGCCGGACAGGCCACTGATGAGAATATACAGGGTCATCGAAAGAGTTGGACGGGATTGAAACCGCTATTACTTAAAAAGCACTTGACGGATTTACATGTTTCGCGTCTTAAAATGTTCAGAAACGTTTAAAGATTTAGACTTACCTTAGTACATTTCAATACGTACACCGTTTGTAGCTTTGGGGACGTCCAAACGAAATTCTATCTCCTGCCACATTTTCTGAATCATGTCTCGTGTTACAGTTTCAATGGCTGATGTGATCCTGTCTTGCAGGTGCTGGATATTCCTTATTTTCTCAGCATACACAATGTTCTTAATGTACCCCCACAGGAAAAAATCAAGTGTAGAGAGATCTGGGCTTCGAAGTGGCCAGAGTATTGGTCCACCCTTTCCAATCCAGGCATCAGGGAATCTCTCATTTAAAACGTCAGTCACAAAGCAACTGAAATGAGGAGGAGCTCCGTCTTGGATAAAAATAACCCTACTTACAATTTCTTGTTCGAAGGTTTCAATCTGTTGAAACACGTACTTTTTAAGTTACAGCGGTTTCAAATCCCGTCCATCTTTTTCGATGACCCTGTAATATGGAGCATGCGCTTTGCATGCTGTATAACAAAGGCTATAGACACACCCTCGAAATATATATGTAATACATATTGCTTTTCACGGCAACAATGATTACATGAAAGCGCCTCACTGTTACGCCATACGCACATTCCCTGTCTTCTTCCAGGATTCAATAAACACTATAAAATATATAGGAATGTCACGTAAATTCGCGAAAAGGAACAGAAAAGGTAATTTTTACATGAGAGTCCAAGCTTTGTAATGTTTGAACGGCGTACCCATAATGAAGCAGACGCACAAAGAGTTGCTACTTTAAATAAAAATATTAAAAGACGCTTAAACAAGTAACAAGTAATGTATTTACAAAAGAGTTATAACCACCTACCATAACGCGCATACGTTCCGAGACGACGAGACGGAGGGTATACGAATACAAATATTTCGTAGTAAAATCGCATGATTACAGTCTGAAATGATGACGTTCAGAATACACTGAATTGTTAGTGTTCGGGTTGAAGACACTGACACCGACGCAATCCTCATATTTACAACACTTTACACACAGGTGCTATGGAAATGTCCCTGAACAGTGACTCACGTGTATGTTGATATTAACACGTTACACCGATGGCGTAGATTTCCGTACTCTAGTTCCACATATTTTAACCATTTAAACGCCGATTTAAATCCCATGTGCCATTTGCTGGCATTATTAGGAGCTCACCATATTCTCCATATTAACAGGATAAGGGTTAAATCATGCGTGACGTCTTGACAGGTTCTAAATAACTTACATTGTCATGCATAAACTTTCAGTTTTGCATATACTGCGATTTCGGTCCGTACTTTACTCACAAAAATGTACATTAGCATTCCTACATAAAACTATATAAGTCTACCTTAATAAAAGTTACCTAAAATAAACGCTGTATTAATATCGATTTAATACAAAAACACAATACCTGAACACTGTACGTTTATTTATTTACTTAATTAATTGTTTAAATAAATGAACGTAAAGAGTTCAAGTGCTGTCTTCGTCTGGATTTAAAACGATACTGATTAACTAGCACAACAGAATGACGTTACCTACATTTGTTTCAGCCATCCATACTCTGTTGATCAAGAAATAGTAAATATATGAATGAAAAGTGTTCATGTGTTGTTTTTGTCTGGATATATAAATGATATCGATTAATTAGCACAAACGGATTATGTAATCTGAACGCTGTATTACTTTGGAGTTATGAAAGCACCTTGCACTATTTTTCACTGCATAATACCGTAAAATCGTCAATTTTAACCTCGCACCAACACATAAGTTGGCATACAGTGTTTTACCCCAAAAGTGTCAGCGTGTTGTCACACTTTCAGTTGCTTACTCATCCCATTCAGCTTAATTTACAATACCAACTTTATTGCAGAGTAACCACATGGAATCCCAGTCTGACCTTATTTCTTAATTAACACGAATACATGGCTCTTAAGTGGGCCGGTTAGCTCAGTCGGTATAGCGACTGACTTACGTGCTGGACGGTGGGACGAGATTTTCCGCCCGTGCAGACCGGCCCTGAGGCCCACCCAGCCTCCTATAAAATGGGTACAGAGTCTTTCCCGGGGGTAAAGTGTGACAGGGGCGTGCTGCTGATCACTCACCCGCTTCTAGTGCTGCGGTCATGGAAGAGTACAGCTATATCACTACCCACTCTCTGGGCCACACCGGGCCTGTTACGGGATCACTTTACCTTTGCATGGCTGTTAAAACGCTTCACTGAGGTGAATACTTGCGCCAGAAATTCCCAATCTTATTGGCTATTTTACACTTACATATTTACAGTTCACATATTACATGCTTAAACACTCTTATTCCTTTCTATCATGGAGCGATTAATGCAAGGTTACTTGAAACACACGGCAGTAACATTCAGTTGAAAAAGACTCTCAAACAAACAAAGATGACATTCAGTTGAAAAAGATCCTCAAACAAACAAAGATGACATTCAGTTGAAAAAGATCCTCAAACAAACAAAGATGACATTCAGTTGAAAAGGATCCTCAAACAAACAAAGATGGCATTCAGTTCAAAAAGATCCTCAAACAAACAAACAAACAAACATGACACTGAGTTGAAAAGACCCTCAAACAAACAAAGATGACATTCAGTTGAAAAAGATCCTCAAACAAACAAAGATGGCATTTAGTTGAAAAAGATCCTCAAACAAACAATGATAACATTCAGTTGAAAAAGATCCTCAAACAAACAAACATGACATTCAGTTGAAAAAGATCCTCAAACAAACAAACATGACATTCAGTTGAAAAAGATCCTCAAAAAACAAACATGACATTTAGTTGAAAAAGATCCTCAAACAAACAATGATAACATTCAGTTGAAAAAGATCCTCAAACAAACAAACATAACATTCAGTTGAAAAAGATCCTCAAAAAACAAACATGACATACAGTTGAAAAAGATCCTCAAACAAACAAAGATGGCATTCAGTTGAAAAAGATCCTCAAACAAACAATGATAACATTCAGTTGAAAAAGACCCTCAAACAAACAAAGATGACATTCAGTTGAAAAAGATCCTCAAAGAAACAAAGATGACATTCAGTTGAAAAAGACCCTCAAACAAACAAAGATGACATTCAGTTGAAAAAGATCCTCAAACAAACAATGATAACATTCAGTTGAAAAAGATCCTCAAACAAACAAAGATGACATTCGGTTGGAAAAGATCCTCAAACAAACAAAGAAGAAATAAGAAATATCAAGAAAGAAACCCAGTTTCGGAGGACTGGGTACTGATAAACAGCTGCAGTGCTGGCCGAGTTCTCTTTTATTCCTGAAGACGCTGTTTATATTGTCTGTCATCGCAAACACTTCTAAACAATCAACCACGAATTGCCATGAACCATTATTACATAGATCGTTACAGATGCTTTCATTTATGGCTTGGGTCAAAGTTTTCATTTTCTCTATCCACGAGACAAAACACAACGGGCGAAAATAGCAGAAAAGTATAAAAAGATGAAGATCGAGGAACTATATTAGAACTACCAGGGTTACAGCCGAGGAAGGAATGGGCGAAATTAAAGACCCAGGCCAGAACACAAGAAAAAGAGGATCAGATATTGGGGGAAAGATGCCGTATTCCCTCAGGAGCTATTGCGCAGCAACATCGATTGATTCTCCCATCTTGTCAAATACATAATCAACACTAATTAAGTAGCATAGCCATAGTTAAAACTGCATCCTCTAGACAAGTAATTGTTTCACAGTTACCGAAATATCTGAGTTCGGGCCATGCTTCATGCAAAGAAGAATTTTTAATTGGCGAGGGATATCCGACGCATTTACTAAAAAATCATTCAAGCATTGCCTGCAAGTCCAGTATCTTACACAGAACCCGTAATTGATACAAACATGAGCTAAACTATGGAAACGATGGCGTTTTTCTTCCGTAAGAAAGGGTTTTCCGAAGCATTTCCCTTTCATTTGTTCCGGTCCAACCACATTTTAAACATCGCTAAGGCGAAAGCTCGTCAATAAACCTTGCCATGCGCCAGTCACATTCCATCCAAATCACTGTATTTCCTATGATTCATTCCAATATTTCTTTCCATTCTCAATTGCTGACCTAAAAGCTGCCCATTTTGTATACAAGTAGGTACATTTTAGTTTATCCTCACGAAATACATGCTGAATCTACCAAAATAACATGCATTGGTGAGGCTACTTTAAAAACACTATGAAGGCCTATATGCAGGAAATTCCTTCGTTGCGTACGAGTGAGTCACTTTGTTGTAATTTTCTTTTGTTTTAGAATATACAAAGGGTACCGCGGTAGCACAGTGGTTAAGATACTGTGCTACAAATCGGAAGGTCGCTGGTTCGATTCCAGATGGTGTCATTGGAATTTTTCATGGACATAATCCTTCCGATCGCACTATGGCCCTGGGGTCGACTCAGCCTCTAACAGAAATGAGTACCAGGAGTATTTCCTGGCGGTAAAAGCGGCCGGTGTGTAAGGCTGTCAACCTTACCACCATCCCGGGCCATTGTCACGTAATCTGGGAACCTTTAACTTCCTGGAACCCTCTTGGCCACTCCAGGCCTGTAACGGGACTGATTTACCTTCCTTTGTTTTTTAGCATATACACATTTCTTACAATACATTGATTCGGAATGCCTGCTCTTCACTGACTGCAATTTGAGAAATTTTTCTTTTGAATTTTAGGGAAAAATGTGATGTATTTCACTGGTAACTGAGCATGTGATAATTTTGTACTTAATCGGTCACATTTTGTTGACTGTAACAACGTACCAGGGTACGGCTAAGCACATCTCTACAGTTCAATGGCATTCGAACAGCATACAGAACTTGCTCGTACTCAGTTACGAATTTTCCAGCTCAACAACGCTAATTTTTCAGGAATCTAACCAGATGACAGAACGAATCTAAAAACAATTACAAGTATACATTACAGTAACTAAACTTTAGTACTAGTATTCCCTTGTACGGCATTTTTGGGTTGAAAAAATGAAATATCCAACCGAAGTGGTTATTGTCTTCGAAACCTCCTTCATGAAACCCCGAATGAAGAGAACTGCGTTAAGGTACACAGTAGGAATTACACGATACATTCATATCTTCCCTTAAACAACAACTTTTTATTTACCCCTTTAAACGCCGAGTTAAATCCCATTTGCAATCTGCTGGCATTATTAGGAGCTCACCATATTCTCCACGTTAGCAGGATAAGGGTTAAAGTGCATGTACCTAATAATCAGTCCAGGCCCGAATCTTTCTGTGTGAACATTTCATAACAAGATACGTTTTTACGGTTAGGAGTTGTTAGCACCTCGCCCAAACCCCAAGCGGCAGGACCACCCTTTTTCGGCTATCCGCGACTGCTTATTCCATATATTCGCAGCTACCCTCCTTATCGGAGGCCGTTCCTCCATCCGCAACCTGAGGACGCGCCATGCCGTAGTGACAGGGACCCAGTTATCAATGAGGAGCTTAATGATCTGAACTCACCCAATATTGTTCGGGTGATAAAATCGAGAAGAATGAGATGGGCGGGGCATGTGGCACGTATGGGAGAGAGGAGAGGCGTATACAGGGTTTGGTGGGGAAACCTGTGGAAGACCCTGGCTTAGATGGGAGGATAATATTAAGATAGATATTCAGGAAGCGGGATGTGTGGGTATGGACTGGATCGAGCTGGCTCAGAATAGGCGTACGTGCGGAATCTTGTGAATGCGGTAATGAACCTTCGGGTTACACAAAATGTGGGTAATTCCTTGACTATCTGAAAACCGGTTAGTTTCTCAAGAAGGACTCTGCTCCATTGAATAAGTAAGTATCTAATAATTTTAACTGGTAACGCAGTAACGAACTCAAAACTCGCGTTGTTTTCTACTAATATCAAGAAATTACTTTGGTGTTAGGTCTAAATATTACGTTGGCGCTAACTGATAACGGCAAAAAGTGCGTACATCTTCCTCAGGATGAAATGTAATAGTGGTGTGAGACGACACAGCTTACCGCAGCCACATGACGGCTAATCCTCACTAACTGGGCTAGACCGCAACTGTCTAGCACAAAGCTGAGCTGTCCCTCAGGAGTGTATGTTGCTGCATCGCGTTTATCTGGGGCATGAGGTCCTACAGGAGAGCGATACTGGAGAACGCTGGGATTTGAACGTGCGTTTCCAACAGAGAAATGAACTGCTCTAACCACTAAACCTCTAGCAATGCAATACCCCGAATGAATATTTAAACTCACGCAATAAAACCAACAAATACATGCGTATAAATTATGTATTGTCACATATTATTAATTTCCAACATGTTTCGATCGCTTTTGCCATCACCAGTACGGTAGCTGCATAGCAATACCACAAATACAATGAACTGTCAAACTGTGTAATTGGATCCAATCACCGCTGTAACAGATGTGTCATACGCTCCATATGGTCGCAAAATGTCAGCTTATATTTGTTATAAACACTGAAATTTAGTGTTACAAAAGCAAAGATGTGTTTATTGTTGTAAGCAGTTAATATACACCCTGTTTATTCCGCTCAGGCGTGTATTACAAGCGGGGCCGTTTGCTAGTTTATTGTAATATTAGTAAGAAAGGTAAAGTGATCCCGTTACAGGCCCCAGTGTGGCCCAGAGGGTGGGTAGAGGTATAGCTCTACTCTTCCATGACCGCGGCACTAGAAGGTGGTGAGTGGTCAGCAGCACGCCCCGGCCGCACTTTACCCCCGGGAAAGACCCGGTACC
>Ga0123353_10007011_pt1 | contig 15151 bp, 8 predicted proteins | sample TergutLab28metaG_3_FD_92763 | JGI IMG/M metagenome (GOLD analysis project Ga0123353, IMG submission 92763) | Labiotermes labralis P3 segment gut microbial communities from Petit-Saut dam, French Guiana - Lab288 P3 | ecosystem: Host-associated > Arthropoda: Insects > Digestive system > Gut ... | reverse complement strand
TCTTGCTTCATTTTAGGCGTTTGCGAAAAGCTATTAGTATTCCTCATGATACGTCCCTCCGTCTCTACGCACAGGTCGACGCTTCTCTCACCTGAAGGATTTTCGTGAAATTTTGTATTTTTAATTTATAATAAATTTTTTATACTTCCTGTTTTTTTTATTAAAATGGGCGAAAACCACAGACATTCTGCATGAAGACCTATTTACATTTATGTGATTGGTCTTTGTAATGAATTCAGTCTGCGTTTTCTACGAAGTAAGATTTGAGGCTGAAGAAAGAATTTGTAATATAAAACAGCAACTAGGATAGATTGTGTTCATGTGAGGTACGTAATGAGGACGAAAAAATTGTTCACAGCCAAACCGCGTAATTGAACATGGTCGATTCTATACCTGTTGGTAGGATATGGATGCAACTTACACGAACAATAACAGAGCGGACGTATGAGTAGGGTTACGCCTTGAAGACATACCGCAACGTATTTGTTTCTTACTGAAAATACTCATGAAAATACGCGCTATTCACGCCCATTGTACACGGTTGACAGTTTGACCAGAGGAAGCTTTTTGTTATTTCTATAAGGAAACGCTTTCACAAAGGAAATGAATACCACGAAGAATAAAAATGACTTTGTCATCACTAACATAAATGCCTAGACGGGTGTATGTATAGACGACCTTGGCGCCAGGGGGGTGCAGAGGAATGCTGCCTAGCAGTCACTCTTTTCAGACATAACTACTATTTTCTATGATCATCATCATCTAGCTTGGAGGGTTTTAGGTCTCGTGACCTTTTTCCGGTCCCATTAATAGTGGAGATGTCTTTTGAGTGGTCGTCCTTGGCTTCGCTTCCCACATGGCAAATATTTCATAATTAAATATGGCAGTCTGTCTCTGTCCATTCGCCGAGCACATTGTGTCCATTTGTTTCTGTGATTTTGAGCTTTCTTTGCAACTGGGGATAATGCCTGCTTATAACCAAACTGTCTGGAGGTGGACTTTCCTGTCAAGAGACTGGTAATATCTCACTGGAAAATTTTGAAAACCAACAAGTCTCAAATACAACAACCGGGAAGAGCTAAGATAGTTCTGTTTTTAATACCACGCAAACTGTTTAGTTTTGCCGTACTATAAATGGAATTGCACTTATGAATATATATGCAGTTGGCAAAGTAGTTACAGACCTTTTTTCAGCTGGCTTGGATTTGAATCAAGGCGTAGGCTTATATAAATTATGAATGTTGTATGAAGAATATAAAGTTGACGAATTAGATTATCGAAATTTCATTAATTCTTCAATCTTGTTACAAATTTTGTACTCGGCTTTTCAGAAGTTTCGCAATGGAAATAAAGTAAATATTTCATTTTAAAATACACGTTAATTATGAACATAACTAGACACATATTTTCATAGCACAACCAACAAGATACGACGCTTCTTAATTTATTTATTTCTCTAAGACGTTCTACATATTTCAGACTGCCACCTGCAGGCTAGCAGCAGGTGGCAGTATTGGTCTGACAAATACCTGACGCTGTATGTGCGGTTTTGAGCTCCTGATGATGGAGGGAAAAACCGTCTGAAACATGTAGAGCGTCTTACAGAAATAAATAAATTGAGAAACGTAGTATCTTGTTGGTTGTACTCTGAGAATATATTAACGATGCACGGACATATGAATGTTAAAAAGATAATAACTAGACACATATTTGTGACAGCAGATTCCTTAGCAACGTCGGCACACACTTACCAAACAGGATCACGTTACACATCGTAAGACCGCAAGCTTCATTTTTACTGCTGCGATAACCTCATATATCGGAATTAACTGTTGTGTGCAGCAATAGTTCAATATGCACAGTCTGAGTACAGTCAGTGTGAATGATAAAATAACATTTCTGGAACACTTTGTCTTGTTTACACCATTAACATTCTTCAGCCTTGGGTGTGACCTTCCGTGCCGAGAAATTTCACACCAGCTCTGATGTTGGCGAAAACATCTCTACTTTCCCATTAATCACCAGACAGAGATAGGTTCCATGTTTCAAAGTTTCCATTCTCTTCATTGTTCCTTTCTCTGTGCTGTATACTCCTTTTACTTAGAGTAATTCGGCAGTTCTGCCTTTTCTCCTTTTTTATTTCCGAACCATTTTCTTTCCCTTTAGCTTTAAAGACTCTTCTCTCTTTTTAACGGGAAGGAACGTATTTTGAGCTTCATTCCATAATTAATCCCCAAAGCATTCTACGAAATTGTTCTCTGCAAAAGCATATCGCATTTACACACTTCTTATTTCAACTCGGTATCTTGAAGTGGTTGTAATGAAATGTTAATCCGCTATAGATTAAGAGCTCCAACATTATAAGTTTCATAATTTATTGGCCAATGACTGCTAAATATGATTTTCGCATTGCTAGGAAAGATAAACAAATAGTGCTTAATTTTTTACATTGTGAACATTTTGCAACGTTTAAAAATATGTCCCTCAGTTTCTTAATTTTTACCCACGACATTTGGTTTAGGCTTATAAGTAATCTAAAAACTTCCTTGCTAGTTCTCTAAATGCATTCGGAACTTTATCATTTTTAGAACAAATTTTGACGTTCTGCTGACCGTGCATCTCAGTATATTTATCTCAGTAATTAACCAATATGATGCACAATTTTTTTTTTACAATAAGTTTATTTCATGCCTCTACATGTTTCGAGCATATGTGCTCATCATCAGGAGGTCAGTATTGCATTACACAGCCTCTGGTATCATCACACCTACAGGTGGTCGTCTTGTGCACGAGACGGCCGCCTATAGGTGTAATGATACCAGAGCCGAGTTAATGCAATTTTGACCTCATGATGATGAGCACATGTGCTCGAAACATGTAGAGGCATGACATAAACTTATTGTAAAACAAATAATTTGTGCATCAAGTTGGTTAGTTACTGAGATAAACATTTTTAGCATGTTTATGAATTTTGACTGTGAAAAAAATTGCAGCAAATTGTATGCATGACTTAATTATATATTGACTAAATGTACCTTTGAAAACCTATGTTTATAAACAATATATACTTAAAAATATGGATAATGTAACTGTACTTACATGGCATGTTGTATATTGTTCGTACCGTGCATGTCGTGCAGTCAATACGTCATCCGACAGATGCACTCTGTGACGCACCCCTTATGACGCACATCAACTGCTGGATGTTTCGGCACCGAGGTGCTATCCTCAGGGACTAACTGTAACGAAGATGTATAGGCCAACATGCCAATATATGTTCCTCTACTCCTTATAAGAACGATTAAAATCTTCAAATGCTAAAATACAAAAAAATTGATAAATTACGTAATTCTGATGTTACATATTAAAATCATAAAGCTGTAATTTATCAGTTTTATCAATTTTATGTATTTCTGCATTTGAAGATTTTAATCATTCCTATCGGGAGGAGCGGAAGATATGTTGGCATTTTGGCCTCTACACGACCGTTATAGTAGCTCCCTGACGATGGCACCCGAAACATGTAGCAGTTGATGTGCGTCGTAAGTGTTTTTATCACGGAGTGCAGGTTTTGGGTGATTACTGAATCACCTGAGACTGCTTTTTCATCATAAGACACAGTCGACAAAGACCTTTCTCAATATATTTAGCCTTATGTAGCAAGGTTTCCCCTGTCATTGAAGTAAGACAAAATATTCACCTGAAAAAAAGCGACCTTTTAATTGTGTGAAGTCTAAAAGCAATACCGTTTGAACTGAGAGGAAAATACTGCATAGTGAGCAGATTACACCAGCGGTATATCATATGACATGTGGTTCAACATCGGATCGATAACGTGTTTCCTCCAGAGTAATTTCAACTCCTATTATGTAAACATGACCTATAATTGTGACATCGCTAATTAATGTAAAAATTTCTTATTTCTGACACCCCGCAATTAGGGCTGTAATGAAAACTACAACATCCCTGAAGACTGAAACCCCTATATTATGTAGGTCCTCTATAAATGAATCCAATTTCCAGAGACACATTGCAACTTTCTGTAGCGACAGTTATCTGGCTTTTGTAGCCAGAAGGTACCGGGTTCGCTTCTCGGCCAAATTACTTAATATCTACTTTCTCTCTCTTTTCTCACTTGAACGCCAGGCTACTGTACTCAGAACGTTTTTCCCTTACTTACTCGTCGTCTGTAATCTTAGTCCCTTCTTATATGAGAAGAACGTAATAACGTGCCCTAAAAATTAATCGGACTAACACCCCTGAACTGATATTTATCACAACAAAACCAAAGCTTTTAATACAATTTACTTTGGCAAAAACCCACACATCCAGACTTTTTACTTCGCCAGAAATATCCGCGTGATCGTTCATCACTATCGCTACTGGCGGCAGTGCAAATCACATCACATTCATAACCAATAAAATCGGCTGAAACAAGCCGTGGATTGAAAGATTACAGTTGATTAAAACATCAACCGGGTTTATCATTTATAATTTATTTTTGGACGTTATTGTCTCTAAATTTCCTTCGACGTCTGCAGTGTAAATAAATTAAAGCATTTTTAATACACGAGAATAAATTATTTTTGTGAAATATAATCACATATTTGCTCGCAAAAAAAATTGACAAATATATGCCAGAAAATTAATCTAGAACGTGCGTAAGATTCGGTTATGTGACTGTATTATCTGGTGGTATCCGACATCCATATTACTCCCACAAAGAGAATACCCATTTGTCGTAGGTCTCTTTCTTGTGGTAATACACCTGTGGCGGTTTATTGTTCTGCAGTGTGATTTATGGATGTCGGTGGTACAGGACAGTGGTGCTGACCCACCTGTATGCTGGTTATGGGTTTGTGTGCTGCAAAGTTGTCTGACGAATAAAGGTAAACTTACAACAACCACATTACAGGCCTGGACAGGCCCTGAGGGTTCCAGGAGTTTGGGGCTCCCAGATTTCAAGACAATCGACACATGAAGGTGCTAAGGTTGTCAGCCTTACGCACCAGCCGCCTTTACCCCCCAGGAAATACTACTGGTACTCATTTCTGTTAGATGCTGAGTCGACCCCAGAGCCATAGTGCGGCCGGAAGGATTAAGTCAATGAAAAGTTCAAATGACACCATCGGGAATCGAACCCACGACCTTCAAAGGAGAAGAGTAAGGTGATTAATATCTAAGAAGGAAGCATTAAAAATATTTTAGAATCTTGAATATAAAGCTGAATAAGTTGAGTGGACGACTCATTGGTTGTAGATTAAAAGTGAATGGAAATGTGAATATGGATAATGTGAATATGGATAATGTGAATATGGATAATGTGAATATGGATAATGTGAATATGGATAATGTGTAAGCAAATTTTACGAAAGGAACCACAGCTACTTTAACGCAAATCTTAAGTTTTTCAGCACGTTTTGAGTCTGAAATTCTGTATGTAATATCAGGTAATCAATCTGTATATCCTTCCATTACTGTTATTAAAGTAAGTATTTAAATAGATTACAGCTATGTAGGTCGGACGAAAGAAGCAACTAACACACAGTTTCTTAAAACTAACGATTGGAAAGTCGAGACGGAGTGAGGACTGGGTTCACTGCTTCTAACAAGTCCTGAGTCATTAATTTTGTCCGCAAAATTTTAAGTTGGTGGGATTCAAAACCGTCATTAGTTCTTAGTTTCTCGAAAGAAGTGAGGTGCAAATATATAGGTATAATATTATATACATCTTTACTCCGTTGTTTAAGAATGTTTCTAATTATTTAGAATATATAATGTTGGTGATAGACGAGTGAATGGCTATAGGGTAAATGGTGGAATGCTTCTGGCAGAGAAAAGCCGAAGTACTAGCAGAAAACTTGATCCAGTGTTAATTTGTCCACCAAAAATCCCACATGAATTAGACTGGGATTGAACTCGGGCCTTCACGGTGAGAGCCCAGCGAACAAATGTCTGGGCACTGCTACAGAAAACTTTGTCACTTCTTTCAGATGAAAATTAGCTAAAATACACTGCAGTTGTTTACAAACAATATTTAGAGTTTCGAAGCTTTTCAAAATAATAACTCTTGGGACCTCTGTGAATGTAGCATTGCATGAAACATGCCTTAGGCAGCGTGCCTTACTGCGGCCTTTGAAACGGTAACAGACATGGCCAAGTGTCGCAGGGGACACGACAGATCGCAGGCCAACTACTTTATCGAGGTGAGCTTGCGGAATGGACGGGAACAAGTTCTCACTTCACCCAGTGCTTACCGCTTTCCGATCGACGCCCTTCTGTAGCTGTACGAGTCCTGTTTCCTGTTTTATTCTGTCACCGGCCTCTTTCGACATTTCAGCTTTAACTTTGAAGTTGTTGTGGTTGGGGTGGGGGGGGGGAGGAATTTTAAGGTCTGCACTGGGCCCTACTTGCACGACAAAGACCACGCCTCCAAGCATCTAAGTACAGATGTACTCTTATTCTGGGAGAATGCGTGGCGAAATTCGGGCACCATAGCCACCATCCTGACTACGTTACTTCGTGTATTTCTGAGTTTTTCCACCTTTATTCTGAAGGATATGACGACCTCCTCGTGCATTTCTTACACATCCTTCATCATCGTTTTTCCCTGTTATCCGAATTCACATAAATTCTGCAGTTAGAATACCACCATTAAATGATCTAAGAGCTATTTCGAAAACACCTGAAGAGCGTTTAAATGTGCTATAGCTATATAAATTGGGGGTGAATTACGCATAAGTAGGCGTAGCATATTAGTTCGAAAGTAGCGTGTCTGCATTTAACCCTGGACCTCTGATATTTTAACTGTACTTGGGTCAATGAAAGAAGGAACACGTTCATCCTGTCAGTGTTTCTTCACCCCCTCCCCACCACCACTGCCAGTTACCACAGGCTGGCTTACTTCCTCCACCGTCACTGTTAATTGACCTGTTGACGGTCTTGAGTTGTGCTGGCAGAGTAGGCAGCCATCTCCCACTGTGTGCATTCTTTCGCTGACTCGTTTGATTTACTCGTATGCAATTTAGTGGCGACGTTACAACTGATGTGGTTAGCTAGAGCTGAGTGACGTAGTGATAAGAATAGTGAATAGAAGGAATCTAGATCATTCGTTTCCAAGGCGTGCTGCCAGGGGATCCATGGATACGTTTCCGTAATTGCTACTTTAAAGTGGACTTAATGTTGTTAATTAAAGGAATAATGATTTGATAAAAATAATCGCGGAACTTCTTTAATTGGCGATGAGTTTATTTCTTATGAGCCTTAGAACATGTAATTAAGAAACCTCCTGTAACCACGAAGCGAGCGACAGTCATTTTAATTAAAGTATAATTACGAACGCATTGTTGCATATACTAATGCTATGTAGTAGTAAAAATACAAGGTAAAGCAGTCCCATTACAGGTCCGGGGTGCTCAGAGGGTTCCAGGAAGTTAAGGTTCCCAGATTACGTGACAGCGGCCCAGAATGATGGTAAAGTTGTCGGCCTTAATCACCGGCCGTTTTTACCCCCAGGAAATGCTCCTGGTACTCATTTCTGTTAGAGGCTGAGTCGACCCCATGGTCATAGTGCGATCGGAAGGATTATGTCAATGAAAAATTCCAATGACACTATCTGGAATCGAACCAGCGACCTTCCGATTTGTAGCGCAGCATCTTAACCACTGTGCTACCGCGGTCCCCGTCATATATTAGTAGCTCTCTAAAATCAGTTCTCAGATATAAATTTTGAATCTTGGATACCCATCATCCAGAGACTCCATATTTACGTGATGAAGGATATGAGGCTTCGTGGTTACTATTCGAAGCCAAATGGGGCCCGCGAGCAAAACGGCGTGGGAAAAGACATACATGAAGATGCTAACTATACTTTTTTTTGGAGTGCCTGACGAGAACAACTCAATTTTGTGCCTGAATATCTCGGTGATCTTGCGAAAATTCGAACTGTGCATCCCCCTAATACACACATACACAGACCGATAACAAAACTGTTCGCTTCTTTACCAGATTTTTCATGATTTTCGTCGTTATCCGCTTGTTCTTCAGTGAAACCGCAGAACAATGAGAAACTGTGTGCTTCAAGTGCTCCTTCCGCTTCTATTTACCTCCCTGCTTTGAAACTCAGAGAAGGAGGCTCGATATTTTTAATTATTTCCCAGAAGCTGGCTGTTTGCATAGGGAAATTTTAAAAAGGAATAGCACTTCGCACATACACATTAATTGCCTTGTTCATTGTGTGACAGCCACCTAGTGCGCTGACAGATGCCTGTGCGCTCTTAGATTTAACCCTCTAAAGACGAAGCGCACACTACTTTATTTAAAGACCCAGTCCGTACCGCGCAGTAAACACTTTTAATTTCGGTTATAAAAACCAATCAGTTTATACTGTAAGTGGCACAAGTCGCTGTTTGTTCTCAGATAAATACAAAACAAATAAATACAGTGTGGGCAGAACGTACAGTTGTTGAATGTTAAACCTGTTGGTGCATCACGTGACCGGTAGGCGTTAAAACGTTAAACGTGCAATAATATGCTGTTAAAAGTTGTCTGTGCATGTTGACACATCCACACCAACCCAAGTTCAGCAGCTGCTGTTGTCGACGATGATGATCATGGTGGTGGTGGTGGTGCTTGTGGGATGGTGGTGTGCTGGTGTTGGGAGTAATAGCAGTAGTTGTTCTTGTCGTCCTTGTTGTTGTAACTCCTTGGAACACGCTTCTTAAGAAACTAATAGAAGCTCTGCCATTTAAGAAATTCCCCGCCATAGAGAATCCTGAAATGAATAGACCACTTTCGGAACGCAGGCTTTTAAGGGAGGACAATTTGGTATTATATGAAAACAGTAGAATATGATAATATCAATTGGATCGCACAGGTTCAAAACAGAGTCCAGTTGCTACTTTTTTAAGCGCGGCAATGAACATGAAAAATTCATATCTGCAAGTATTTATTGTGTGAATGAGTAGTTGTATGCGAGATTAAACATATATTAATAATATCTTCGTAAAGGATCTATACTGTTGCTATTTTTATTATTATTATTTTTATAATATCTATTATTGTAACCATGGTTACCGTCTTCATTATTATTACTATTATTATTATTATTATTATCATTTTTATTTTTTATTTTATTTTTTCCTGTGGCGCTGCGGCCCAACGCGGGCCATGGCCTCCTCATTCTTGAGGTTTCTTGATCACAAACAAAGCTGCATCACAGTCGGTAGGACTTCTCTGGACGAGTGATCAGCCCGTCGCAGAGACCTCTATCTGACAACACACACACAACACTCACAACAGACAAACATCCATGTCCCCCGGTGGGATTCGAACCCACGATCTCAGCAGGCGAGCGGCCGCAGACCTACGCCTTAGACCGCGCGGCTACTGGGACCGGCTTATAATTATTATTGTTCTTAAATATTTAAAGCCTATCATATGACACGTAAAGACTGAATTATTCGCAGCTAAATTAATGTAATACTTAAAACTAGAATGTAAGAATGAAAAACAAATTATATTATTTGAGCTACTCCCTATCTCCCTAGTACGTTTATTTTCATACAGATTAATTTTTCTTCGAATTTCGACAAGCGTGACGATAGCCAATAAATACCAGTAAGAAGAGTTTTTTTTAAAAATTCTGAGTGTTTTTACTGTGCTTGTGAAAGACCTTTCTTAGCCTGCTAGCGACTAATAATGAAATCCACTACAAGAAATTCGATAACGTGATTAAGAATTCGTCTTAGACTGGCGGACTCCTACAACCGGTCGTAAAAATCCTTATACTAATCAGTGAAAAGGGTAGAGAGAGTACGGTAGTAGACAAGTCAGTCTTGTTTCATAAACATCTCCAATTCTAGATTTTTTAAACTATAATATGTTATTTACAAGGCCAAACACAAGAGTCAGTACGAGTTTTATGACGTAACAGGAGCCATACCGGCAACAAAAAATGTGGGAGCAAGTTTTGAACTTAAATTACGTAAATCATTACTCCGATTATCGTAGAAGTAAAAGAAAAGTGTTGTGTGAAGCTCTTCAACAGAAACGGTAAGTCTGAGTCATTCCTTTCGGACATAATATATATTATATTTACATCACACCTTCAGAGTACATTCTGTTATTGCACCAGAGGTAGCGCTGTGTTTTTTATTTCGAAAAATTCTGGGTTGAACTTTGGCATGGCTTTCTGCTCGCCTGCTTAAGGATTCTCATGATTTATTTCCAGTCTTCCCACACAAATTCCGAATAGTAGACCAACTTTGGACTAGTCGACGATTGCCTGCCTTCATAACCCCTCTGAATCCTTCCTTACTAATCACAGTCTTTATTGACGCTATGTAACGTATGCAGTCAAAAAAGCATTATGAAATAAACGAAGATTCGATAGCACACAATACCCTACTACCGCGCACTCTCTACATATGCTGTAGTGTCACAATCATTTCTACACAATCCGTTCTAAGTATATGACTGCCGTTATATAAAGAATATCAGATACGTGATTAGTATCTTTACCTGTTCTGCTAAGACAAGACCTCAGATACACTAGGAAACAAACACTCCTTCTAAATCCATCGCAACTTAAATAATTTTTCGGTTGTTTATGATTCAATGTTACACAACATATTCATACGAAAAAGATTCTTAAACAAGCAAATGGACAGATGCTATTAATCTGCAAGCAAGAACGGTCAGTGGATATCAGCAGAACGTTGAAAGGCCAAGTAATATCGATATAAGAAAAGTGTGCTTTACACTGAGGCTGCGAAAACTAGTCTCATACTTTGGCCTTCCCTCTACAACTTTCTCAAGCTGCTTCGTTTTCCTTTCCATCGTATTTCCCTTTACTTCCCTTCAGCTGTCTAGCCTGCCTGTTCACAGGAATACTGTTATTGATAACCTCCCTTAGAGCGAGGCACTTTGGACTTTGGAGAGGAGGCGGGGTGAATGGTAATACAAGAGTGGGTACAAAGTGGTAAGCCTCAAGCTCCTTTAGCTCCTTCATCCTTTGTCCTAATTTCCATGTCCTTAATATAGCGCTATCAATAGTTACAAAAGGAAGGACTTTCCTAGAACTGTCCGCTGTGGCACTGTCCATTGGCACGTAACACATGTGAATTAACTGTGGCCTGAAGCACTGTAGTTTGTGGCGTAGTCATCATTCTCGGCCATTATCCAACATTTCAGCTGCCGTCATCTGTCCGTCCCCGGTTCCCAAACCCTCCATCAGCGCAGTACTTTATAGGACATTACAGCGCTCAAATGAGATTCCTGTGCATGCAGCAATGGATCGATTGTATACAAATCCGGCTATACCTAAAATTTTGAAAATAAACATGACGTGTGTTTGTAACAGATATATGTATCCAGCACCATAATTAAAGTCTTCGGGGACAGATGCAAGTTACGGAACTGCCTCCTTCCCCCCCAAGTCAAAATTAAATTGAAAAATTCTTAAACTTTTGTATTACGTTTTTCATATTGCACGTTAGTTGCACGTACATTGATAATGAAGGTACGTGACAGTGAAGATTTTGAGTTCCTATATTGAATTTTGCTTTCGTAAATGTATGCTGCTGCGCCAGGAGCCATTGCCCCACTACTGGACCCCCGTTACAGCTCTGTTCTGTTCTACCAGACGAACAGCAACGCTTCGGAATTGTATTCTGGAGGTTTGCGTTTCGAATGTTGGCTGCCACGCCGACTGTACATCTTCGTGATTTTCTTCAGTTCATGCATATATTGACAATTTAGTGCCTTAAATTAAGGCACGACCACTTCATTTCTCAGTCTATCTAAATCCATTACTCACTACCTTCTTAGTAAGATATAGCGCCTTTAAAAAAACTACAAATAAATAATGTGTGAGATTTGAGATGTTGTGGGCGGTTGTTTCTAAAATGGTAGTGTCTTCTAGGGTTGTAATCTTATGAGGTAAAAAGCCCTGAGGGTTCTAGGAGGTTTAGGCTCCCATATTTCAAGACAGTTGGCACGTGAAGGTGGTTAGGTCAGCCCTATACACCGGCCGCCTTTACTCATTTCTGTTAGAGACTGAGTCAACCCCAGGGCCATAGTGCAGATGGAAGGATTATTTCAATGAAAAATTTAAATGACGCCATCGGGAATCGAACCCGCGACCTTCCGACTTTTAGCGCAGTGCCTCAACCGGTTACGCCCCTTTATGAGGTAATAAATATTTTACATAAGTTTTAGTTTTCAAAAATTTATTAATTAAGTTTTTTGTATAATTATCTTTCAGTTTAAAACATTTTGATGGGATTACCAAAGAAGTGAGGATAGCTCAGTCAGTATAGTAACTAGGCTAAGGGCTGGATGACAGGAATGGAGGTTGGATTGCCGGTACGGGAAGGCAACTTTTCTTTTCTTCAAAGCTTTCACCAAACAGCCTCTGAGCCAGGGGTTAACAGGGAGGCTTCCTGTGGTAAAGGAATCGGTGCGTGAAACTGACACCACACTTAGTGGCGAGGATCAGAATTAGAGGAACTGTACAACTACTCCCCCCATATGCCTCATGGCATGCACTAGGACAACTTTGCTTAGGCCTTTAACAGGATTTTTAAAAAGGTTTTGTTCTCGAGCTGCATCTTTTTAAGATCAGTGTGCTTTTAGATGGAGCATTCGAGCTTTCTACGTATTTTTAAAATATTTCAGAAGTTTGTTTTGCTATTTGTTTTGGTTTAACATTTCACATTTCCGTCAATATTATAATGTTCATTATGTAACTCCTGGTAAGAATAGTTTTCCTATAAAAGCACCTAATCTCTGTCTGAATTATATCAGTAAGTCTAGGTCAAGGCGGGTTTGTAGAATATTGCTCTGATAAAATAAAACTTTCTCCTTGTGTACACTCTTGATACATTCAACTTTAATTTTATTTTGCCCTGTGGCAGTTATTAAGCATCATCGCGAACTTAGGAACAAGCAAAAGGCTTTGTGATCGCAGACGTGCATTTTTTTTACACTGTCGTATCAGCTTGTCCTACAATTTTATAGTCACGGAATAAAAATAACATAATGAAAATTTTTCTCGTCGCGATATCAATGGCAAAACTTAACTTTTATGCTTTCCCAAGGACATTGCATTTTCGATTACCGTCCTAGAAAATTCCGTTGTGAAATCGTAATAATTACTTCTCTTCCATGACATTTAATTTTGTTTTCGTTGCGTGTTCTTTAAATGTACTCTGTCTCGTATTGCATAAATGACAGTCCTATGAAATCCGTATTAAAATGTACAAAGCTTAGTTCTATCGTTCCTAACGCTGCAAAAACAAGACTCATGTGTACACACTATGGCTTTTAAATAACTGACCTAAGATTGTGAACTACGGTACAGTGTAAAATAGTATCAAAGTTTATTTGTTTACCAACTGATGCACAATTTATAATTAAGGGGGAAAACATTGTCAGGTTCATTAAATGCCAAATAATACGATGGTTTTGTCACATAGAAAGAATGCAAGACACCTCAATTCCAAAAAAGATGTTGTACGGAAAGATGTATGCAACAAGACGAAGAGGAAGACCAAAAATGAGATGGCCTGATGACGTGTCCACGGACCTGAGAAAGATGGGGTAAACGAATGGAGAGACAGAGCGAGGGATCGAGAGTTCTGGAGGTGTATTGTAAAGGAGGCCAAGGCCCACCCCGGGCTGTAGCGCCACCGAAGAAGAAGAACTGATGCACAATTGAATTGTGTTAAATACAATTTTAAAATTTTACATTAAAATTGACATTAAAACTGCTCCCACATGTTTCGGTGTAATCACCATTATCAGAGAGCGCACTATTCAATATTGCTTAAGTTGCAACTTTAGCAAGATCGAACAGTGCGCTCTCTGATGATGGTGATTACACCGAAACATGTTGGAGCTGTTTAAATGCCAATTTGAATATAAATTTTAAAATTATTTTTAAGACAACTCAATTGTGCATCAGTTGGTAAACAAATAAACTTTAATAGTATCACGATGCACGGTGTGTATGTAAAAACTATTGTAAAATAGTGTTAGAAAACCCCCTACTGACAGTGAAAGAAGGACCACATATTCTGTAAGAATCTGATGATTTTGTACGTCACTCGACTTTGTTCTTTTTCTCGGTCATATGTAGACTTTAATAGAATGCTCATACATGTTGAGACTGGCTGGTTGTATTGATTTCCTTACAGCTACTTCGTTGACAACATCTGTGTATGTCAGAGACCATAGAACAGGCCTGTCAGACACTAGGGCTATTACTGTTTCTTATACATGCACATCGGTTGGTGTTTAAATTTAGACGTAAAATTGGCGCACAGGTTCAAAGCACCTTGTCCCCAGCAGTTAAAATGAAGTGTAATGAAATTGGCGTGTTTCTTGTACCAAACCGCTAGTGATGTCGCCTGTTTCTAAAAATGTCTTCACAGCGGTGACGTGTCTGAGAAGCCCGTTGTTCAACGTAATTAGTCAACACTAATCACTCGGCCGCTACGCCCCACTCCCGCTTTTCCAAGAAGGCGCTAGTGTGGCGCCATTAACATGCAGACGCTCTTACCATCAATCAGCGTCTGCACCACTTTCACAATTCACTGAATACTCAGTTCGAAGCCCCGCGCACGGTGAGGGGGAGGGGGTACTTTCTTCCTTAAACTGCTGTTCCGTGTAAGCTATATATTCTTCGTTTAGGCTTCCTACTCGCCCGTCGTAGCGTGAAGTAAGGAATGAAAATTTCTAAGGATGGAAGAATCCGTATGGTCTTCTCTACACAAGAATGGAGTGAAGTGCTTCACTTTTCCAACTGCCTTCGTTGTGAAACTGTGTTTAACTGTGGTTCTGACATTCATTTGTTACAAATATAAAAGGTTTTAGTTATTTCCTTATACTTGTGGCAGAAATTAGAGCCAAAATTTTGATCGTAGATGAAACTAGAATATGTCTTGTTAATCAACCGAAACAGACATGAGGTAAAATTTTGTTTTTAAATTAAATATGTCCCTGACAGAACATTTCATAAATAGGTACAGGTATTTAGTCAATAACTCCTAAACTCCGTGGCCTTAGTCCGCACGCGAACTATACCGACAGAGCGGCCGCCGCCGGTCGGCGAAGTTAGTGCCAACTTTTGCGAATAGAGGGGTGTCAC
>Ga0123353_10007008_pt1 | contig 15153 bp, 10 predicted proteins | sample TergutLab28metaG_3_FD_92763 | JGI IMG/M metagenome (GOLD analysis project Ga0123353, IMG submission 92763) | Labiotermes labralis P3 segment gut microbial communities from Petit-Saut dam, French Guiana - Lab288 P3 | ecosystem: Host-associated > Arthropoda: Insects > Digestive system > Gut ... | reverse complement strand
GGGAATTGGCGGAACGGCGGAACCGAGACAGAGGTTTTTCCTCCCCCCCGCCGTCCGCTCCCACCCATTACCCCCACTTACGCCTTGTTTCAGGAGGATAATATGACAAAATACCCAAAAATACGCTATAATTTACGCTCATGCAGTGTTCACTCGGAGGGATTCCCAAAGAGCGACGGACTATATATCCGTAGTTCATTCAAGGACAACGGACGAAAAATCCGTTGCTCTTGCCGGATTCACGGTCTTTTAATCCGTAGGTCCTGGGTTCGAGTCCCAGCGATCTCAGTGTGCGGTTTTCCGTGTAACGTGCTAGGGGGCTTTGACGTTTACTGTGGCGGCAAAGCCACTTTCAGCCCTCGCATTGTTTCCCGGCGGTGTTTCTGTACACCGACCGGGATTTTCCTTTTTGGGAAAGGAGGTGTGTCATGATCGACGTATCCTCACTCACCAACCTACAAGCCGCTGTCGCTCTACTCATCGAACGGAGTGGCACAAAAGGGCGGAGAGTTTGCGAAATTCAACACGAACGAAAAAGAAACAGCAAGCGGAGCATTGTACGGACAGTATCTGAACTACTTTCTCTTGACTGATCATCAGAGTCGACGGCGATGTCGTCAGGTATCATACCCCAATGGCGACTCCCACCTCCCTCGCTTTTTCATTTTCCCACAACGTTAACGTTAAGTTAACTGAACTAAACGAACTTAACAAACAGCATGCGGTAGTTGCTGATTTATTTTCGGCGAAAACCTATCGCTAAGCGAGCTCGGCTTGTTTTTTCCGCACAGTTTTGCTACAATGGCTTGGCAGTGTCGAGGGAGACAACGCTTAGAATTGTATGGTGGAACCTGCGTTGCAAGAATTTGAACACGAAATGCCCAGCCGGAAACGAGGGGTACCGCCCGGACTCTGGGTCCGCTGTCCCGGTTGTCAGGCGACAATTTTCGCCAAACAAGCCGCTAAACACCTGAACGTCTGTCCCGAATGCAGCAATCATTGGTACGTACCGGCTAGGCAACGCATCGCTCAAATTTTCGATGCCGGTACTTTTGAAGAATGTGACACTCACCTGACGACCGCTGACCCGTTGCAATTTAGTGATCGCCGTCCCTATCCTGAGCGAATCAAAGCCGACCAAATAGCGACGGGGCTTACCGAAGCCGCTGTTACGGGCATCGGCAGAGTCCGGGCGCGGCGAATAGCCTTCGGTGTTACTGATTCTCACTTCATAATGGGGAGCATGGGTTCAGTCGTTGGTGAAAAGTTGACTCGGATTGCCGAGCGGGCACAGGAGGAGAAGTTGCCACTGGTTTTTGTATCAGGGAGCGGCGGCGGAGCAAGAATGCATGAAGGAATCCTGTCGCTGATGCAAATGGCAAAGGTTTCGGCGGCACTGGCACGATTTCATCAATCGGGCGGCTTGTACATTTCGGTGATGACGAATCCCACGATGGGCGGCGTGGCGGCGAGTTTTGCGATGCTCGGAGATTTGATTTTTGCCGAACCGATGGCACTCATCGGTTTTGCTGGTCCGCGAACCATCAAGGCAACGCTTCGGATGGAACTGCCCAAGGGATTCCAAACGAGCGAGTTTCTGCTGGCACATGGTTACATCGACCGGATTGTGCAGCGGCAGGACCTCAACACCGAAATCGCCCGAACAGTGGACTACTGCGGATTTTAGAGCGAATTCAACGTTGTTCCGGTCAAACCAAAAAATATCCGAATTCCGGCAAATTTTGGGTTACAAATTTCATCTTTTCATGGTAGAATAGAAATAGTGATGTTCGGAATGACGGAACAGTACGCAAAGCGAGGTACACGATGAGAACGGATCGGGCTTTTACGTTGGTCGAAATTTTGGTGGTGATTGCCATCATCGGCATACTGGTATCGTTAGTGGTGGTGGCAGTGTCGGGGGCAATGCGGCAAGCCAAACGCGGCAGAATCGCCATGGAAATGAGTCAAATCGCAATGGCGCTCGAACGCTACAAAGCCGAATTCGGCGAATATCCTCCCGACATGTTCGACGATGAGGCCCTCGTAAGGCATGTCAAAAAACGGTGGCCTCGGTTCGAACTTCACGGTTCTGAGCCGTATGAGCAGGCGCAAAATATCCGCTATACTATTGCGTGTGTCTATATGAACGCGGACATTTATACTGAACCTTTACAAACCGAATGGCTCGGCAATGACTCGTATGATATATTTATCGCTGAACCGCTAGGCTCACTTACTTCCCTTTGCTTTTGGCTCGGAGGGTTTCCTGATAAAGAAGGAAATTTCGTCGGATTCGATGCCGATCCCGAAGCACCGTTGGGAAGATTCGAAAATGGCACTGGTGTCCCCAACAATGGAGATCCTTCGGCGGGCAATTGGGAAAGTGTTGCTATAGGCACCCCAGACAAAAAGGTTTTCTTGGAGTTAACTGTCAACAAAAACGTTTACTTCACGGGAGTGGGCGAATCCAGTTATATGGTTCCCTGTATTGTCAACAGGATAAGTTCGGATACTGTTGTTCCCTATGTCTATTTCCGTGGAAGGGCGGACGGCGGTGCGGAAGCCTATGGTGATTTTTCGAATCCAGGGCCGGGTGTAAAACACTTTGACTTTGCCAATATCCAGGCTGGATATGTCCCCGACGGACCTCGCGACGTGTCGGGTTGGCGCGACATTGGCGTTGCGGTTCCCTATGCTATGAGGGGAAGCGATTCGAGTAATGTGGTCTGGTATGAGTCGAGTAAATATCAGTTAATTCATCCGGGCTTGGACGGCAAGTTCGGCGAGGGAACCGGTTTACGTATCATCAATTTGGGTACTGGCATCGGCGCACAGGATTTGGACAACCTGACCAACTTTTCGGACTACAAGGAGTTGAAGAGTATTTTACCGTAAGTGAAAGGAGAAAAATGGAAACACGAGTCCCCGGCTAACTTTATTTAACCCCCCAAACCCATGCAACGCCATCAAGCACTATTACGGATTTCGACAGCCCGACAAGCGTTTACGCTGGTCGAGTTGCTGATTGTGGGAGCAGTCATCGCTATTTTGGCGGCGCTGACTCTCGTGGCGGTCAACATGGTTGCTACGACTACCAAAATAACCAAAACACGCGCTACCATCCAAAAACTGGACGTGGCAATGCAACAAATTTTCGAGACGTATGAAGAAGAGTTTGCCGTCATTAGAAAACGAGTTGCTGCCGATGACAAAACGAAGGACCTCGACAAAGAGACTCGACAGAAAATTGCCGCTCACTATATCCGAGACCTGATGCGAATGGAAATGCCGCAAAATTGGGCAGAAGTGCAAGAGTCCCCGCTCACACTCACACTCGGCGGAGAGACTTATCCCTGTGCAGACAATAACTGCAAAGACTGCGCTCCGTTTCGGGAAGGCTCTCCGTTACGGGTGTTCTACCCCACAATCGAGGCGAGTTCGTCGGAGTTGCTATTTTTGATAATCCAGAACTTGAATCCAGAGGCACTGGAAGCGTTTCACGGAAGCGAAGTTGCCGATACGAACGGTAACGGCTTGTTGGAATTTGTCGATGCGTGGGGAAAGCCGATCCGGTTTTTACGCTGGGCACCGGGGTTTTCCGACAGTGATTTTCAACAGAACGTGTGGAAAGGGACTAGAAATCGCACATGGGAAGAGTTACTGCCCGAAAAGATAGCGGCAACGGCAAACCATCCCGATTTGCTCGACGAGCGCGTCAATGTCGTTCCCGATGTCGTCGGCTGGTTTTTGTATCCGCTCATTTATTCCGCAGGTCCCGATGGAGATTACGGACTCGACGAAGGGAACCCATCGTTTCCACCGGACGAAGATGGTGGATTTTTCAATCCGTTTGCTTCGCCCGTCGGCATGCCGACGGGGTCAAGTCATTTTGACAACATCCATAATCATCAGTGGTACAGGTAGCAGTTAGCCGCCCCGCCTTGCGGGGCGCAGGAGTCAGACAATGCGAAATCGCCAGTCAGTACATTTAGGAATGACGTTAGTCGAGTTGCTCGTGGTGGTTGCCATTATGGTTTTACTGCTGGCGGTCAGCGTTCCGATGCTCCGACCGATGTTGGAGTCCCAAAAAACGTCCAACGCCGCCCAAGTTTTGGCAGGGGCATTTAAGCATGCCCGAACAAAAGCGATCCACGAACAAAGAGGTTATGGAATCCGGTTGATCCCTTTTGAAACCGCCCCGAATACTGCCGTACAGTTACATTTGCAAAAGTCCGGCACTGCTATTACCGACGTTGTCAATCCTCCCGAAGTTCGGGTAAAAGTGGAGGACGGAGTGATTATTCCCTACCGTTTTCAGGCGGGAGTATGGAAACAGACAGATTGGACAGGGCTTAATGGAAAAGTGTTATTAGATTTTGAAGAGGGGTACAGAATTCAATTTAACCGTCTTGGACGTTCTCTAAAATACAGCGAAGAGGATGGCGGTTTCAAGTTGGATTCCCCTTACGACAAACTGAATTTGCCGGAAGACGACCTGGGCAATGACGCAATGGAATACCGCATTTCCAAACAGGAAGAAGGCGTTTCGTTTGGATGGCTTCCGCCGATAGTGATGCCGCGGGGAACGATTGTTGACCTTGCTTTTTCCGGCGGCGAAGATGATAAAGTGGTTCCTCTCACCTTTTCGCCGGGAGACGAGGTCATCGTGATGTTCTCGCCCGCCGGTTATGTGGATCAACTGCACGTTATCAGGAATGGAGAGTGGGAAGAGTACAAGGTCAACGAAGCACTCTATTTTTGCGTCGGCGACTGGGATCGGCAAGTCGATGCAAATGGAAACACTCTTGCGGAGGACGGCAAATCGAACCTTGCTGCGCCGGCAACGTATTGGGTTACGCTCCATCCCAAGACAGGCGGAGTCCGCATAGCGGAGAATGCACCGGTTCGGGCGACTGATTCAACAGAAAGACTCCGCGAAGCCCGGAAATTTGCACGTGAACATTATTTTAATGTAGGGGGATTATAATGCAGACAACCAAACGATCTTCAGGGATTACGCTATTGGAAGTTTTGGCGGCACTATTTGTCGTCAGCATCGGCTTGCTCGGTGTGCTTGCCGTGATCCCTTTCGGTGCGATTCAAGTTTCCAAGGCACAGCACGCAGAGTACGCCTCTAACATGCTTGCCAACGCCACCGCCGAAGTTGTGATCCGAAACATGGGCATAGAATCGTGGGACAAAGTAACTTACAAGAAGTTTATCTGGTGTGAACCATACCCCATTTTCGACTCGCCGACACACATTGTGCATGTCCCCCGTGTTGAAGATCGGGACGATTGGAAAGATCTCATGCGGGGACAGGACGATCTCGCCTATAACACTTACGACGACAAGCGTCCTGAATTTAAATTTTGGAAGGACGGCAAACCGTTGAGTTCAGGCAAATACACATGGTTTTTCACCTACCTGCTGAAAGAGGGCGAAGACACGGTCATCGTCGATGTTCTCGCCTGCCGCAATCGAGTGCAGAGCGATGACCTGCAAGTACACGTTCCGAAAGAGTCATTTGCAGCCGCTCACAGGGGCGGGACGTTCACGTTTTCCAATGGCAACAATATAGTGGAGCGGCTCGCACAAACGAAATATGTGTTTGTAACGTGGCAAGAAGGCTCAACGCTCAACGGGGCTTGGTGCAAAATCGTCGTTTTGGACAAAGATGAACGTTCGACTCCCCGAAACCCTAAAATTGTCGTAACCGGTAGCCTGCCGAGTACGTCCGACTACGATATATATGTATACATCCCCAGCGGTGTACTGTATCACAAGCGGGTGCCTGACGTACCGATTAGGAAATAAGAAACCGCAAAGGGCACAAAGATTTATGAAAAGGAGACAATAAAAAATGTTTACTTTATTGATAAAAATGAACAATCGCACCGGAGTCACACTCCTCATTGTGCTGGCAATGATGGTGATGTTTGCCATGTTGGTAACAACCTTTATGGTCATTGTCACGCAGCATCGGAAGAATGCCGAACTATACGCGAACATTCTAACGGGTGTTCCGCCCAGGGGACTGGACGGCGGAGCCAGAAAAATCACACGCAGCAGCATACAACGAGGTCAAACTCTCGACATTGCATTTCAACGATTACTGACGGGCAGTGAAAAGTTTGACAACGTTATCGCTCCGTATAGTATTATCGAAAATTTTGTTGGCTCGACAGAAGACTCAGAAAGATTCCCAGTAGTTCCTTTTGGCGGTACTCGCATACCGATTGCTACAGCGGTAGATGACGAGGAAAACCCGCTTGCTTTGCGTCCGAATATCCTTGCTCCCCATGCGTTCTCGGTTAAAGAACTTCAGGAAGAGCCTTTTACAAATTATGGAGAATATCTGTTAAAAAATGGCGACAACGTTCGAATGAATCCCGGCTATACCGCCCCGGATTACACAACCATGTTTCTGGCATGGAACGATGTAAAAAAAAATGATGAGGGAGATGTTGCCCTGCATGGGGTCATTCCTTCGTATCACCGTCCGCAACTCGTGGAATACTGGCAAAACGTGTACGAGCAGAATTCTGATCCTGATCGCATCATCGCCAATGAATTACGCAAGTATGTTTTGCGTCCCTTACCGACGGATCATCCTGACTTCACGGGAAGCAATCCGGCGGCAAAGTGGGACAACACGCAAACCGATCCCGAAAAAAATAGAGAGTCTCTGATAAAATTTCTTACCGAAGGTCCCTGGGATGTGGACAACGACGGCGACGGCAAAGCCGACGGCATCTGGCTCGATATCGGTCTTCCTGCCAAACAAGATTTATCAGGAAGGTGGTACAAACCGCTCGTTTCGTATTACGTGATAGACTTGGATGGTCGAATCAATGTCAACGCAATCGGCAATCTGGAAATGCTCGTGCCACCTGATAATGCTAGTGGCATGGGTTTAGGAACCGCTGAACTGTACTCGGAGTTGCTCGATAAGGAGGATATTAAGAAAGTTTTGGAAGAACGATACGGCAGCGACAAAAAGCCGGGCGGAAGTGGCATCGACTTATTGAAAAACAACGGCATCAACCTTGACGCGTACACAAGAGGGGGAGTTGTTGCAGACTGGTTTGGGACTTCGCCGATGGACAACTTCGATGATTTAGGCAACCGGAAACCGCCTCAAACGCTAATATCGGAAACGAACATTTCGGAGATACCTTACTTGATGAATCCCTATCAGGGTTCGGATAATACCGACGACACGCCGTTTGAAATGGGAAAACATTTGGAACCTTTCTTGCGTTCGATCTTTGAAGTGGGGCACACATTGCCGGAACGTTTACGGGAACTGCTCGATCCTTATGACCACAAGGCACCTACGCCGACTTCGCCGGATTTGCGTTACAGTTTAACGACACGCAGCAACGACATTCCCGTTGCCGCTCCGCTCTATGACCGGGTCCTTGAACTCGTCGGCAACGACCAAGCCAAAGCGGACGCTCTGTGGAACTTGCTGCCGGAAGAAATTCGACACGAAAAAGACTCGGACTTACTTCGTCCCGAAAAAGTGGACATAAATCGCCTGACGTTGTTGCCGAACTGGGCAGTCCATTGGAACGGCGGCGACAGAAACGCACTGCTCAAAGAGAAAGTTCAATTTGCACAGGAGATTTTCTTTCTCCTTCGGGTTCTGTTGCACGAACAGATAAAAGAACAGAAAACGTTGGAACGTTTGGCGCAGTGGTCGGTGAACCTTGTGGATTTCATCGATCCCGATGACGTGATGACCCCCTTTATTTTCAGTACAGACCTGACGCTTGACAGCATCGACAATACGAATCTTGATCGGATTGATAAATTGTTGACAGGAGACTTATCGGCAAACGATTTGAACGGTCGGATGCTCATTTGGGGCATGGAAAAATCGGAAGTCGTTTTGACGGAAACGCTTGCGATGCATAATCGCGCAGTGGCACAAAGACCAAGCGACGACTCTTTTCGTCAATATGCATGGCCACAAGGTTCGCTTTTCGTGGAACTCCACCGACAAGGAAATCCACAACGCAATTATTCCGCAAGTAGTCTCGTTGAACCAGGCAACGGCAGACTAAACCTTGCCAAGAGAACCGGTGCTAGTGGTGATGGTGATTACGTTTGGCGAATTGCTATCGGCGAGACAACAAAAACAACCGCCGGAAAATTCACTTGGGACGACGATGACCATCCAGAAAGAAACGCACTCCGGCAACTATTGTCTTCCGAAGGTGGTAGTACAAAGTATCCGCAATTTTATCAGTGGTGGTATCCTAACCCCAACACTGAAGGTACCGGAGAATATCGCCCCGATTTGGGAGTCCCGGAAAGGTTCATATGGTTTGGTGAATTACGTACTGACACTGACGCGGAAATCGTGCGGCGTTCTTTTGTCCGTACGATAGGAGACAATACTGCCCTCGATCTAACTGCCCTCGATCCAAACGATGTTTTTGTTATTGCGCCTCGGGAAATAACCCATTCCGCTCTCGCTCCATCCTTGGACATCCTCCCGCGATGGATAGACGTATCCGACATGACGAACAAGTGGATGGTCGCCGCCACTCCCTTTGCATCAGAGGCAGTCCGTGACATTGGCGTGAACATTTCCGAGCCATTGCCGCCGCCGTCGTTAATGGCTGATGGTTATGCCGCACAACTCCAAATCGAGTTCACCCCTTTTTCCAATATCAATCAGGCACCTGAACCGTTTGATGGGAGACTTACTGACACGATTCGCCGTCAACGCGGCACTATTCCGAGTTACAAAACGATCTGTTTGCAACGGCTTGCCGATCCCTTACGACCGCATCATGCGATTTGCAATCCCTATCTTACGGTTGATTGGAGCATGATTGATCTGCAAGTCATTAACAGCATCACCAAACATAATGACTCTCTACTTGCGGAGGAACCCTCTTCGGCGAACTTCCCGGTGGATTCCGATATGCACTTTTCCTCGCGGCAGTGGAAACAAGAAACATCATCAGGGGTTTCCAATCTTTGGGACAAAACACTGACGGCGGACAAATTAAAGGGAAAGGAAGGCAAGGCGGGATTGGAAGTTGGACCCGCCGCATATACCCACGCTTCCAATGGACACCTTACAAACGCACCGAGTCACACGCTTGGTACTTCCAACTACTCCACTCCGTTCATGCATTTCCCCTGGAGTGATGCTCCGTTTATGAACACTGGCGAGTTAATGTTGGTTCCCTCTTCGGCACCGGGACGATTCGGTGTTGAATTCCACGATAACGGAAAGGGTAATGACTTTTTCGGGGAAAAAAACCGATTCGGCTATTATCACGATGAATCCAACTCCGCGTTTAGTGTCTATTTTAATTGGAAAGATTCGGACTTGAATTTGCCTCTCTTGTTGGACTTCGTGCATGTTCCGTCTCGATTTGCAGGAACAAGGGAGGAGACATCCGACGGTTCTCTCGGTCGGACTTACAGAGAGCCGGGAAAGATCAATCTGAACACTGTTACAGAAGAAGGCTGGAAAGCACTGCAAAACGGCAGAGAAACGTTTCCCGATTATAGTACACTTGAAAGCCTCCGTCATAATTCCGGCGAACCGCATCGCTCCGCTATGTCAACGCTACTCGGATTGGACATGATTAACAACGCTGCGGACAATCCTTACACGGCGTTGGAAAATGTCATGCGGCTTTCTGATGTGACCACCACGCGATCTAACGTTTTTGCGATTTGGATTACCGTCGGATATTTTAACGTCAAAAAGGTTGGTAATCTTGCCGAATTGCAGAAGGAATATCCCGGTCTTAATCACATTACGGACGATGACATATTCAAGGCGGTCTATCCTGACGGTTATGTTTTAGAAGCGGAACTGGGACTCGATGACGCAACTGTCAAGCGGCATAGGGCTTTTTATTTGATTGACCGAAGTAATCTGATCGACCTAATCAGAGCCCCGACTGTCACATTCAAACGCGGTACAAAACTAACCGAAGACGAGAAGCAGCGGGTCGTCTTTAAGGAAACCGCGCTGGACTAATGGATGTGCGGTTTGAGCGTCGTCTCGGTAAAGTCGTAGGTGATTCCCGCCCGGAAACGACCGATGTCGAGTCGGGCATTAGGACTCGACTCTTTGAGTACGAATGTGAACGTGAACGTTTGCCATTCCGTCGTCAGTGCCAGCCTATCGGAAAAACCGAGGTTGCCGTAGTCTCCTCCAATTCGTCGTACATTCACTCTGAGTTCTGTGGACGTGTCCGCTTTCGCCTTGAAGGAAAAGGTATAAGTCTTCCCTGCCTCAAAGACATGTTCAGCAGAATAGAGGAAAGGACGCCATGAAACCTTCCCGTTCTTTTTGACTTCAAAGCGAAAGACTCCATCCATCTCTCTTTTGCGCCAAAGTGCTTCGTCATCAGTGCTGACAAACCATTTTTGACTCTCAAAATTGCCGTAGAGCATTTCGTCTCCCATCGACACATTTTCCGGTTGCCAAGGATTTGCCAATTCTTCTTCGTGGGCAAAGGATATGACCGAACAGAGCAGAAAAACAAAAAGGTATAAAACGTGTTTCATTGTTCTCTGATTATACTTGAAATTGTGGGAAAAAGAGTGAGGGCGTTGGTTCAGCCCATCAGACTAACGCGTTCGGTTGGACTCGCCAAGGGACTTGTGCCCCCGCTCTTTACAACGTAACGATAAAGAGACTATCCGAAGAGTTCTTCGCTGCCGAGAACCCGGATGTTCCGTTTTCGTAACGTTTCGACTGCAATGTCTGGCTGGTCGAACCGGAATACAATGATGGCTCCACCGCCTCCCGGTTTTTCGTGTCCGATGTGCTGAAAAAAGCCGTACATATATTCGATATTCAAACCGGTTTCGTCGAGAACATCAAGGATATCCGCCAATCCGCCGGGACGATGTCCGACTTCCAGTGCAACAACTTCCGAAACGCGAACGATCACGCCGTTTTTCTCAAACACCTCTTTGGCGTGCTCCCAGTTTTTGACCAAGATTCGGAGAATTCCGAACTGTTCGGTATCGGCAAGCGCCATCGTTTCGATATTGATGCCATTCTCCGCAAGCATCCGGCAGGTTTTCCGCACATTGCCCGGCTTGTTTTCCAAAAATAAGGATATCTGTTGTAGTTTCATGGTGGTGTTTTTGGGGTTAACAGTGAGTCAAATGCCTAACCCGTCTCCGTTGGGATCGATGCCGAGTACTGCACCGAAGTTACTCTAACTTTCCATTACATCGTTTTCTCGATTTTTGGCGAGTTCGTTCGCCTCGTCTTCGTACTTTTTAGTCAGTTTTTGGATTTCCTCTTTCGTGGAGTCTCGAACATCTTCCGAAAACACTTTGCTCTTTTCCGACTGATCCGCCGTCTTGTTGCCGTCGCGCCGCACATTTCGTATCGCTACCTTTGTTTCTTCACAGAGTTCCTTGACTCTGGCGACCATTTTTTGCCGTACTTGCGTCGAGAGCGGCGGAATGTTCAAACGAATGACCCGACCGTCATTGTTCGGCGTGTAACCAAGATCGGCAGCAATGATTCCCTTTTCGATCTCTTTGAGTGTCCCGGCATCAAAGGGACGAATCACGATTTGATTCGATTCAGGACAGGCAACGGTCGCAACCTGTTTGAGTGGAGTCGGAGCCCCATAAACATCGACTCTCACGGAATCCACCAAGCCGGGATTCGCCCGACCCGTACGAATGCCCGTCAGGTTTTGTTTCAGTTTCAAAACCGCCTTTTCCATGCGATCCTCGACATCGAGAAGAATATCGTCTGCTTGCATAGCGTCGTCTTTAACGTACCTAACCGAAAAGGAGGATTATACCACATCGAAGGCAAAAAACAACGATCGTTGTCATCGCATCATCTACGGTCTGCCGAGCAATAGGTTCGCTTCGAGATGTTTCTTGATTCTCTCGCGTAACATCGTCAAGTGAGCCGCCGACACCGCATCCCACTTAGCGTTACCGGTCAGTGCCGCCTGAATCTTCGACTCAAGTTTCACCAACTCCTGACGAGCCAACGCCCGGCTTGCAGTCATGTCCAGTGAATAGTACGACGACCCGCCGCCAGCATAATAGGCTAACACCGTGAAACAAAACTCTTGGAGCGTTCGCCGCGATGCCGCAATCGCCGGTTTGCGGGAAGAAAATTCCCCCTCCTTGATCGAGTCGAGTTCACTGAAAATCGATGCCGTTACAGTACTAAACAATTCATCTACTGTATAGGCATCTTCCGAATCAGGAACACGCAACGCCGTGTCCGCTAGTGCATCGAGGACCCACGGAGCAATCAAATCTTCCAATGTACTGCACTGTACCGCCGCTATTCTGCTGCCCAAAGAAACCAGCGGTGTGCGTTCAATCCGGTTTCCGTCACCACTCAACCATACTTCTCCTCCGAACCGATTGTAAATCTCCGGGTCAATCTTGAACGCTTCCGCACCGAACGTGTTGTCGCAAAGAAATTGCACCGCTTCCCGCTTCGTCTTGGCATCGACAACCTGTATCGGCAGACGATCACCGGGGTCTCCCTTTCGGTCTCGATTGCGATACAAACCCTCAATGTTGCGAATCAAGAAATAATTTGCCTGATACCGCCGACTCACCAACATCGAATAATATCGACCAACATCCCGATACTGACCGTCCTCCCGAATCGCCCGATCCAGAATCTCCGGCAGTAATTGATTGTACAACTCCAGTCCCCACTGCGAAAATGTCAGCGGATCCTTCCCTAAATCCCACGTTCCGGTTCGCGGGTCAACGTGAAGCCACAGGTCTTCGTCAGGAGCGTAATTGTTTCCGTCTTCCGCCTGTCGGGAAGCAATTTTGGCAAGTTCCTTCTTTTCGCCTTCGGTGCCGCCGGAAAGAATTTTGTAACCATACTCGATGGCTAAATAATCATACGGTCCCAGTCCCGACATGAAATAGTCGCCCTGCGGCTTGCCTTTAGGAGCGATGTTAATCGTCAAGTAATCCATCACCGAACCCGCATGACCGTACTCTTTGGATCGCTCCGGGTTGTTCATTTCCTCCAACGTCAACCAACTGCTCGACTGAAAGTTGTGCCGCAAACCAAGCGTATGTCCCACTTCGTGCGTTACAAGGTCTTTGATACCGGCAAGCACCAGTCGTTCAAACTTCTCTTGACGTTCTTTTTCCTTTTCTTGCCGAGAAGGCTTTTTCTCTTCCTTTTTTTCTCCATTCTCCTTCTTGTCTCCGTTCTCCGTCTTTTCCCCGTTTTCTTTCTTCTCGCTTTTTTCTTTCTTCTCGCCATTCTCTTTTTCCGGGGCTTCCTGCTTTGCGTCTTCACATTCTTCCTTCGTTTCATCAGACTTTTTTTCTTCTGGCGTTTCTTCTTCCTCCGTTGTTTCTTCGTCCTTCTCCTCGTCGCCGTCTTCATCGTCGCTGTCCTCATCGTCGTCGAGTCCCAGTGCCAACGAAGCCAACGCAAAATGCACCGCCTTTTCCTGAACGTATGTGCAAGGGCTACTTATAGAGTCACGTTGATAGTCATCGTCCTCTTGCTGCGGAGAGAGCGGTTGGGGCTTGCGTTGAGAAAAGGGTTCGGTTCCGCGTTTTGCAGGATCGGCTGGCAAAACATCGGCAACCAAGTCGTCGAATCTATCCCGCCAGTAGTCAATCCAACCTGCGTCAATGATCACGTCGGCATCGAGAATTTCGCCCGTCAGAGGATTCACTCTGCTCGGTCCCATTGCGAAGGTACGTTCACTGGTGATCCAGCGAATCGTGTTGTAGTTAATGTCTTCGGCATCCCAAGTGTCGGTGTCGGCTTGCTGCCGGACTTCAATCGCATTGACGATTCCGACCTTTTCGTAGGCTTTGTTCCATTCCAAAATCCCTTCACGCACTGCATTTCGGTACTTGAACGGCACAGTCTTTTCGATCCAGAAAATAATCGGTTTTTTGGGCGGCGAAAGTGTAGCGGACGAGTCTGCCTTTTGGAGATTCCATCTTGTGATGTACCGTATCATGTGATTGTCTTCGGCAGCGCGCGAGAAATTTTTGTGCGACACCGTAAAGTAACCGACCCGCTGATCGGCAAGCCGGGGACTATATCCCGACGAGGGCAATTTGCTGATCGAATAATGGAGCGTTACGCCAATACTGCTCGGATCGGGCGACGCACTGGAACCTCCAAGTCCGAACATGCCGAAACTTGAACCGGAATAGGTGGCATTGACCCGAAACTCCATGTTATTCGGAAAGCCTTTGACATCTCCCCAAGTAGATCGACTACGGTCAAAAGAGCCGATACGCAGTCTCGGCAAATCTGCCATGAAAATGGAAGCGAGGTCGATCACGTCACCGCCGCCGTCGCCGATTGCGAGAATCGGCAGACTGTACAAAATGCTGTCGGTAAAACCGACTTCGACCGATTGTGCCTCCGGCGTGCCGGAATCGGCTTTGAATCGGATATTGCGACGGACGACCTGAATGTTGTCGTTGACTTTTCGGAACTGCCAAAGCCAATCGCTGCCGTTGGCTTGATAAGTATATCCGCCAATCGGATTGCTACCGGAGCCTCTTGCAACGGCGATGGCGATCAGGTAATCGGTGTTCAGGTTGCCGCCCTTGATTTCGACTAACAGTCTGTCCTTCTTTTGGTAGAAGGTGAAGAGTCCATCGATTTTTTTGGCATCGGGCAGGACTTCCTTGATGGGTTTCGGCTTGTCCTTGTCATCCTGTGCGAGGAGGAGACCGGGCAGCAGAAGAAGGGCAATGAGTAGCGAAAAAAGCGGCAATTTTTTCATAGGAAAACACCTCGTAAGACAGAAAACGTCAAAATGGGCAAAATGCACACATTAGTCTAGTATGTGTTTCCGAAAAGTCAAGAAAATAATCGAAAATTTGGAGATGTTAAAGAGAGACAATACTTGTTATCGGGGACAAATCAGTCCGAAACCGGCGGGTTTTGACGATATGCACTAATCACCGAGATTTTTAACACTTTTTCGGTAGCCCATGCAGTTTCCCATGCACATTGCCAAAATCCCGGTACGAAAACCGCAGCGCCACTGGATTGTAGCAGATTTTCCGCCGATTGACAACAGAGTGAGGGCGGGTCGGGCGACGATGCGTATCCGTCGGCATCGTCGCCGTAAACATACTGGCAGTTTTGGAATCAGACCAGCC
>Ga0123353_10007006_pt1 | contig 15154 bp, 17 predicted proteins | sample TergutLab28metaG_3_FD_92763 | JGI IMG/M metagenome (GOLD analysis project Ga0123353, IMG submission 92763) | Labiotermes labralis P3 segment gut microbial communities from Petit-Saut dam, French Guiana - Lab288 P3 | ecosystem: Host-associated > Arthropoda: Insects > Digestive system > Gut ... | reverse complement strand
CTGACGCTTTTGCCCCTTGGTCACCAGAATGTCCTTGCCGATGGCCTCGCTGTAAAAATAGTCCCGCCAAGAATCAGCCAATACGCCGCCGGCCGCGCCGGCAAGTGCTTTGATGAGGCCCATTGATTTGCTCCTTTCTGTCGTGTCAGCTGCGCTGATTCTTTCGCAATTTATCCGAATGATTCGATGTCAACCATGCTGCCGCCGCCCAGGGTTTTGGGCACCCACAGCATTTTCAGCTCGCTTTTGCCAAACAGCGGGTCCGTGTTCTCATCTATGAGCGTATCCACGGCAACGTACAGCACTTGCTGGCCGTCCTCCCAGGCATGGCTGAAGCCATAGCTGCCCTTGTAGATATCGGGGACGCCGGTGATGGGCATACCATTGCCACTCTCGTAGACGTACCACTCCAGATGGAAATCCAGGTCCACGTCTACGGCGTATTCGCGTTCGTCGCCGGCACTCACCGTGCCCTTGTAAATCTCAAATAGCTGGTCGCTCTCGTCGTCGCCCAGGTAAAGCCCGGCCATGCCGTCCTCATAAATTTCCAGGTAGGCTACGTGCCCGCGCTTCACCGGCGCCTTCCATGTTCCGACGATGTATTCCGGGGGCGGCACGGCGGGGATAGGCGGCTCGTCGTCGCCGTAGTCGAACGCGGGCCACCCCACAATGTGGTACTCGAAGGGGCTGTCGGGATTGTAGGCCGCGTTGGGGGCCAGCTTGACGATCCTCTCTCCCGTGACGTCATCATCCGTGGTACCCACAGTGAAGGTAACGTCCCAGGTGCCGTCCGCGTGTTGTTTCGCACTTTTGTATTCCGCCCAAATCCAGGTGGAGTACGCCAGGCCCACCCAGTAGCGCTCGTGGGTCTCCCGGTGATAGCTCACCCAGAGGTCGTAATCCCCCAGGGGCGGGACGTCCATAGCAGGAAACAGCGCCAGCGCATAGGCCTCGAACAGCCATTCCGGCACGCGATACCAACTGCCCTCCTCGTCCAGTTCGTCCGGCTCCAGCTCCATATCGACGGCCCGCAGTGTCGCGATGGCATTGGCGATGGCATACCAGTAGGTGTACAGGTCGTCCCCGCCCGGCACGATGGCTGTTGTCCTGGCCAAGTGAACTATAGGGGAATATTCATCAATCGGCGCGGGGGCCCAGGGCTTGCCCACGATTTCGAAGACCGTTTTTCCGTCCTTCCTGTCCTCAGCCAGATTGTGCATGGCCATATTCTCCCCCTGCCGGATAAACAGCCGGTATTCCGGAATACCCTCGGCAAGTTCCTTGTTGATTGCATATTCCTTGCCTGGTATCAGAGTTTCCTCCCACTCGTCGGCGATGGGCCGCAGGAGGCCCACTGTGGGTTCGTATTCCAGCAGTTGCAGAGTGACGGTCACGCCCTCTTCCTTCGTGACGATGCGCAGGGGCTGCTTGTCGGCGTACAGCGTGAGCAGCGCGACGGATGCGGCGGGGTCGGGCGGCGGCGGATCGGGTTTGACCCACCAACAGGATGCGCACAGGCAGGCCAACAGGGCGGCGCACAAAAGCGCAAGCGCTCGTTTCATAGGCAACACCATCCTCAGTTTATTTTGTTCGCCAAGAGTATAGCATAAATAAATTTGTCTGACAACTGGCCGCAGCGACTAGTTTTTCAGGATTTGGTGACAATACAAAACTATCCACCGCGGCTAGGGCAAAAGCTTGACTGTCATGGTATAATGGAAGCAGAAGGAAGGGATAGCCATGAAAAAGATCGGTTTAATCACAACGAATAAAGTCCTTGCCCAAAGCCTCGCGGCCGCAGTGAATGGACGTCCCGGCTGGGAAAACGAACTCCACCTGCTGCTGAATCCCCGTCAGGCGGCCCTCGATGTGGATGTTTTGCAGCTTGACGCCGCGGTCATCGACGTCGCGGACGGGATACCCATCGAAGAAACCGAAGCGTTCTGCCGGGCGCTGCGCAAGACGGCCAACTGCCGGCTTCTGCTGCTCGTGCCGAAAGCCGCGCGCCGGACGGCGATCCGGGCCGTGAGAAATAAGGCCGCCGACGATTTCGTTTTCTACGATACCTCGTTGGATTACCTGTTCACGAAGCTGTCGGCAATCTGAACTATGGGGGGATTTTTTGAGAAAGAGGATCAGCCATAGCATAGGTGGCTGCACGGCCCCTATGGCCTTTGGGGCCGTAGCGGCCCTTGCTTTGCTGTTCCCGATTCTCTTGTCCGGCTGCTCAGTCACTGGCAACGAAGACAGCATGTATGCCCGGCTGCGCAATGGCGATGTCGTCGAAGCCTTCGATACGCAGGCTGTGCCCGCCCTGGAAGCGGGCCTGGCGGAGTGCTGGTACCCGCAGCACCTGGCCACAGCGGTCATAGCCGTGGACCGCGGCAGGACGGACACCGCAATCAGCGGATGGCAGGACTTGCTTTCCGCGGGCGTAGACGTCGGATTTGACGACGCGGGTGTGAACAGCCAATTGCTTCTGGCCGCCATGGCCTACGGCCTGGAGGGCGAAAATTTCACAATGCGCGGCACGGTGAAGCTGCTGGCTGACCTGCGGACGAAAGGCCTGCTCGCGTTCGGCTCTTTTGACGCTCCCATTGTCGTCTGCTTCAACACCCACGTGCCCGAGGCCATGGAGATCGTCGTTCCGGAAGAGGGTACGTTCACATACGTGAGGGGTCTGCTTTCGAACCATCCATTGGAGCTCAAATGCGATGTCGATTTGACGACCTATGAAAACGCCTCCTTTGTCACAGATTACGATCACCTGAACACGGTTTGCCGGGACAGCATTCGTGTGCTTCGGCGCAGCGTCCTGCGTACACGCTTGTATAGCTCAGCGGACGCGGGCGAACACCAGTTGTTCGCGCTGTTGTTGTTGATCCTTGTGGTGGTCTGGGCCGCGACTGTGATCCGGCGGGCGATGCAGAAAGACGTGCGGCGCGCATCCCTGCTGATAGGGATCCTTCTGCTGGGCTGGATCATGGTGCGCCTGTTGAAATACCAGATGCCCTTCACCGGAACCCTCAACCGCTATTTCTGGTACGGCTTTTACCTGTTTGTGCTGGCGCTGCCCCTGGTGCTTCTGTGGCTGGCGTGGAGCATCGACCAGCCGGAGGATAGATTAAAGCCGCCGAAATGGTTTGCCGTCCCGGCGGCGGCGGGCGTCCTTGTGACCCTTGTGTTCACCAACGACCTGCACAACTGGGTCTTCCGCCTGGATTTGAGCAATCCCAACTGGGCCTCCGAATACGGCTATGGGCCGGTCTTTTACGTCGTTACCGCCTTCTGGGCCCTATTCACCCTGGCCGCCCTGGCAATAATGATGCTAAGAGTCAGACGGAATCCGCGCAAGTGGAGCATTCTTTTTCCTGTAGGTTTTTTTGTCCTGCTGATGGCATACCTCGTCGCCTATGCCATGCGGATTCCCTTGGCGCGGGAAAGCGACCTCACCATGACTGCCGGTATTTTTATCCTGCTTTCCCTCGAAACCTCCATCCGCGCCGGCATGATCCCGGTCAACACGAAGTATAAGCTGCTGTTTACGCATTCGCCCCTCGCCATGCGTATCCACGACAGCGCGGACAACATCGCGCTGTCGTCCGCTTCGGAGCCGTTGCGGCGGGACGACGATACTCTGCTGTTCACCGCGCCCATTGCCGGGGGCCGCGTCCTGTGGCAGGAGGACATTACCGCCCTGAACCGCCTGCACCGGGAGGTGGAGGAGCACACGCGCAGGCTGCAAACCGCAAACGCCATTTTGGCCGAGGAGGAAGGCATCCGGCGCGCCGTAGAGGAAGAAAAGGCCAGGCTGCTGATTTTGTCACAGCTTGAAGCCGAAATCGCCGGGCACACCGCAAGGCTTTCGGGCATGATCGAGCGTCAGGATAGAGCCGCCAGAATCGCGCTGCTGATCTGTTACATCAAACGGCGCTGCAACCTGTTTTTCCGTGACCGGGAAGCACAATCAATCTCAGTTGACGAATTGACCGTATATATGGACGAACTGGCGGAATTCGCGGGCTACGCGGGCCTGTGGATCGTTTCGGCCAGTGAAATGAAAACGCCGATAGGACTGCGCCGCGCCGCACTGTTTTATGACGTTTTTTACAGCGTCACGGATTGGGCCGTTTCACGAATCAAGGATCAGGAAACAAGCGAAAGGCATATGCTTGCTTCTCTGTGCCGCGAGGACGGAATGCTCATCATGCGGTTGCAATGCCCGAAAGATGTGCGGCCATTCCAAGTGGAAAACAACCTTGCTGATGCGATAGCGTTCGCGGGCGGCGCAATTGAGGTGAAGGATCTGGGAGACGCCGTAGGCATCAACCTTTCTTTCCCGGAAGGAGGGGCTGAAGTTGGCTGACTTTTACGCATGGCCATGGCCCGCGCGTCTGGCTGTGACACTCCTGCTGGCGGTATGCGTGTTGTCGCAGACCCTTGCGATGGCCCTGAGCTTTTTCAGCCGGAAAGGGCGATGGAAGGCGCTGCCGGAACTATGCATTCTCGCGCTGGTGGTTTTCTGTTCCCTGCTGCATGGGCAGGTTGTTATCAACATCGAGACCGGCTTGATTGCCTCTATAGGTTACGGTGCGCTGCGGATAGGCGTTCAAGGGCAAGCCTGGATTTGGCTTTTTATCGTCACGATACTGTCGATACTGGCAAGGGGCGTTTATGTCTGCCTGCTGCGCCGCAGGGAAATCAAAACAAGCATTTCAGCGCTTTCCGTTAAAAATGCCATAGATTCCCTGCGGTCGGGAGTTCTGTTCAGCAAGCCGGATGGCTATATCCTGCTTTGCAATGCGCAAATGCAGCGCCTGATGGCGGTGATAACTGGCAGAGTACAGCACAGCAGCCAGGATTTCTATGACCTGCTGACATCGGACGTCTACCAACTGCCCGACGGTACCGTGTGGCGGTTCACCAGCACGGAGCTGCAGGTCAAGAAGAAGACATACATCCAGCTGACAGCCGCTGACATTACCGAGCGCTGGAATTTGACCGCGCAATTGCAGGGGCAGAATGAACAACTCGCGCAAAAGAGCGAGGAGCTCAAGGCGACAATCGCCAATTTGCACATGCTCAGTCAGGAGCGCGAAGCGCAAAAAGTCAAAATGCGCGCCCACGATATTCTGGGCCAGCGGCTGAGCCTGTTGCTTCGTTCCATGCGGGACGCGCAAGCCGTGGATTACAACCTGCTGCGCAGCCTTTCGGGGGGGCTTTTGGATGAATTGAAAGCCGGCGACGAGCTCTCCGCACAGGATTTTCTGGATAATCTGCGGCAGGAGTTTGGCGTGATCGGTGTGGATATCCGCCTGGAGGGACCGCTGCCCGAGGACTGTGCCAGGGGAGAACTGTTTCCGGATATCGTCCGTGAAAGCGCGACCAACGCGGTGCGGCACGGGCTTGCCACACAGGTGCTTGTTCAGATCGAACACGTGCAGACCCGTTGCCGCATGAGAATCACCAACAACGGCCCGCCGCCGCCGGAGAAAATCAATGAGGGCGACGGTTTGGGCAGCATACGCAAAAAAGTGGAGGCCCGGGGCGGCGCGCTGCGGGTGGTTACCCGACCGCACTTTGCACTGGAGATTGATATGCCGGGAGGTGGCGGCAATGCTTAAGGCGTTGATCGTGGACGACCATGAAGCCCTGAGCGATTCCCTAGCATATGCGCTGACGAGCACGGATACCTTCGAGGTCACAGGCAGACTGCCCAGCGCCGCCCAGGCTCCGGCCTATTGCGAACGGCTTCAGCCCGACCTGGTTCTGATGGACGTCTGCACCGAGGGCGACATGTCCGGGCTGGACGCCGCCCGAATCATCCGGGAGAAATACCCGGCCATCAAGGTCATCGTCATGTCCGGCTTTGACGAAATCACCTACGCGCCCAGGGCGAAGGAGGCCGGCGCCCACGCCTTCGTGCTGAAAAGCAAAAGCCTGGATTTCTTCATGGAGGTGACGCGCAGCGTCATGGCGGGCGGGACCTACTACCCCGAGGCGAAAACGATCCCTCTGCCCATGGGCGAGGCTCCACTAACTAGAAGGGAACAGGAGGTGCTGCGCCTGATCTGCAAAAACCTCACCAACGAAGAGATCGCGGAGGAGTTATTTATCAGCGCGAGCACCGTGAAATACCACAAGGCCCATATGCTGGCGAAGACGGGCTTCACGAAGACGATAGACCTCGCGTTCCATATGATCTCTAACGGATGGATCAATCCATTGTATTAGAAAGGCACAGCCATGCGCAGACTCGGCAGTTTTATTATAAGCTTTGGATTCAGCCTGTGGCACCATTCCATATGGGGCGGGCTCGCGCTGATATTGTTCCTGCTGCGCTTCTGGCTGACTGCCATCCCCTGGTTTTTACCCCTGGCTTTTCTGGGCGTGTGGCTGTTGGTGGCGTTGGTTTTCATTTTATTTTTGGGCTTTGCTACGAAGGCCGGCGGCAGGCCCAATCCGCCGCAGGAAAACAAAAACCCCTATTCCGCGAAGAATGAGGATATATTTCCAGGTTCATCTGAATTATAAGGAGGATCATGCAAATGAAAAGAGCATTCGCTTTGGTGCTGGCCTTTCTGCCGTGCCTGCTTGCCGGGTGCGGCGTCGGCCGTACGACAATCACGGAACAGCCCGGAAATTACCAATACCAACTGGACGAGGCCATTGATGTCATCGACATCGATACCAGGGATGCACTCGGGACCCTTGTAGTTACGGGGGTCGAGATCCTGAAGGAGGAGCCCTTCGAGGTACAGGAGAGCGACGGGGAAGACGAGGACGGGGAAACAATCTACACAACCGTGACCTACAACCAAATCGTGCAAATCTTCTACACCTGGTCCGGCTCGAAGGCGCTTTCCAACTCCAATTTCTCTGTGTGGGACAGCGCCGATGCAATCGGAAGAAGGCCTGAAGGCCTCGACCCGGCGCCCGATTACGAGGCACTGGCCAAAAGAGACCAATCCAGTTTTGTCGTCGCGCTGAAAAATCCGGGAAGCTATCTGGACATCCGTTTCACCTACAATATCCTGCAAATCAGGCCCACCGCCAGGATCAGAATCGTGATGTAAACCAAAAACTGCGTTTAGGAGGATCAAGCTGAAAAGAACAATCGCTATGCTGTTGGCGCTGCTGCTAGGTCTATGCCTGCTGGCCGGTTGCGGCGGCAAAGAGGAGCCCCGCGAACCCGAAAGCACGACGCTTACGATGGATGAAATCGTGAATTATACTGGTTTGGACGGGGACATTTCGGCGCTGGAAGAAGACGCGTTGATAGATTACCTGCTCGCCAACGTGGAGGAGGCCTATGAGCGGGTATATGAAATGCGGGGGCCTCTTGGGGCAAAAGTACCGGGGGATACCACCGACCTGCCGGACGAGGCGGACTGCCGCGACGTTTTGCTCGAGACTGTCTTCGGGGAAACGATCATACGCTATACCATTGCCCCCTCCGGCGCGATTTACGAGTATTTCCCGGACGACGACACGTGGGGGCTGATATATGTTCCCGGCGCTGTCGGGTAAAAACTAGCCACGGCGGCTAGGGCGCGGCGGAAAATTTTATGCTACAATGAAGTCCTCTAAAAGCATGAATTTAGGAGGATCCACATGGAAAACAACACTGTAGCGAAAGAAGAAATTGTTTTCGGCTACAATGAAGAACAGATGAAAACCGAGCGCAAAAGCCAAGCGAAGAAAGGAGTTATCGCGGGCGTCGTGTTGCTGGTTTTCGGGGGGGCGTGCGTGCTGGGCGGCGTGCTGACGAGCATCAATAGCCGAAAAATCGCGGCATATCCCACCGTGCAGGCGCAGGTTTTGCAGTGCAGCGCAGTGACCGGCACGAACAGTGACGGCAACGAATATGTCGATCATTTCAAGGTTGATTTGGAATACGCCGTGGACGGCAAAACCTACACGCTGACTGGAAAGCACAGCGACAAACGCATGGAGGGCGAAATCACTGTCCACTACAACCCCGGCAGACCGGACAAAATATACCTTGAGGCGCAGGTGCGGGGCGAAGACAATGTATACTGGCATGTTATCGGCGGGATTGTAGGAGCGCTTGGCCTGGGCGTTGTCTTCGGCGAGAGAAAAAACAAACGTAAACTGACAGAGGGGCAATAGGAGACGCGCCATGCGAAGACAAACGGGTACCCCCGGAGAACCCCCGCGGACGGTCGTATTGATCGTCTGGCGTAAATCCATCGCGCAGGGCCTGGTGCACAGGTTGCGTGACGACCCGAATTTACACCTGATTTTTGAACCCTCCCATTCCCTCGCTCAAAACGCGGCTCGATCTCGGAACGCTGACGCCGCGCTGATTGAGGTTGCGGAATCAGGGGAGGAAAATGGCATTTCCGACTGTCTGGCGCTCTGCGCCCGCCTGCGGGAAGAGGCGCCGCAATGCAAGCTGCTCTTAATGTGCCCGGAGCGGAATAGGGACGATGTTTCGCGGGCGGTGGAGGCGAAACGGCTCAGCCGCATCGATGATTTTGTCTTCTATGATTCCTCGATTGATTATGTGGTGTCAAAGCTGTTGGCGATGTAGGCCGCGGCATCCGACGCGACGGCAATGGAGTTTTCTGCGTGCCGAGCAATGGTCCCTGACATGGAGCATCAGGCCTGTAAAATAGCTTGCTTTTTCGGGCCGGGTGGTGTATAATAGGTCCAGCATATAAAGGAGGACATAGTATGGCTAAGCTGGAAAGTCCCGAGACGGGAGCTCTAAAAACATACGGCAAAGCGGAAATGCGGCTCTACTTAACCGGCCTTGCGGGCCAAAACATCGTCTACAACGTGTTCAATGCCCTGTTCACTCACTTCGCGCAGTTCGTGCTGATGGTGCCTGCCTTGACGGTCAGCGTCATTATGACCGCCGGCCGCATTTGGGACGCCTTCAACGACCCGATCATGGGCACCATCGTGGACCGCACCCGCAGCAAATGGGGCAAATGCCGCCCCTATTTGCTGCTTGCGCCCCTGCCGATCTTCATCGTGGTCACCCTGTGCTTTTTAAGCTTCGGCAGCTACGACGCAGCCAACCCGTGGAGCGGGCGCAATGTCCTGATCGTGGGCTGGATCACGCTGTTTGCCATGCTGTATAGCGTGGTTTACACCATGGGCGACATCCCTCTTTGGAGCACGCCTTCCCTGATGACGGAGAGGGAGAAGGACCGCAACCGGCTGTACTCCATGGGGCGGCTGATCGCTGGCATCGCCGGCGGCGCCACGATGATGGGCGCGCTGCCCGTCGCCCAGGCGGTAAGCGACTATCTGCGGGACAACGTCTTCGGCGGGGACCTGGTGCTGGGCGAGCGCAGGGGCTTCTTCATGGTGGCCGGCGGGCTCACCTTCATCGGCTGCGCGCTGTTCCAGCTAACGGGCATCAAAATGAAGGAACGCATCGCGCCCTCCGAAAAGCACAACACCATCATGGAAAATTTCAAAATGATGTGGAACAACAAGCCCTTCCGCCAGGTGCTGCTCTCCGGCATCTTCGGCAGCGCGAAGCAGACAGTGATGATCGTGGCCTTCCCCCTTGTGAATTATTACTTTGCCGGGAAGGACCCTGCGAAGGCACTGATGTACATCGCCCTGTTGGGCGGCGGCCTGATGATCGGCATGATGATCGGCCAGGCGCTAACGCCGCGCTGGGTGGAGCGTTTCGAGAAAAAGACCCTCTATAATTTCAGCAACTATGCCGGCGCGCCCGTGCTGGTGATCGCCTTTTTAATGTATCTAACCGCGCCAAACCACAATGTGACCGGCATGGGGTATGTGGCCGCGCTCAGCGCCCTGTTCGCTGTTGTGGGCCTGACCACCGGCATCAACATGGTGATGCAGACCCTAATGATCGGCGACGCGGTGGACCTGGAGGAATTCAACACCGGCATCCGCCCGGACGGCGTGTTCTTCTCCGGCCAGACCTTCCTTGCAAAACTGACCACCGGCATCGCAACCATCATCAGCGGCATTGGCTACGCTATAGTGGGCTTCTCGGACGCCAAGGTGGGCGAACTGAACCAGTTGATCGCTCAGGGTGTCACGGGCCAGGCGCTGAAAGGGGCTATGCCGGAATACGACGGTTTCATGACGGTGCTGTTCTTCCTGATGACCATTCCCCCCGCCATCGGCAGCCTGTTGGCCGTTATCCCCACCTGGAGATACGCGATGAGCAACAGCGAGCACAAAAAGGTGCTCGCGCAACTCAACGAGAGACGGCACGCGGCGCAGGCGCTGAAGAAAAACGCCTAGGGTGGCTTTCACATTACTCTAAATTCCACAGTAAAATGCGCCTGAACGTCTTTGTTCCGGCGCATTTTCGCTGTAATAATTTTCCTATTTTTTCCTGCGGACCTTCGCTATAGCGGTGATCGACAATGCCAGCGCGGCGAGGCTCACCACTCCCAGACCGATGTAGAGTGCAAGCCTCCTGCCAGACAACGCCGACGGCTCCGCGTCCGTGTCCGCGCCGCGAGCCAGGTGGCTGCGATCGAACTCGAGGGAATCATGGTTCTCCAATATAGAGAACCACATCGTCGTCCGGCAAATCATCTAAGGCAGACTCGAGGGGCTCAATACCGTCAAGGGTTTCCATGGCGGGACGGATGCCGGGATCGCCGTCCCAATCGGGTTCGGAGCCATCGAGGTGGGCGATAGCCGCAGCCGGCAGTATGAACAGGGCCGCGATGAGCAGGACGGTGAGAGTGCTAAGTAGTCGTTTCATTTTGAATTCCTCCTAAATGGTTGTTTGCTGATACAGAGTCCTGAACGGTTATAAGTGTTGCATCTGATCACCGTTTTTTATAAAAATATCCCCTCTAGCACCTTCCCCGTCCAGGTCTCAGGCGCCTTGAGGCCCAGGGCGTGGGCGGCAATGGCCGGGATGTCCTTCACATTCATCTTGGCTATCGTGCCCGCCTTCACAGTTTTTCCAGCGAAACCGATGAAGATCAGCTTTTCGTTCCTGCTTCTGCCGCCGTGGCCGTGGCGCCGGTTCCCGCCGTGGTCGGCGCTGACGATGAACAGGGTGTCCTCGGCCCAGCCCTTTTCTCGGTATTTCACGACAACCTGGCCGATGAGTGCATCGATCTCGGTGATCTTTTCCAGGAACATCTTCGCGCCGTAGCCGAACTTGTGGCCCGCGCCGTCCACCTCGTCGAACTGCACGAACAGCAGGGTTGGGTCGTTGGCGTCTAGATAGCCCAGGATCATGTCGCACAACTGGGTATCATCATTGATATGGCCTTTGCATACATCAAGATTGTCCTCGATGATGCCCGTGTTGATGGGGTTCCAGTGGCTGAAGGAGGCCAGTTTGGCCTCTGGCATAGCCTCGCGCGCGGCACGGAAAATCGACGGGTAGGGCGAGTTGACGTCGTAGGGCTTTGTGGAGGCGACGGCGTTGGTCAGGCCGTGGGTCTTGGGCCCAACACCATGGAGCATGGAGCCCCAGCACTCCCCGCTGATGGTTGGCACGGAGGTCACGGCGTCATAGATGACTGCGCCGTTGGCGAACAGTTCGTCCATACATGGGGTGGACGCCTTCGCGTTGAATTTGCCCATGCCGTCTATGCCGAGGATCGCGACTCGTTTGTACATGGTGGTGCTCCTTTCAAATGCCATCAAGAAAAGTCATTATCGCTTCTGTATATGCGTCCGGTTCTTCGAGATGCGGAAAATGTCCGCTATTCTGGAATTCAATGATCGCACCTTTCGGTGCATGCCGCAGAAAATAATCGCGCTCATATGCCCCGCAGGTCGGGTCATGTTTGCCCAGCAGCAACAGGGAGGGCCGATCTATTTCATCCAAATAGGGCAGAAAGCATCGGTATACCTCTCCGGCCTCGCGCAGCTTTCGGCAATGCACGGCGGTCTTGTGCCCAACGTTCCGGGGAGCTTTCACCAGGGGCATCAGGACGCTTCGCAGCTCATCGTGCAACTGCGCCCTGTCGGCAGGGTCGCCACCCAAAATTCTGCCGCAGGATTGCAGGCCCTCTTCCGAATGGATTTCCTGAAAATACGGCAGGAAATGAGAGGCCATCGCCTGCGAGAACAGGCCCAGGTCCCACGAAGTGCATTCGTAGATCGCCGCATCCGTGCGTTCAGAGTAGGTGTGCGCATATAGGCAAGCCAGCATCCCGCCGTAGGAATGCCCCAGCACGGCCCATGAATGAATGCCCAAAACCTCCCGCATCCGGTCAATCAGCCTGACGTGCTCCATCATACCGAAGGGCTCTTCCTTGGCAATCGCGCCAGCGCGCATAGCGCCGAATTGGTCAAAGAGCACAACATGGTATTTCTTTCCCAGTGCCCTGGCCTGATCGGCAAAGCCCGCGCAGCCGGCGCCGGGTCCGCCATGAAAAAAGACGATAGCGCGCGTGTTTCCCCTGCCGTATTCCTCGACGTAAATTTTCCTCTCGTCCACTTTGATCCGCGGCATGTGGCCTTCTCGCTTCCCGCACAAAATACCAACCTATTATACCCCACGTGCCCGGGGAAAGTCAATATATTTCGCCCGCACCCTTGACTGCCCGCTAAAATTAGGATAAAATAGGAACATGAAAAGTCAATCTGCGGGGGCTATGATCAAAAAAGAAAAGCGCTGGCAGTCGCTGATCAACCTGATCGGCACGCTGTTGCTTGGGTTGGCCGGGGTGCTCATCGCCCTGCTGTTCTTCATGAACTCCCCACAGCTGCAGGCCTGGTACGAGGTCTACAACTTGCAGCTGCGGCAGTTGGAGGAGTATGTACTCGACCTGCCCGGGCTGGAGCTGATCGTACTGGCGGTGCTGCTGCTATACGCCATCAAGAGCATGATACCCTTCTTCCCCATCTTCGTGATGTGTTTCATCACCGGCATGGTGCTGCCTATGACCATAAGCTTCGCGGTGAATTTCGCCGGTCTGGTCATCCTTGTGAGCAGCCGGTACTGGATAGGGCGCCGCCGGGGCGACAGGCGCACGCAGAAGGTGCTCAAGCTTCACCCGTCCATCCGCGCTTTCCTGGAAAACGACAGGAAAAGCAAGCCCTGGCTGCTGTTCCTGTTCCGGCTTGTACCTTACTTCCCTGTGAACTCCGTCAGCCACACCTACGGCGCCATGCGCTTCGATTTCACCGATTACGCGCTGATCTCCCTGCTGGGATTTTTGCCTAAATTGATCTCCTATACCATCCTCGGCCACAACAGCTTCCAGCCGCTATCCATCCCTTTCATCGTGCCGCTGATCATCATCTTCGCGCTGTCGGGGATTTCTGTGCTAGGCATTAATATGGTGATGGGGAAAAAGGAGAAAGAGGCATGAAGCAGATTGAACCCCAGGCAATGCTGGAGCGCATTCGCCCGAAAAGATTGTGCTATTTGCAGGAATGTATGGACTTGTCGTTACCTGAAAAAATCGCACAATGGGCAATTCAATGCTATGCAAACGAAGATGAAACCTGCCTGGCCGTAACGTGGAACTATCCTGCCTGGAACGTGGCAAGCTTCGTTGGCTATGATAAAAACTTTATACGGGAAGTATTGCGGCAGTTCGATAACTGCAAGGAATGCACTGTTGGGTTTTCCCTGCCACCCGGCGGAAAATTGCCTGATATCAAGCTGCGCGGCCTGCGGCACAATGGCGTTTACGAGTCCTTCACGTATGAGGCAGACGTACCTGACAACCCTATTGAACCACATATACAACTGCTGGAAAAAGAACAGTTCGCCCTGCTGCAAGCCGTCCTGCCGGATCACGACAATCTGGATCACCAAGAGTTAGCTCTTGCTTGGCTTGAAAATGGGCAGCCCATGGGCTATATTTCCTTCGGGCCGATGTTTGAGGACATCTGGGACGTAGGCAACATCTTCACCCTGCCGGAGTACCGCAACCGGGGCATCGGCGCCGCGCTGGCCTACGCCTACCTCAAAACAATGAGAGCGCGCGGCCTTGTGCCGTACTACAGCGGCGTGAGCAATCCATATTCAGCGGAAGCCGCGCGCAAAGCCGGTTTTCGGTTGTGCTGCACCAGTTGCGCATATAAGTACAAGCGGCCGAAATTCAGACCGTAAATACCTCCCCCTCAGTCGCTGCGCGACAGCTCCCCCCAGGGGGAGCCTTTGGCGGCGGCTTGTACCAAGGCTCCCCCTAGGGGGGAGCTGTCGCGCAGTGACTGAGGGGGTAAAAACTCACGAGAGGACATACATATGCTTTCACTTGACCAACTCAACGCGGGACTAAGGAATGGGGCTTTTCTCCCTGAGCTTGAAAAAATCTATGGCGATGACGCACCCAAACAGGCCAAACGCCTGACTGGCATCGCGGCGAAATTCGCCATGCATTTTTCGCCGGACACGCAGGACGTAGCGGTCTTCAGCGCGCCGGGACGCAGCGAGATCGGCGGCAACCACACCGACCACAACCGGGGCAAGGTGCTCGCCGCCGGGGTGAACCTGGACATCCTGGGCGTCGCGGCCAAAACTGGTCAGGCACGCGTACGCGTCAAATCCGCCGGGTATAACATGAACGACGTGGATCTGGCCACCCTGACCCCTGTGGAGGCCGAAACCGGGCACTCCAACGCGATGGTGAGGGGTATCTGCGCGGGTTTTATGCGCGCAGACTATGTTGTGGGTGGATTCGAAGCCGCCACGGCTTCGGACGTATTGAGCGGCTCGGGACTATCCAGCTCGGCGGCATTCGGGGTGCTGATCGCCACCATACTCAACCATTTCTACAACGGGGGGAAAATCGCTCCCCTCGAGTTGGCGCAGATCGCACAGTACGCCGAAAACGAATTCGTGGGCAAACCCTGCGGCCTGATGGACCAGACCGCCAGCGCCGTGGGCGGCTTCGTGGCCATCGATTTTGCTGACACGACACACCCTATCGTGACCAAGCTGGACTTCGATTTCGTGGCCAGCGGGCACGCGCTTTGCATCGTAAACACCGGCGGCTCCCACGCAGATTTGACGGGCGACTACGCCGCCGTGCGCCGCGAGATGGAATCCGTCGCCGAGGCGCTGGGCGCACAGGTGGACTGGGACGGAGCGGGCATGACGGCCATTGTGAAGTTGGGCGGCGTGACACTGGCGGTGAAGATTGGTGAGCTTGCTCCCGGTATGGACGTACCGGCTATGCTGATAAACGGCAGGACGATGTTG
>Ga0123353_10007005_pt1 | contig 15156 bp, 15 predicted proteins | sample TergutLab28metaG_3_FD_92763 | JGI IMG/M metagenome (GOLD analysis project Ga0123353, IMG submission 92763) | Labiotermes labralis P3 segment gut microbial communities from Petit-Saut dam, French Guiana - Lab288 P3 | ecosystem: Host-associated > Arthropoda: Insects > Digestive system > Gut ... | reverse complement strand
CTCAAAAAGCAGATCGACCTGGCTGTGGAAATGGACAAGCTCATCGCCCTCATCAACGAAAGGGGCCAAACCAACAAAAACACCGCGCGCCTGATGAAGGTATTAAGCGCCAAAGAAAAGGAAAGGACCGCCGTGGAGCGGATGAAGCTCTCCCTCTATCCCGACTGGAAAAACGGTGAAATTTCCAAGGAAGAGTTTCAAAAGCTGCGTATCCAGTTTGACGCCCAGCTTGACGAGCTTGAAGCCACCATCCGCCGAGTTCAAGCCGAACTGAACGAAACCGAGGACGGCGTAGACAGCAGTAACGCCTTTTTGACGGCCTTTACCAAGCGCCGCAATTTGCAGGAACTGACCCGCGACATTCTGGTAGAGCTGGTGGAGTCGGTGGAGGTACATGAGGGCGGCGCGCTCACCATCAAACTATGTTTTGCTGACGCCTTTGAGCAAGCAGCTGAGTATATTGAGTTGAATCAGCCACAGGCCAGTGCTTTTTCATAGCTCAACTCAGTGCGCTATCCCGGTATTAGCGCGTCGAAGCCGTTGCTTTTCTCGTAAACTTGAGACTTTGCAGGCGGTCATTGAGGTTTTTGTTGATGCGTACAACAAATTCGGAGAAGCTAAACTCAAATGCCGTAAGCCAACCGTTCACAAGCCGGGTAATGCGGGCAAACATCTTCACAAATATCGTGAACCACCGTTCTCCATCCTCAACTTCTTATAATATGCGCTCCGTGACCACTCCTCTCCTCAAGAACACCTTGCACGGTGGCTTGCGCATCGTGTATAATGTGGAAGACTGTAAGGAGATTCGCGGTGCGCGCAAATCGTTGATTGCATATGTTGATTACATATACTGGAGGCTTTTTTGATGCGGAAACTGAAAAGCAAGTGGTTTGTTGCGGTATACGCAATCTGCTGGATTGCTTGGACTGCGCTCTTGCTGCACTTGACGCCGGTACGGCCAGATAGCCTGGACGAATCGATTGTATGGTGGCGCTACCTGCGGCTTGCGTCTCAGTCCTTTGCAATGACGACGGTGTCCGCCGCGCTGCTGCTACTGATCTTGTATGGACGCAAGCTGCTCGGCTTTCTTCCCTCTTTCTGGAAATATCGCCCGCTGCTGATGCAACTCGTGCGGCGTGACTTTTTGGTAAAGTATAAACGATCGGTGCTGGGTGTTCTGTGGACGCTCCTGAATCCACTGGCCAATATGATCATTCTCAGCGTCGTTTTCTCCGCGCTATTTCGTGCCACGATTCCCTATTTTCCAGCATTTGTGTTGTCGGGTGTGGTGTTGTTCGGCTGCTTTGCGGAGGCAACGTCTGGCTCGCTCACAACGATGGTTACGCGTGCCAACTTGTTACGAAAGGTGTACGTGCCCAAGTATATCTTTCCGCTCTCCTGCACGATCACCGGCTTTGTGACCCTCTTTTTTTCGCTGATCGCGCTGCTGTTGGTCATGCTGTTTATCGGCGTTCCGTTTCACCTCACCATGCTGGCCGCGCCGGTGGTGATTGCGTACATGTTCGTTTTTTGCACGGGCATGAGCATGTTGCTGTCGACCGCCTTCGTGTTCTTTCGGGACACGATGCACATGTATAGCGTGCTGATCACCGCGCTCAACTACCTCTCTGCGATCTTTTTTGACGTGTCCATCGTGCCGGATCGGTACATGGCGATTTTTGCGCTCAACCCAATGTACCACTACATCCGGGTATTTCGCCTGTCCATGTTGAATGGCATCTGGCCGGGATTGACCGACCATTTGATCTGCGGCGGAATCGCCGTGATTGCGCTGTGCGCCGGTATCTTTGTATTTTACCGTAACCAGGATAAATTCATTCTGTATCTATAGGAGGCGGATCGCTGATGCAGCAGCAGGCGCAGGATTGGGCCGTTGAGGTGGATCAGGTAAGCATGCGCTTTAACCTTAGCCGGGAGCGGGTGGACAGCGTCAAGGAGTACATCGTGCGCTTGGCTCAGCGCCGCCTGTTTTTCGATGAATTCTGGGCGTTGCAAAATGTTTCTTTCCGCATCAAGCGGGGCAGCGTATTTGGCCTGGTGGGCCTCAACGGGGCAGGAAAGTCTACCATGCTAAAGATCATTGCCGGCGTTATGAAGCCTACGAAGGGCGAGGTGAAAGTGTACGGCGCCATTGCGCCCCTGATCGAGCTTGGGGCGGGATTCGACGATGAACTGTCCGCGCAGGATAACGTGTACCTGAACGGCGCCGTGCTGGGGTACGACCGCGCGTTTATGGCACGGCACTATGATGAGATCATTGCCTTTGCGGAGATGGAGAATTTCCAGAACGTCCCGCTCAAAAATTATTCGTCGGGCATGCGCACACGCCTGGCTTTTGCCATTGCCACCATCGTACAGCCCGACATTCTGATCGCCGACGAGATTTTATCGGTGGGCGACTATAAGTTCCAAGAAAAATGCATGAATCGCATCGGGGAGATGATTGCCCGCGGAACAACCATTCTGTTCGTAAGCCACTCCATCGGCCAAGTCCGCAAGCTGTGCAACGAAGCGGTGTGGCTGGAAAAAGGCTACGCAAAAATGCTGGGTCCGGCTTCAGAGGTTTGCGACGCGTACGAACAAACATAAACAATGCGACACGCTTCTCTTCAATCGTGCTCACGCGCTATCCAATCGTCCAAAATCGCCTGCAAGCTGTCTTCAATCGGAAAACGAACGCTCCAGCCGGTATCGCGTTGGAGCTTTTCGTTGCAGCATCCAACCTTTAACACATCTACAGGGCGCATCTTCTTTTCATCTGCCTGAATAGAGACGGAAAGACCGGACAGAGCGATCAGCGTGTCCAAAATGTGCTGAATGGAATACAGGCGCCCGCTTCCAATGTTGTACACTTCTCCACTTTTTCCACGCTCGATGAGCAGGCGGTAGGCGCGAGCTACATCCCGCACGTCGGTAAAATCGCGATACGCCTGCGTGTTGCCGACACAGATGACGGGAGGCGCACCATGGACCATGCGGGCGATGGCAGACGCGAAGTCCGACACGACAAAGCCGGTTTCCTGACCGGGGCCGATGTGGTTAAAGGAGCGCGTTAGCACGATGCCTAGCTTTTTGCTGGCGGCAATCGCCAGCGCAAGACGCTCTTGGGCACACTTGGAAATCGCATAAGGGCTCTTGGGGAAGCAGGGATCCGCTTCATCGAGCAATACCTTGTCCTTCGGTATTACACCGTATTGATCGGAGGAACCGACGACAAGAATGCGCGTATCGGGCGATGAAATGGAAACCCCGTCCAGGATGTGCAGCAGCGGAAAGGTGTTGAGTTCGAGGGCGAGTTTCGGTTTCTCCCATGATTGGGCAACGGAAGAAAAGCCGGCCAGGTGGACGACGGCATCATAGCGGTTCTTTGCAAAGTGGCGATGAACGGCGTCCGCATCCAACAGATCCAGATGAAAATCGACGGGGCCACGAATGTCTGTGGTGCGCGCCTCATGCATGTGGCTGACAAGCTCCTTGAAAAGATAGGATCCAACAAACCCGCTGGCGCCAGTGATGAGTACATGCATGGGGATGAACTCCTCCATTTTTATTTTTGCGTGATGGTTGGCATGTGTTCGGCGTAAATACGTTCCACGCGCGTACGAAGCACGTCCGCCATGCGCAAGGGGGAGAACTGCTCGGAAGCGTGCTTTTGCGCTCTCTCCGCCAAGTCGGCGTAAAACAGAGGATCGTCGTGCAACCTGCGCATGTGTCGGGCCGCGTGTGCGACGTCCGGATCGGCCCAACGATCCCCCTTTGCATAGGGAGGGATGTCCTGCTGTAGCGTAATGATACGATACTCTACCATGCAGGCGGTGGATTCATCCATAAATTCTATATTAGCGGACCAGTTGGTGGCGACAACAGGTTTGCCCAACAGCATCGCTTCAGCAATGACCAAGCCGAATCCCTCTGAACGGTGCAGGGAAACGAAAACGTCCATACAGGCGATCAGGCTATTGAGCGCTTCCTTTGGCAACATTTTGTCCACCCAAACGACATTGGGATAACCGTCCAAATGAGCGTGCGCCTTGCGCAAAACATCCGCATCCATGTGGGTGAGCTTCAAAACCAGGCCGACGGAGCGATCGCTGGGTGTGAAGGCCTTACAGTAAGCTTCGATGGCACCAAGGGGGTTTTTACGGTCTGTGACACTCCGCCCGTCTCCCATGGCCAAGAACAAAAATGCGTCTTCTGGCAGCCCAAAATACTTGCGGTCGAATGTGGGATCGATAGGCACTTCTATCCCATAGGGAATGGAATGCACCGGCAAGGTGGTTTTTGAACGAATGCCTTGGCTGATGAACTCCGAAGGCACCCAAACTTCATCGAGCCAGGAAAGGCGGTCGAGCCAATCATCCGGGAAGACTTCCATTTCCCATAGCCAAAAACCGATATTGTATCGATTGTCCAATAGTGCCTTGTGCCGCCGGGTGATCTTTGTGGGCATTTCCTCAGGATTGACATGGATCACATTGATGCCGAAGGGCGCTTCACGATCTATGTAGCCGTCCCACGTGGTTTCGTTATTCTCTAGAATGGGTTGGGTGATGGGACAGATGGCAAAAGGAAGCCTTGCGGCTTGAATGCCCCTGGCCACGAGGCGGCAGCTCTGCCCCAGCCCATTTTCGCCTCGGATGAACCCGAACAGGTTAATACCCATAGGAAAACACTCGGGCCGAAACTTGGAAACGGAAGTCCGAACATAAAACGAAAGCAATCTTCGATTTCTCCATTGGACCAGGGCGTCTATCGCCCACGAAGGAAAAGCGCGCTTGAGAGCACACTTGGCTTGGTGTAACAAGGCGGATGGCGAATGCGGCATGTGTTTGCTCCTTTTGTGCGTAATGCTCAAAGTTCCTTCCAATTGATAGCAAAAGTTTCGATACCTTGCGTGAACGCGGTGGAATAGTATGGATCGCCTTGCTCGTAGTAAGCGTGCCAGTGCTTTTGGAAATAGGCTCTCTCAGCAATGGCGCGTTCTATCTTTTTCGGCGTGTCGTTCAAACCACGGGTAATGGATTCATAGTGGTAAAGAACGGCGTCTGCCGCCCAAACGACCCAATAGCCCCGGTTCCGAATCTTCATGCACAGGTCTACATCGGTATAATCGACCGAAAGTTCCTCTGTAAATCCGCCCACCTCGTCATACACAATTCTGCGGGCCATCATGCAGGCGCCAGTCACGGCGTGATAATTCTGATCGGTACACAGACGGCCCGCGTATCCCGTGCTTTTGCCGTCAAAATGCCAATGAGCGTGGGTCGCTTTGTCATCGTTCAGTAGAATGATGCCGCCGTGCTGGATGGTATGGTTCGGATATAGCAGCTTTGCGCCCACGAGGCCCACGTCTTCTCGTTGGACGAAACCCAGCATGACCTCCATCCAGTCAAGGGAAATAACGTCCACGTCGTTGTTCATCAGCACCAGATAATCACCACGGGCCTGTTGAACGCCGAAGTTATTCAGTTTAGAGAAATTGAAGGCTCCATCGCCATTAAAAGTAAGAACCCGAAACCGCTGATCTTTTACGAGCGTTTCGTAATAGGCAAAAGTAGCGGGATCAGTGCTGTTGTTTTCTACAACGATGACCTCGTAGTGCGGATGCGTGGAACGCTTTATCGACTCAACGCAGCGGGTAAGCTCGCCGATGTGATCCTTATTGGGTATGATAATGGACACCATGGGTTGCCCCTTGACGTGCTGCCGGACACGAAAGGTACCCGGATGATCACCGTCCAGCACTTCACCGTTCCAGCCTTTGCGCTTCAGGTGGGCTTCAAGCGCCCGTCCCCCCTCTTCCTGAGAACAACTATCGGAAGCAAGGCCCAGTTCTCGATGGAGAATCAGGCGGATGTGCCGGGGAGCATCCGCTTGGAGCGCTGCGTCATATCCGCGGCTAAATCCAGTCTCAAATTCCAACAGACGCAATTGGGCCGCGCCTTTTGCGGAGAAGGCCATGACGCCTCCAACATAATTTGTGCCACGCAGGTAGTCCGGCGCATAGTCCGGCTTCAGGATGGGGCCTGCGCCCATCACGCCGCTTTTTTGGTTCATGTATGTATCCGCGTAGGCAGCGTCAGCGTTCTCACGCAACGCACGGCAGAAGTGGTGCAGCGCTTCGGGGAGCAACTGTACGGGTTGCGTAATGTAGAGAACGGGCGTTTTAAAACAGCCCAGCACGTCCGGAGAAAACGGGAGATTCCCCCATCCATCCCCGTCATGGCGCTTGCAAAGGACCTTTTTGTCGAGACCCAAGACACAAAGCCTCCAAGCTTTGTGGGTTTGCTCAAACAAAGATTGGACTGTTGCCTCAAGGCTAGGCATATCTTCATGCACCACCACGGTGATAGGATCTTCGCACACACAGCTTTTCCATTGGGCATCGCAGTGGCGGTTAATGCGCCGAATCACTTCTTCTGCAGAGCGGGGGGTAGAAAGTATACGCTTCACTTTGTGTAAGCTTTTTAGCGCAGAACGGGCGGGTGTGTCCAGCCTCATGCGCTTAGCGATCCTTACTAGCAGATGTTTTTGGCGAAAGAAGTATGATTTCATGTTTTCGCATTCACTTTCGTCGCGCTTCGCGTAATAAGCCAATTTTCTTCATTCTCTGCGAAGGATTTTCTTTGCGGTTCTTTTTATGGGCATCGACACGTGCTTTTCACGAAGAAGGTGCAGTACATACTCGTCCATAATGCCTTCATCGACATAAAATGTGAAGACACCTGGCCTCCTCGTCCCATCAGCCCTAGAGAACATGCGCCATTTCTCGCCCTTTCCACAATCCTTTTCGTAATCATACCTTTTTCTCTGCTTTATCCAACTCTGCTTTGTATACGATGATTGCATTTTGCGATAAGGGCGTAGATACCGAATAGGCAGGGGAAGAGTTGTTCATTCGTAAGTCTACAAATGGAAATTCAAACCTCCAAAGGGGAAGTGGATAAAGAAGTTGAGGGCAAAAAAACGAGAATAATGGAGCGGTAAACAAGCTGGGCTGCGGGCTGCTTTTCACTTCATCACTGGCTTATAGGATTCTCATAATGATTTCTTGTCATTGTCAAGGAAAAACACATAACTAGCTGTGGCACTACCTCCAATGTTCAGCATCAAAGCGTTTTCTGCTTTGCTGAGTTGGTAGTCTCCTACTGCTCCTGTAAGCTGTCGAAATAGCATACAATTCATGATTTTTCCTGCATCATCAAGCGCCTTCAATACTCGCACTATTTGTTCCTGCTCTTGCGTTTCTTCCCTCGATCACTTCATCTATTATAAACACCGGCCTCCCTCGGGCTGCGCTCAGGGTGCGAACCAGATATTCAGACATCACGCCGATCGAGATGTTTGTGACGCCAAAGCCAAACAAAACCACGACGATCAGTGTGGGAAAGCCTGCTTCCAACGGGATGATATCAAACAGCTTGATGATCAGTATGGCAACTCCCCATACAATGCTCACCAACGCCAAGATGAGCCCAACAATCGAGACCGCCCGGATAGGAACATGGGAAAACGCGACAAATGAATCGATCAGCAGCTTAATCTTTTTAGCGTACGACCATTTGGAGACGCCCTTTTCCCGCTCTCGAAACGGACAGGCCACGCCTTTTTTGCGGAACCCCATGCTGAACAACTGCAAGAATATCGACGAATCGCTTTCCATGTTTTGATTCATCTGTTCCTTGACCTTGCGGTTGAAGGCGACGCTGCCGATCCCGTCCTTCGGGTAGTCCGGCGCGATAAAACGAATCAGCAGCCGCGAAAACAGGTCGCTGAAAAGGCTGGGCTTATACCCTTCCCGTATGCCGTAGACGATATCGCTCCCTTCCTCGAGCAGGCCATAAAAACGCCCGATAACGGACGGATCGTCCGGCATGTCCATATAATAAAAAATACAGCGATCCGCCGAGGCGTCGGCGATGCCCGCCCGCAGCGCCGCGTGGGAACCGAAGTTCTTTGAGAGCTTTATGATTTTGACCGACGCATGTTCAAAGGGTGCGCTCAAGAGCGCATCCACGGAATCGTCCGCCGATCCATCGTCCACAAATACCAACTCGACGGAAAATGAAACCGTCGCGAGATAGCCGTCCAAAACCCGCCGCAACTTTTCCACGTTTTCACTTTCGTTGTAGACCGGTATAATCACGGAAAGATCGAGTTTCATTTGCTTTCTCCTTTGTCGTAGACAAACGTTACCTGTCCGTCGTCCTTTGTCAACACCCTGCCGATCCGTTTGGCCGGCACGCCCGCAACGATCGTGCTATTCGGCACATCCCTGGTCACCATGCTATGCGCACCCACCACGCAGCCGCTGCCCACCGTAACGCCGCAGCAGATGATGCTCATGCTTCCAATCACGGTGTTGGACCCTATGGTCACGTCGCCCTGTTCAAACGCGCACTTCCCGCCGGAAACGTAATATTTGGTGGAATCATGGGTGTAAATCGAAACTCCGGCGTTGACGCTCACAAAATCACCCAGGCGCACCTTGCCGTTGATCCCTTCGATGATGGTGTACGGGCCGATCCATACGTGACTCCCTGCCTCCACATCCCCCATGATGACGCTGGTGTCGTAGATGGAGGAGCCTTCGGCGAAGCCAAGATACTTGGCTTTGTCAAACCGGTTAAACAACAGCTCCCCCGTAGGGAGCACGCGGTCGAAGCGTTCCCGCATCTCCACCCGCTTGCCTTCCAGATAGGCGAGCAATTCCTGTTCAAAGCTCACGGTTCATACCTCAGCGCGCACTCCGCCACCCGCTCCACATCCACATCATCATGGCATGGCAACGTAATCGTGTTCTTCTCCAGCCAAAGTGCATTTTCCTGCACATCATCATACTTGTTCTTGAAGTACGTGCAGTTGGACAGACAATAGGTGCCGATCGTGCTCTCGATCCCGTTTTGCTTTAGGTATTCAATCAGCCCGTCGCGATTTACATTTTGTGGAACAGAAAACACGACGCTTTGCACGTTGTGCACCACGCCCTCAGCATGCGCCTGCGCCTGATAGCCGCGAGGCTCCAACAGGGTTTTGTATTGCCGCTGCGTCGCGATTCTGCGCGCAATGATCGCATCCAGTTTCTCAAGCTGCTTGATCAGCATCACACATTGCAATTCCGGCAGACGATAGTTATATCCGTACGTGACAAAATCCAGCCCTTCTCCATGGGGCTTTGCACCGTGGGCCAGCTTGACGGCCAGCCTTTCAGCATATGCATCGTTGTTCGTGGAAATCGCGCCGCCCTCTCCCGCAGTCAATAGCTTGCGGGGATGAAAGCTAAAGCAGGTTAGGTCCGCTATGGCGCCCACTTTTACGTCGCCTTCGCTGCTGCCCAGGGCGCAAGCCGCGTCCTCGATTAGTGGGATGCCTCGCTTCCGGCAAAGGCGGGCGATCTCCCCGATTCCGTCCGGGTTGCCCAGGGCGTCCACAAAAATCACGGCTTTAGTTTTTGGGGTAATTTTCTTTTCTAGCTCACTGGGCTGCGTGTTGTAGGTTTCCCTGCTTACATCAGCGAACACGGGCCTTGCACCGCATGCCTCAATGACGTTGGCCGAAGCTGGGAAGGAAAAATCAGAGACAATCACCTGGTCTTCCGAGCTGATCTCCAACAGTTCCAAACAGGCTGCTAGAGCCGTCGTGGCGGAGGTGGCGTTAAACGCGTGTTTCACACCAATGTACTCACATAGCCTGCGTGGCCATTCGGCTGAATACAGCCCCCGCGTCAATACGCCGCTGTCCAGTATCTGTTGAAATTCCTCTTTTACTTCGTCAAATCCGATGTATGGTTTCACAAGCTTCATCATATATGCCTCACTGCTGTATCACCTGTTTGTACCAGGCGAGTGTTTCTTTAAGCCCTTCGTCGAATGGGGTGAATTCCAACTCGATCATGGATTTCATTTTGGCGTTGCTGGCGTTATGGCATTGCACGTCGGCGCTACGCGCGGGTTTGCGCAGTGTTGTGCCATCATAACCCAACTGCGCCGCGATCTTGCGAACTAGTTCGTTCATTGTGATTTGCCCGCCGACGGATATGTTTACCGCTTCGCCTTTTACCATCCGATCATAAAGCTTTATCACCGCGTCTATCGTGTCCAATACGTAGATGAAATCCCGCGATTGCTCCCCCGTTCCGTGGACCTCCGGCGGCTCCCCTAGGAGAATGTGCTTGGCTGTTACGGGGATAATACCCGCCATCGCGCCTTCATGGTTTTGGCGGGGGCCATAGTTGTTAAACGGACGCACGATAAAAGCATCCAACCCATATTGATTAACGTAAGAGCGTAGCATCAAGTCCGCCGCCGCTTTGCCAGCTGCGTAGGTAGTGGTGGCGTTATATGGATGGTTTTCATCCATCGGCTCATAGACTGCCGAGCCATACACCTCGGATGAGGAAAAGTGGCACAAGGTTTGGAACGTACCCTCTCGCTGCAACTCCAACAGGTGCTTTATTACCGTTACGTTGGTCATGTAAGCGTTTGCCGGATTGATAAAGGAGTAGTTGAGAGCTTTTGTGGCGCAGTTGAATACGATCTCAATACGGTGCTTTTCGATCGCGTACTCTAGTGTGCCCTCTATTTCCGCATCGTCCTTGATAAACACCGCGCCTTTTTGTACCGTGTTCGCTATGTTCTCCATCCTGCCTACAAACAGATTGTCCAAGATCACTACGCCGCCGGCACCTTCCTTTTGCAGCCGGTCGGCCAGATGGCTACCGATGAAGCCTGCTCCGCCTGTAACCAGTATGCGCGCCCCTTTGATTCGAGGCCTCATGTTGTCACCCCTTTCAGCTTCGCATCTGCCTGCTCTAAGATTCTCAGCGTTCGGATCGCTTGATCCGGTCCAGACATGGACGGCGTTCCCGCTTGAATGCACTCCGCAAAATGCTTGATGCCGTTTAAAAGTGCGTCTTCCACCTCCACGTTGGGCACGAACAGATCGCCCAAGCGTACCTTCGCCTCTAACTTGCCGTACTCCTTGTATTCGCCCTCACGCACGTTTACGCCCTTGTCGTAGATCATCAGCTTCTCTGATGGATCTCGCAGATCGTCGAACACGACCATTTTTTTAGTGCCACTGACGATCATGGTGCGGTCTTTTAACGGTGAAAACCAACTAGACTTGATCATCGCCATAAATCCGTCAAACTTGATGGTCAAGTAGGTCAAAACTTCTTGTTCTCCAAATTTTTTGATGCCCATGCATTCGGTTTCCAGTACGTCTTTTCCGCCGCACAGATAATCCAATATGGCCAAATCGTGTACGGCCAGATCCCACATCGCGTTCATGTCGTGCTTGATGTGCGGCCCCAGATTGGCGCGGTTGGATTCAAAAAAAATCAGTTCTCCCAACTCGCCGCTTTCTATGAGCGCCTTGATGCGCCGGATAATCGGGTGGTATATCAGCACATGGTCCACATGAATCAACACATTGTTTTGCTCCGCCAGTTCTTTTAGCGCCAGTGCATCCGCCAGGTTTGCTGCCATCGGCTTTTCCATGAACAGGTGCCTGCCTGACCGCAGCACATCGCGCGCTACCTGCTGGCCGATTTGATCCCGCAGGGCCACAGCAAACATTTCCACGCTTTGGTCAGAAATCGCCTCCTGATAATCAGTGTAATACCTCACGTTCCCGCCATATAGCTCCCGGGCCTTTTCAAGCTTGGCTAGGTCAATATCGCAAATTCCATATAGCTCGAAATCTTTACAGGCCTTGATATTTTTGGCTATATTGGGCCCCCAATAACCGAACCCAATTAAAACAGCCTTCATGCTCATTCCTCCTTAGAATATTTGGGAACTGAACACCACGATACCGGCGATGATCAAAACATTCCCCATGAGCCTCTTCCTGGTGATCTTTTCTCCCAAAAACAAGGCGGATAAGATCATAACAAACGCATATCCAAGGGATTCCAGCACCGCGCCGTATTTCAACTCTACAAACCGATAGGCGTATAGTGGAATCAGCATCGCGATAAAGAGCAGTCCATAGCCAACTGCAACATACCAATTTAGGTACTGTGCCCTCCATGTTGCCTTATCTCCGACAATCACCGCGCTTTTTTTAAGCAAGATCTGTGAGATGGAAGAAATAAACACGCCTCCCACCATCAACAGTATGGAATCAATCCGCATCCGACGACACCAACACGATCCCCAAAACGATGATCGCGCCTCCCACTATGTTTTCGATCGTAATGGTTTCTTGGAAAAAAATCATCGCCCACAGCAGTCCCCATACCACCACCACACCCTTGTTCGGATAGGCTTTTGAGAGCGTGAACCATTTCAAAACCTGTTGCCACATCAGCGCGTAAATCGCCAATGCGCCCATGACCAACAACGCGTATGCAAAGAATGCCGAGGATAATAAGTCTTGGCTTGCCGCGGTTTTTGAAGCAACTCCCACGAGCGAGTATACAAGGAAGGAAAGATGCATGATGAAAAAGTGCATTTTCCTCTTTTCCGCTTCCGCCAACTTTCAGCCCTCCGTGCGTCTAGCGCCATTCACACTTTTATTGATCCTTCAGGCAAAACAAACCCACATTGGAAACAGGTGTCGCTGGCAAGCCGCACGCCGCACTTGCAAACCCTTCCGACGAATCGCGCCGGGTTGCCAATCATCAGCGCGTACGGCGGCACATCTTTTGTTACCACGCTGCCGGCGCCCACCATCGCGTATTCCCCCACAGTATGGCCGCAGATCACGGTACAATTTGCGCCCAAAGACGCGCCTTTTTGAATAAGCGTGGGCGTAATCTTCCAGTCCAAGTTTTGTGCACGCGGATAAAAATCGTTTGTGAACACCGCGTTGGGGCCCACAAACACCTCATCCTCGATGGTTACACCGTTGTAGACGGAAACGCCATTTTGTATCTTTACTCGATCGCCGATCTTCACCCCATGATCTATATAAGCATCTTTGCTGATGATGCAATCCTTTCCAATCTCCGCGTCCTCTCGCACCTGCACGTTGATCCATATTTTTGTTCCGTCACCGATTTTCGCGTTCTTTGCAATATGCGACGACTCATGGGCGTAATAGTTTTTCATATCTTTCACTCTGCCCTTCACCTCCCATCCCGGCTTATTTCAGCGAGCAAATGACATCCGCCACCTTCCACGTCTCTTCCTTTTTCAGGCCGGGATGCACCGGGATGGAGAGTACCTGCTCTTTCACTCGATCAACCACCGGATACGCAGCCCTAAAGCCCATTTCAGAGAAACAAGGTTGCTCCGGTATGCTGGTTGGATAAAAGACGCCATAACCAATGTCGTTCTCTTCAAACAGCTTAATGAGGTCGTCCCTTTTGCCGTCTTTTACCTTGATTGTATACTGGTGATAAACATGATGCCCATGAGGATCCGCATAGGGCTTGTCCACATACGGGTTGCAGATGTTTTGATCGTAATAAGCGGCGTTTCCCCGCCGTTTTTTGTTGAAGTCGTCCAGCTTTTTCAACTGCTCCAACCCAATCGCTCCGGCAATATTCGTCATCCGGTAGTTATATCCCAAGATGTCATGCTTATAGCGTATCTTCATGCCGTGGTTGATCAGCAACCGCGCCTTTTCCGCCAACTCGGGGTCGTTGGTTAGCACAATGCCGCCTTCACCCGTCGTCATATTCTTGGTGGGATAAAAGCTGAACGCCGAAGCGATAGTCATCCCGCCGACATTTTTCCCCTTCCATTTCGCTCCATGCGACTGCGCGCAATCCTCTAAGACCCGCAAGTCGTATTTTTGTGCCAACGCCAGCACGCCGTCCATATCACAGGGTTGCCCAAAAAGGTGCACGATTAACATGGCCCGGATATCCGGATTCTCCTTTAGACAATCTTCGGCGGCAGCCAGATTCATTTGGAAGGTTCTTTCGTCTATGTCCACAAAAACAGGCGTCGCACCCGTATAGAGAATGCTATTGGTGGAGGCGATGAACGAATAGGCAGTGGTCAGTACCTTATCGCCCTTCCCAATCCCCATTGCCCGTAATGCCACTTCCAGCGCCGTCGTGCCAGATGTGGTGGCAATTCCGTGTGCCGTTCCCACGTAAGCAGCAAACGCTTTTTCAAAATCGCTTACAACGCTTCCGCAGGCGATTATTCCGCTGTCCATCACTGCCATGACTGCTTCCTTTTCTTCTCGTCCTATCTGGGGTTTTGCAATATAGATCACAAGCTCGGCTCCTTACAATTTGGTTGTCGATTAAGAGAGTATCAGAAAGCGATTATGTTGTCAATATAGACGTTTTTTTGAGTATCCTCATTATTCGGAGTAGATACACAGAAAGGCGTTATCTGTGCAAAATGATAATTGTGGGTAGCTGGTTCTTTTCCGGAGCATATCTGCAATCCCTTTTCCAATTCTCACAGCAACAATGAATAAACCATCTGCAATGGCGTAAAACACAAGCTTTGGTATGCAGTAAATGCACCGAGAAGTGCGTATAAGCTCCATAAGCATTGTTCGATCATTACATTTTTCGCTGATCAATCCACCCAACCGCTATGGTGACCAGTAAGTCGAGATTCCGTATGGATTGAAGGGAGCATACCCGAAAACCCTCAAAATCTAATGATTTGACACAAAATTAGATTTTAGGATAAAGCCATTGGGGTTGCACTGTCAAGGACTATTTTTGACGTAGGAAAAGGCCGTGGGAAAAGGCTGATTGCAAATAAAAAACCCCTCGCGGTCGTGCTGACCGTCGAGGGGCAAGGGGTTGTTTTCGTTGAACCGTTGCAGCAAGCTCAATCCTGGTTGGTGAACACGCGGTATGTTTCTTCGCGGTCATCCCACAAATTGACAGTATAGAGGCTCATGGCGATCCAGTTCCACATCTTATTAGCCATCGAACTTATGGTTGTGTTGCCCTGCTCGTCATATCCCACGAACACCACGTTCCTGCGCTTGTCCTCATACAGCATCCCTTTTTGCATGAGCGCATTGACAATACCGCTGTCGATGCCGCGCTTGTTACAGAGATAATCATACAGGCGCAACGAAATTCCCGCCTTGGGGGGTAGTATAAGCGTTTTCGGTGGCTTGGCTTCCTGCCGTGGAGGCACTGTGATCGGCACGATACCCGCCACAGCTTCCACCGCTTTACGGAACGGCATGTTTTCAGCT
>Ga0123353_10007003_pt1 | contig 15156 bp, 8 predicted proteins | sample TergutLab28metaG_3_FD_92763 | JGI IMG/M metagenome (GOLD analysis project Ga0123353, IMG submission 92763) | Labiotermes labralis P3 segment gut microbial communities from Petit-Saut dam, French Guiana - Lab288 P3 | ecosystem: Host-associated > Arthropoda: Insects > Digestive system > Gut ... | reverse complement strand
TGTATAGCACACAGTAAAGAAAACCTCTTCATGGGTGGCATTTTCCTGTGTTAACTCATCATCATCATCACCACCACCACCACCACCACCACAACAACAACAACAACAACAATAATAATAATAATAATAATAATAATAATAATAATAATAATCTCCTCCTCCTCCTATGATGCTGTGGCTCATTTTTGGGCCATGGCCTCCCTGACTGCCAGGATTTTGAAATGATTAAGTTTTTAAAGATGAGGACATTAGCCTCATGCAATAATGCACCCATTGGGAGGGGGGGGGTGCTGCAGCCCAGCAGCCCCACACTCCCCCCACAAATCAAAACTTAAAAACACAGATTTTTTATGATGATATTAAACATTCTATATGATTTACCCTTCAGCCAAAATCTACCACTGAAATCAGCTAATGATTAGTATATTAGAAGTTTAAGAGATACTATTAAAAACCTGAAGAGTGTTAGATGAAATTAAAAAAAGTTAAGAACATTACACATTGTGATTTGAATTAGGTGAGTGAAACATGGAACACAAACTTACATGTGTATGTATATAAATGCAGTTGTAGTAAATGTTATACTTACAACATAATTGTTATAACATAAAACCTCGAGGCCCAGGGTCTCTCTCTCCCTCTTTGTCCAGTACATCATTCAAAACCTGTCCAGCACGGGTAGTCCTACCAGCAGCTAGGCTGCTGCCTGCATAGCTTTCTGTTTTAATTCTTCAGTACTTACAAGCACTGATAATTTAGACACACATAATTACAGAAAGCTACACTTGCTTCCAAAATACACACAAACACACAGGTGGCATGTTCCATGTAATGATAGACACCCCAATTTTGATATTCTGTTCCCTGCTATGATTGTTCACTGCACACTTCGCAAGCACATGACTGATAATGTCGATGGTCTGAGAAACTCATAAAACACCTTAAGACAAACTTTTAAAAAAGAGAAAAACATATTATGCAGTTTTTTTAAAAATAATTATGTGAAAAGTATGTCACTGTCTACGAAGGAAAAGACAAAACTAACAGCCAAATTCACTGGTGTCTCCAAGTCTAAAGTACTGAATGCAGCAGGGAATTAAAAGAAAATGGTAAATGGTAAATTACCAACATTACAAAAGGAGACAAAAAGAGAACTGTTACAGGAAATGAGAAGAATTTATGAAGTGTTCAGTGAATGTGGTGCACTGAGCAGACACTAGGGGCATACCTGTTAATTCAACTGTTATAACATCCCTGCAGAACATTATGTTGACATTACATTTTTGTTCACCAAATGTAGTAAAGTAAAGTACAAGAGTCGATAATTGCATGTTCTGAGGCTTTTGCAGCAATGTGGTTGAGGTCACAATACTTCTCGGATGTGACACTATATCAATGGGTAATTTGCTCCTAACATTTTGCGGCCATGTGGTAGTCTCAAAACGGGAATAAATTACCCAGTGATGCTGCATCACATCCCAGAAGAACAGTGACCTCAACGCAAGGTTTTTCCATGGAAACTGTCATTACAGTCAAAATCTGTCAAGTTCTTACATTAAATTTTCAGCAAACATGCCACAAGGAAGACATAAGTAAGTGTTTGAAAGAATGCTGGCAATGTACTCCATTGCTCTGAACACACGCATCAAACCTCTTCACCATATTTTAAGACAGACCATTAATTACCACGATAATGCTGCCATTGGCAGCTTACAAATCTGAATGTATCACTTCACATAACAAAAGGAAACTGCTTTGCTGTCCACTGCTGAAATACCTTCTATAGTGTGGAATTCACTGAAATGATTCATACACATATACCAACCAGTGTCATCATGTACAGACTGATGTTAGTCAAATTAATCCTGTTAGTGAGTAATGGGATGTGTGTCCATCTCCCAAACATGTGATATCTGTACAATGAATGTTACCACTTTAGCCACCATTCATACTGATGTATTCTGGATGCAGTCTGATGCGTGAGAAACACAGTTCCACCATCTTCAGGCTACCCTCAATATTGAAGCAGTATGTTGATTATGATGATATTTATTAACTGCAACTGGTTTTCCACCCAGTGGCAGGAGTTGGTAAATTTGTACACAAACAGAAAATAAACTATGTACATGGGGAGAAACAATACACAAAACAATACAAAAACAAAGAATGCACTAAATAGAAAGCAAAACAAGAAAATAAACATAAAAATATAAATTATAATAATAAAACAATTAATTAGAACATAAAAAAGAGCAAAGAAATAAACCAAATAGCAATGAGACAGTGAGATAACAAGTTCCTGCCAAAATCTTGGTATCCATTTTTAACAGGCTAATGGAGTAAATTCGAAATACCTAAAATCTTGTACTGTTCCACTCTGATCCAATTAGACACCAGCTTTCTACATATGAACTGGAAACTCAGTGCTGCAATTTTAATGTCTTACCTGTGTGCTGCCATCCACTGTGACACCCTCTCTATCACCTGCCCAGCTTGCACGCCACTCTGCATAATTACGGGAGCAAACACACCGATACAACATGACCATGGTGTAAGCCACCACAACAATGCTGACTACACAGAGAACTGCAGTAAGGAACAATTCCATTGGTGATGATGGGATGAATGGAACTTCAACACTGCCACCCGCAGATGTGATGCCCACTACTGGACCCTTCTGAGTTTGACCACCATCTGCCAATAGCAAAGAATGATGCTAAAAAATCATTTCAAACTATATTAAACAAAAAATCACATTCACGTGTTAGAGGAGGTAGGACGTTTACTAAAAAACAGATTGGAAAGGGTGTGGAAGGAATCAGTTATGGCCTAATTTGACATACAACCCTGATTTCTTTCTGGGAGTCTGACAGAAACCATGAAGAACTCCAGCGAGGATAGTGACTCTCATGGACAAGTGTGAACTATGGATTTCCCAAGTATGTATTAGGCAGAAGTGCTGACCACAGGACCGCACTGCTATAACATACTTATCAGACCTTTTTCTCTTCTGATATGATGGCACTGTTCCTAGTGTCCAGCAAACAGGATTACTTCTTACCTTCCTCCCTCACAATGCTTCATCACAGCATAATGCATGGAGAACGTGTGTGCACGCACGTGTGTGTAATAATGAATTTGCTCTCACAATACCCGAGTACTATTTAACCTGAAAATTGCAAGAAACTGCAATTCAGTACAGCAAGTGTCCCTAACACTAATGTTAACTTACACCAATGTTTTCACTGTTTTTAGCTTAACTTATACTGCAAGGTTCAAAACAAGAATTTCTTACTCAAACATACTCTTCTGTCCACACTGTATTGTTCCTTCATTAACTATCTAAGCTCCAACAAAACACAGCAAATGGCAGCAGGATCACAAAACCACCAGTAATGCCACAAGGGAGTGTCTCCTAAAAATGATCCTACTCACCTGACAGTCTCATACACACTATCTTAGCATATATTTTTCCTTCTACTATGTAATAAACCTGTGTTTTCATGTTCATGGGTATTACGAACCACGGTTACATTGAGTAGAACTAACCAGTCTTGTGGTACTTGTACAACAGGGTACATTGTCTCTTTTAACCCTTTGACACCGAAATTAAATCTTTGATGCCGGAATTAAACCCCCCCCCCCGGCCACTTTAGTGGCCGTTCGGCTATTTAAAGGGCTCACTGCGCGACATATATATATATATATATGTTGTTCAGTGGCTAAGGGTTAACTCACCTGGTATACTGACTGTTACGAAAACAATGCATTGTAACAAAAGACCCCCACTGCTCTTTATTCTACAATGAATGTCCCATACCAGAGAAGTCCAGAGGGTCAAGTGCGGCAGCAAGGGCCTGCCACTGGAAGTGCTGCATAGCCTTCTCATTAGGGTTGCGCAGATAACGAGCCTCTTCTGGAGACACAGTGTGGGATAAGCGAATGGGTGGGAGAATACTGATGTAGTGACCCGACACAGATATGTTATACAGAGAGAGGATGGCAGGCCAGTGGTAATTCGACAGCCTCCTCCAAGGTTCATAGCCCATATGTTTCAATCTTGCTACGGCATCCTTCTCCTCTGGGACCTGAAACACAATCAAAAGACCAAGTATGGAACTGATGTCATCTGCCAGCTGCAGTAACCACTACTAACACCTAACAAGTGAATGAATGGAAATGGAAATGAAACTCACTACTTGTGCACAAGGAAATCAGACAACCAGTTGTTATTTAGAGGAACACAAAGAGTCCAAGGATGTGACATAACTGTTTTGAAAATGCAAATCCCAACTAAAATTTATTTTACCTGTAGTTTAACATGGATGCAAAACTTCTTGCACAGGAAAGGACAGACTGAGGATGGTGAGATAAAAGAGAGGGGTAAGAAGAAGAGTGGAGTAAATTACAAAGTGAGATTCATAATTTGTACTCTTCACTCAAATCAGGGTCTGTTCAAAAAGTTCTAAGACTGATTAAATAAAACACAGTACAAAGCAGGTAAATTTTATTAAGAATTATCTCCTTTGAAATAGTCTTCTCTTGCATTAATAAAGTAACTGCAACAACACATCCACTTTTCCCAACATTCCATACTTGATTGTAAAGAAATCTCATCAGCTGCTCTAGCAATTTTCCTCCTACTTCCTCTACCGATTTGTATCAACTTCCTCTACCGATTTATATCAACGTTTTTTTCAACTAATTTTCAATTCTAGGAACAGCAGAATGTCCACCGAAGAGAGATCAGGGCAGTAGAGTGGCTGAGGAACTACTGGAGTTTAATCATGAGAAATATCTGGATGGAGGGCACCATGTGGGCAGGATCATGCAATTCAAATGATGACAAAAAGCTGATATGGACACAGGAACATAATACAGGAATATGACTAGAGCTGCATTCATTACAGCAAACCATAATAAATCCATACAAACAATAATTTCTCTTGTTCTCTCATATTATCTCACAAATGATATGATTTTTTTCATAAAAAATGTATTTTTCATGAAATGTGTGTTTTCACTTTCTTTACAAGTTTTATCTGAAACTTTTCTCAACCAAATAAGAATTCAGTCAAGACACTGTCACAAATTTATGTGGTCTTAATATAACATGCCTGCTACTTGTGTCCTGTTCTAACCAAACGTAAGTTTTCTTTACAGATTTTGATAAAACCCACCCCACAGAACTCTGTACATCAGAAGCCGAGGTACAGACACATACATAATATAAACTTCATAGTCACTATTTGCAACTTTGCTAATGCACCTTAATTTGAACACAGGGGAAGTGTGTGATATGGCCTTGATCCTAGCAGCATATAAGACCCAATAATGAACATTCATGCATATGTTAATAAACTGTGGGGTTACATGAACTGAAGGAATTTCTTGACTGCAACATGCTCATCAGGTTCTGCTCCATGTAATTAGACAGTGAAACAGCAAAGTGGTTCACACACATACTGAAGAGTATTGATCCTTCTCACTCTACTTCCAGACAGCTACTTTGTACCAAATCTGGAGCTTACCTCAATCCTGTCAGCAACTGCTCTAACCCTCTTTGGTTCAGCAGCTGAAGTTGCAGTGACTATCCTGGATTCTTCTGTTACCACTGAGTCCAACCTATTCAGATCCACACTGTCCAATGGCAGGTGAGCTCTGGTAGTCACATCATAATAGTGTTCCACAGTTTCCGGGTGCTCACCCAGCCCTGACCCAATCAGTTCATCCCTCTCTGAAATGCTTGGTAGGCTTCCTTCCTCTGCTGTCAACTGCAGCACATGTTCTAAGACGCCTGAACTGTATGTGATGACAGTTATCCACACAATCATGCAGACCATGAATGCTCGCTGAAAAATCCTTGTACTGGCCCAAAAGTGAACTAACCGTAGACGTTTTGGAACTTTTGCCATGGCAGGTGGTGAATTTGGTGGTGCAACAACATTTGTAGGGTAGCTACAGGAGATCATTCCATTCAGTCTAGGGTGGGACTTTGACCTCACAATGTTATGAGCTTGTGGTTTTGAACGCCCTGCTCGACTAGCAGCAAAAGGGGAGCGAAAATGACATAATGAAGTCTGACCAGATGTTGAAACCTGTGAAGGTATGTACTGGATTCGGTGATGGTGTGATTCTGAAGACAACTCCATCCGTCTGATATCAATGGCAAGGACAGTGGAGAAAAATAACATCTGAAGGAAGAAATCTGAAAACAGCCCAACAACAGCAAAGATGCAGAATTCTTGAATGGCTGGTACAAATGTGAACAGTCCCACTGTGAGGATGGTTACCTCAATCAGAAGGTTCTTGGTGATACTCCAGCCTTCGCGACTCAAACCTTGGGCCACTCGAATCTTCACATCCAGGTGTGTAGGCGTTGACACCACTGACTTGGTCAAGACCAGAATGTTCTCTAGTCCAACTATCACAACCAGGTATGGAAAGATCTCCTTCCTTGTCAGTGTGAGAGTCAAGCCAAAGAAAAAGCATAGGCCAATAGACATGGAGAGGGAGGCCAGAACAGTCACCACTGCACTGAATGCCATGCCAAATTTGGACTTAACTAGCTCTATCTTACGAACCGAGAAGTACATGTACAGGAACAAAATAAAGTATGTGACAGTCAAGGGGACAAACTCCCGCAGGGTGAACTGGCCAGGATAATAGATATGTAGTATTTCTTGCACAGGTAGGGTCATATTGGAAGTGGCATCACCGGGACTCAATGACTGTGAGTTGTGGTGCTGGTGCAGTGGATACTGGCCAACCAACTTCTGCCTTAGTCCATCAATGAACCTATTAAATGAGAAATAAGAAATTCAGTATTTATCACCTTACAACACAGACAGCAGAATCAATCTTATATTTGGTACATCACTCTGCAGGATGAAAACAGAAAGTGCTGAGAAGATTTATATTAACATAGATTGTAAAAAGTTTCACAATCTGTTTTCATTGCCTTCTGTTATTAGTGTGACAATGACAGACATGACAGGTGGGACAGTGTTCATATGAAGACACTGAAGTGCACAGAAGGACAAATGACAGGCCTTTTTCACTATTCACTTTTTTCTCTTAAATACTTTAGAATTTTATGCACAGCAGTTTAAGCTATCATTTACTAGTTCCCGAATAAACTGACCTCAGATAAAGGTATCTATGGATATAGGGCCTAAAAGCTAAAATACAGTGCACTGAAAACTATTAACTGAAAAAGGTAAGCTGGAAAAATTTTACATAATTTTACAAGGACTTCTGACTAGGTAATCAAGCTGTATTGCTAGTTAAACTGCACGTTAGGGCATTAAACATTAAGGGAGCACATAAAAGTGCTTCAGATCCCACCCAACAGATACAAATCAAAAAACATAATAAAATAATGTAATGAAACACAAAATGTTTTATCAGATTTGGAAACAATAAAACATGAGTTCCCCAAGGGTTAATTTCAGTACCTTTGCTTTTGGTAACATACATACATGACCAGCTTTCAGAAAGAAGCGTCTTTTCATGCTATTAGCTAATGATACTAGTTTCATTAATTTCTAGTACAAATATAGACAATTTATGTTCAGTGTCAAATGCAGTTGTCTCACATGGGCACTTAGTTTACTGCCAATTAGTTGGCACCAAATTCTAGTAAGTGAAAGGTGATAAAATTTAAAATGAATAATGCTCCAAAACATGCATTTGTTGTTGGTTTGATGAAAAATATAAAGAAGGGACTTCAAGCACAAAATTTCTTGGCTTACAGACTGTTAATTGCCTAAACCTGATCAACTGCATTGAATAACCAGTTTCTAAGTTATGCAAAACATGTTATTCAGTTAGGTCTGTGTTTCACTTCAACAAAACCAACATTCCCAAAACAATTAATTTTGCCTGTTTTTGTTCTATAACAAAATACTGAATACTATTTGGGAGTCATTTTACACAACTGAAAAAAGGAAAAGTGTTACAATTAGGGTTCGTGCATAACCCATAAATTTAAGTAGAATTGCGTTTAAAAGACCACAGATATTACCTATTCCACATGCATATGTATTTTCATTAATAGACTAAATTGTACAAATTCAGCCAGCCATATGCAGTGTTAATACACAGAATAAATACCATCTTCACTGACCACTTGCCAACCCTTCATGTTTACAGAAAAGTGTACAATATGTTGGCATCAAACTTTTCATCAGTTTACCATGATGAACCACAAGTATTATAAATGAAAAGGCTCAATTTAGTGTAGCACTAAGAAGATACTTCAACACAAACTCCTTTTTCCTATTAATGAGTTCATGTTAAACAATGAGTCATAATCTTATTACCTGTCATATGCTGAGCGTGCCACATAGGTTGTGCCAAACCAGGGTGTTACTTACTGTACAAGTCATGTTGATTAAAAAATGCTGTATCAACATACGGCCTATTATCAACTGTTATATTGCTATGAGCATGTTTAACATTCTCTGTGGAACTGTACGAAATGGAGTCCTCTGATTGTGGAAAAACGGTGAAACTATCAGACAGGCAACAACTTCTCATTTGAGATGCACAGAAATGTGCATACAAAAGGGTGGAGATCATTTTGAACAGTAATCTGTGTAAAATAACTGAAAACCAGCATTCTTTCATGTCATCTAATAAACACTGACTTTTAATTCTGTGTTGCAACATAACTATGAAAAGTACAAGTAAAATACCTAACATGGTAAAATAATAAAAAATGTTTGTTTTCTTTCACGTTATTATCCAACAGAATTTTCTTTTGATGCAAATGCAGAGTTGGGTAAGACTGAACAGACTGTAGGGTAGATTGGTTAAAAATTCCCAGCCATTGTTCTACCTGCTCTCCATACGTAAACAAGCAGTGTGGGGACATGCATTGGCATGTTGCAGGATGATCTTTTTCTTGTCTGGACATTTGTCATACAGCGCACGAAAAAGTTTCTGGAGCATCTAAAGGTCATGTGGAGGAATGAGTTTCCCCCTTTGGGGCAAAAATCAGAACGCTTTGCATCATTCAGAATCCCAAATGACAGTTTCCATGATTGTACAGGCTAAAGGCACCGTTTCTGGCTTTCTTTTCTTGAATGATGTGTGATGCCATTCCATTCTCTGTTGTTTTATTTCTGGAAGAAAGTGATCAAACCAACTTTTGTCACCTATCACGTTGCATTAAATAAACTCAACATCTTCAACAGCACACCATTCCAGCAATTGTGAGGAAACATTTTTACAACGAAGTTTGTGCTCCTCCATCACCAAGCAAGGAACCCAGTGGGCATGAACTTTCCAGCATCCCAAACTTTCCACCATGTCACAGATGGTAAAATGCCCCCCTGTTCCAAACTCTGCTGCCATTTCCCTGCCTGTCACGTGTCAGTTCTCCCTCACAGGCCCATCCAGTTATCCTATATTTCTCTCAGTAGAGGCAGTTCACAGGGGGTGATTAGCAAAGTCTGTGTTCCCTACTTTAAAATGCTTTACCTGACACTGCTAGCACCCATTCAGTGTCTCCATATGCACAATGTGGATCTCCTCCTTAATAGGAAATTCTATCACTGCATGCAGCCAAAACAAAGTCCTCATCAGCCAGTTTCTCACACTGAAATATGACTACATGACAGGGACAGACAAGATAACTTTCATTCTGGCATGGCAACAGCTGGAACTAGTCATCCACACTCCAATACTGTCTGGCATTTGCTCATAATTGCAGGATGTTCATGACTTTCAGCATGACCTTCACACACACACACACACATGCAAATACCACACTACACAGCATAACATCCCAGAAGTCAATAACCTTCACAGCCAATAAAGTGAGAACCTTGAATCTCACAATCATGATGTTCACAGACCAAGACATTGTATACTTTAATGTTACTGCAATATTAAACTGTGTCACACCATGTTAAGATTAATTCATGGATAACATGACTCTCACCTGGGGTCATGCCTCTGAAGCACAAGTGTGATGGCATATTGCAGAACTCGCCGTCGAGTGCGTAGAGGATAACGCTTAATCCCTGTATCCTTCATGTGCATACCAAACAGGATCTCAGCCAGGCTGATCTTCCCCTTTTGCAGGTTCTGTAAAATACCAAAGAATAACAGGGAGTGCAACAGATTACACACTTCAACATGTCTGGTAGGTAACGCTGGTGATGATACAACAGACATTATTTTCTTTTTGGATAAAGAAAGGAAGCTAAAACAATTGTCTTCTGCAATGTGACACCATGTAAGCAGGGTACATTACAACCTGTACACACATACAGGAGGTTTATCTGAAATACTAGTACCTCTCTATCAGTCAACAATGTGTTACACTTGAGAAGATCTCAAACTTAATATTCACCACTGTAAGGAGCTCAAATCTACAACAGAAGCTCAGCTAAACTGAACATCTACACTACATTACACAACTACATAATCCTGACACACCAACATAATGTCTTAAAGTAATGTTCTACTAAGAAACCTACCAATACACACTTCCTTAATGAATATTTTGAAATAAAACCCACTTTCATTGAAACAAGTGAATAATATGGTATGGAAAAAGTCTATGTAGTAAGTTTATCACTTCTCATTTGAAGTTTCCAGCCACCATGTTGATTTTATTGTGTGGTATCTTAATGGACCCAAGGATAATCTGTGCTGTATTTCATTCTTAATACAAAACTCCAAGAAAGCTGAGTGAGAACAGTCGTTTTCCAGGCCAAGATGTGAATGGGGGGAGGGGGGGATATCCCCATTACAAAGCAGGAGTACAAACCACTCAATCATGAAGTATGGCATTTCAATTTCTAACTACAATACCACTACTGCGGGGATGAAAATCATGTTTCATTTCTAACTTTATGAGTGCATTGCCAGAATCATAACTGACAGGGGTAAAAAAACTACTCTGAGTCTCTTTCTACACTGTAAGTCCCTCACATGCTGCCATGGAAATAAATTCAGGCTTCCGTAAGAAGAAGCCATAGCCCATATCTCATTCAATTCATCTGCTATACATGTTACTATAAACCTCTAACCTGGTAAGTGAAGATGGTTCCCAGCAGGTTTGAGTCCTCCTGAAACTTCTCACGGTTTTGCTGCCAGAGATTGGCAGGTGACAGAGCAAGGCAGCTGTACTCAGGCAGAGCCATTTTTTTATCAAATTTGACCTTTGCTGACTCAATGTGTAGACACATGTGGCTCAGAGACATCGAGCTGACAACAAAAACACAGTGTCTTCACCATAATAGTACAACACATTACCATCAGCATATTTGCCATGTTGTCACACAGTTAGGTCACAACTGCCATCTGATCCCATGATTCCAGGTGTATTTTCTTTACTACTAGTCTGACACTTAATGTTTGTGCCTCATGCAGATCCAACACTGTTTTAAAGCTCTGATTACAACACATATTGTACAAAAGAAAGTGGAACAGGAATGCTAGTTTCTATTATTTACATTTTATGACATTTAATTACATTTCAACAGATCATATTACATACAGCACTTAAAGGCAGGATGACTACCGGGTAGTGAATTGAAAAGATGAAGACAGAAGTGACTGTGGTCTAATTAAAAGTACTCTTCACTCACTTCCATGGAAGGAATGAGGAAAACCATTAAAAATCTCAGTCAGGATACCAACTTTCTGAAGCAAAATTTGAAACTGGGACCTCCTGATACAAAGCAGGAGAACTACATCAACCTACAACTTTTGTAAAATACAAATTCCAGCTTCTAAATAGTTACACATGGTGTAACAGAAGGAATCTGCCATACTTTGGGAGAATATTCCATGGTTAAATTATGGCAGAAGAGGAAAACACTGGGTGCCAAATATTCATTTATAAAAACAACTTAATGCACAAGTTACATACAAATTTCAAAGTACAGTCTTTCAGGTTACCATGGTGACTACAAATTGTACGGTTGTGTCTAATTTTTTAAGCCCTTGTTATGAAACTTGTTTCATGTCAACCTTCTGGCACCTATAATTTTGAGGTAGCTCCTAGGTTGCTGGAAAACTTCTGCATCTCTGTGCTAGACAATATTTGCTTTGGTGTGACATAATAATCCAGTGACAGATTCTTCATATTGTTATGCCACACTCCTATGAAGTTACCAATTTATTTCTTCATGGAACCTACACAATGTACAATTACAAAAAATAACATGGAATCATAATACCTAATATCTACTGCATACATCCATAAATATAAAATTTGGTATTTAGAAGGATTATTAATATACCTATAAATTATACATACAATATTGTTTGTAAGTCAGAAATTACAAAATATTTAGATGAGATGGAATTTTGAAGACATGTGTGACAGGTAAATTGTACATATACAATATCAACATATGCATACACATAAAAGATCTTCAAACAAATATGATAACAGACGCCAATAACAGTAATAATATTCTATAACATGCAGAGTATCCTGGAAATCACTTTACTCATGTTCCAGGGAAACACAGCTTCATTACAAGCAACTACACACCTATCCTATAACACAACAGCTAATAGAAACAAAAGCGCTTGTAACCTTCATGTTACCAACTCTTGCAAATAAAAGACTGAATGCAAGTGGTAATAATCACAGGCACATATGACACTACCTTGATAAAGTGACCTGATATGTACAACTGTGAACAACAAGAAGTGTGACCTCAGTGAATTAAGTGATATGGCCATCTGAAGAGGGCACAGCATAAAAAGATCGGAACATGCATTGATGTTATGTTACACATATTTCCCCACTTGTACTATATGTGATTGTCTTTTTATTGCACTTTAAATGGACACCTGTATAAAGACAAATGCCGGGCACTCTGTGTTTATACACGATAGCAGTCACAGGTAACTGGAAACAGGAGGCTGTGGCAGCTGAAGCAAGTCACTACTGCAGGATCTACATATGTCAAAAACCTTCTGTTGTGTTCAGATCAGTGACGAGTACCAAACGGCCAACCACACTTACGTCTAAGGCCTGGAAAAGTTTTCAAACACATTTAATTTGTGCTCCCCCCTCAGAACAGAAAATCTTTTGCATTATTTGGTAAAATTCGCGCACAAAGTTCCATTTTTTAAACAGTCTTTTTAAGATGTGATGGATGGGTTTCATGCACAATGCAGGGGAAAATCGCATGTCACACAATTTCCAACACTTGAGGAGTGACAAAAACACGCAGTGGTAAGTTCCAACATTCCCCTTACCCTTTCACTTCCAAGTATGTTCTAACAGTAACTAGTACAAGTGTATTTCAGTCAAATTTTGTAAAATGTAAATCTGTGTATGTCTTAAAGAAATTATCGGAGACAGTGTCAAGTTTCTCATTGAAATTCTTCTGTTCTCCAAATACAATGTAAGCCTTAAAAGTTAAATTATAATTAATTGCCATATTAATTCTTCATATAGGACTACTAATGATGGATTAATACTTATTTTAGTCCCATTATCTCTCAATATAAAATCAATTTTAATTGAAATAAAATGACTTTTACTGTTAAAAATTTGTTTGTGGCCTATGCAGGGTTTGAAGATTTTCAAATGGTTTTTGTGCAATGAAAGGGTGCTCTACACTGTTCCAGACAGCATCACCACTTACTGCATATTGATGTTTAACCAAGTTCACTATCTTAGTAGAAATGCAGGTCTTTCCAGAACATTCTGTGCACATGAACTGCATGCTCCTAATTCAATAACGATGCATATATCCGTAACAATTTCCCATTCAGAGTTCAATGAGCTTTATGGCCATTAATAAATAAACAATATAACTTATTTCTATGACAGAGTAATGAAAAAAGAATTACAATGTTTAGTAATAATATGAGAACTACTAAAATCACAATGCACCAACCAGTACTACAACCATCAGCACAAGCTACCACTCATACTTCATAAGTTATTTGTCACATGACAGAAAACAGTATATAAAATAAGGTGATTTAAACATGCAAAGGAAGAAACATCACATCAGATGCCTGCCTACCTGTTCTCCAGCTGGTAGTTGTGGATCAATTCAAGCAGTCTAAACACTTCTGCTAATGGGGCACGAAATGCATCTGTCAGAACTAAGTCTTCAGTCCAAGGAGACACTGTGGTCCTCATCACAACCTGCAACCAGTTTTATAATATGAGTTCTAATTCAGCTAAAAGCCACACAAATTTAGATACTACCCTGCAGTGGGCCCCTCATAACTGTTAACCCATTCAACACTATGCAGTAAGCACCTACATGCCAGACCCTCCAGCATTCTCCTACTGACATTCAGAATGGCAGTAACCTTAAGAGTTTGCACTGGAACATAATTATGAAATATATGCACTCACTCTTACCTGCTGGATGTAACACAAGGGTGGGCCTGTGAACCAGCGTGGCAACTGTTGATCCCCAACTTCTGAGTTGTTGCCTTGCAACATTGAAATGTTTCCTGACAGCTGCTGTGGGACATTCCCTGGCAAAGGCAGATTAAGAAGCGGGTAGCTGAAATCAACATACACTGCACTTTATACACATAAACGTCTGCTTACATTTTCTGCATCTGGCCATGTGCACCTGATTTATCCCCAGAGAGAACAATGTCTGAGGAAAATAATGAACATTAAAAACTGAACAATTCACTTGCATATTATGCCAATGTTACAAAGGATACTGACATCAGGATGCACAGCATTACCACAGATACAGGCAACTTGTCAGCAACAGGCCACATTCATGACCAACTTATCAGCCCAGCAATGCCATATCCACAGGCAACTTACCAGCATATCAGTGTCACATCCAAATGAAACACACCAGCACAGCAGTGATATACCCACAAACAACTTATCAGCATAGCTGTGCCATATGCAAAAGCAACTTAGCAGCACAATAGTGCCATATCCACAAACAACTTATCAGCACACCGCTACCAAATCCACAAGTAATGCATCAGCACAGCACTGTCACATCCATAAGCAATTCATCAGCACAGCAAAGCCTAATCCACAAACAACTTATCAGCACACCACTACCAAATCCACAAGTAATGCATCAGCACAGCACTGTCACATCCATAAGCAATTCATCAGCACAGCAAAGCCTAATCCACAAACAACTTATCAGCACACCGCTACCAAATCCACAAGTA
>Ga0123353_10007001_pt1 | contig 15158 bp, 3 predicted proteins | sample TergutLab28metaG_3_FD_92763 | JGI IMG/M metagenome (GOLD analysis project Ga0123353, IMG submission 92763) | Labiotermes labralis P3 segment gut microbial communities from Petit-Saut dam, French Guiana - Lab288 P3 | ecosystem: Host-associated > Arthropoda: Insects > Digestive system > Gut ... | reverse complement strand
ATGAGGCGCAGTTACGTTGTCCCGATGATGTGAGTGGTGATATAGGAGGATGTACGGTGATACCTCGGCTAACGAAGATAATTCTTTCCGGAATCACATTCGTTAGCCGAAACACACATACCGACGGAAAAGATAAACTCCTGGAATGGCCCGACCGTTCATGTTTGCTGCTTTACGTTAGCGCGCGCACCCACTAAGACATTCGTTAGCCGAATCCAAATTCGCTAGCCGAGTCCGAAAAACAGCGAAAAAAAATATTCGTTAGCCGAAAAATCCGTTAGCAGGGTCACTCGTTAGCCGAGGTATCACTGTATTGCCAGGAGGGCCCTTAAACCTAAATTCTACTAACCTACCCAGACCATGGTCACCGCGGAAATCCTCCCCTTCAGGGAAAATTCGCACGGTAGAACCGGGAATCGAACCCGGGACCTCATGATTAGTAGTCAGAGACTCTGACTTTGTTTCTCACATGGATGTTCCTTAGGAAATCGTCGAAAGTAAGACACTGGTAACTTCAGGGTCTATAACACAGAAGAGTGCGGACAAAATGTACACGTAGTAGCAGTGAGATGGAAATAAATTAAATGTTCCTTACAAGTTTTGCACAAACGTGGGGCGGTCTGAATATAAAATAAACAGAATATGCTCAGACGTGCTCTGTGTATGATTAATTGGGTATCAAGTTGGCACCAGGAGAAGTATCTCTCTCTCTCTCTCTCTCTGTCGCTCTCTTTGCAAGTACTTCGTTTCCCAGTCAGCTGTCATTCTATCAGTGATCCATACTCATTCAACTACCATTCTGATATGCGATAGTGGGCCCGTTAGAGGCTGTATGCCACAGCGAAGCAGTTATCACCCCACCCAAAGCATCTAATATTAAATACTGCAGATGAGAAGATGGCGCTTGGCGATTTAAGTGCTCCTTCCCATACGAAACCTCCTCCCATTATTACACGGTACGTGCCAACGACCTGCCTCTATACTGACCCCAGGAAACTTGGCATTTAATGGTCAGGACCTGTGCGCCTGCGCAGTATCAAAACTGCGTCGGGTGATCCCGAGCACACGATCGACAGAAATCTGGAGCGAGCGAAGTTGGCTTATATCAATCATTGTGTAATAAGGTCTGAACTGGTCAGAAAATGGGATTATTGCCCTCTCACGTTCGTCACGGCACATCCCATTCCAGGCCTGATTACTGTATATCTGTCAGCAAGTATCAGCAGTAAAGGTCAAGAATACCAATGAGTTCTACTGGTCAAATGATTAATCACGTCAACAGGTCATTCGACGTGATACGAATATACTACTTCCTTATTTATGTGTTATGAAACTGTCAGTCAGTAATTCAGCCAATATGATTAGTGAATGATGCATTGAAAGGTACTTGAAAGTGGTCGTGGCCTAATCTGAAGTAATGTTCCGGCACTGGATGGAAGGTCCGAGGAAAAACCACACAAACACCTAATGATGACCGTCCCGGTCAGAGTACGAACCGGTTGCCTGTCGAATGCAAATCAGAAGCCTTGCTGCACTAACCAATTCGCTAGGTGATGATTTCCTTCATTTCTGCGGGTTACGTATCAGTGGGACTGGACGGTGTACAGCTAAATGGAAACAATGTGGGAACTTTTAATATCAGATTCACCACCCAGGGAAAGAGTACCCTCTGATCTTTGGTATGAGGTTGGATGGACCAGTTACCTAAACAAGATAAGAGGAAAATAGGGCAATAATAGCTGGCAGTACTAACCACTCGAGAGCCATGCTCTAATTTCACGAAACACTGTCATTTTTGAAGGACGTACAGTGGCTCATAATTTTCCCGTCTTTACGTTTTTCACAAGAATGTGCCAGCAGTCCCTGTCCTGAACCAGACGAAACAAACCCATGTCATCACGCACTGCTTGAGATGAATTTTAATATAGCATTATCCATACACCTGCACGGTTGAGGCACTGCGCTACAAGCCGGAAAGTCGCGGCTTCGATTCCCGATGGTATCATTGTAAATTTTCATTGACATAATCCTTCTGGCCGAACTGTGGCTCCGGGGTCGATTCAGCCTCTAACAGCAATGAGTACCAGCAATATTTCCTGGGGGCAAAGGCGGCCGTTGCGTAGGGCTGACAACCTTACTACCTTCATGTATTGAAATCTGGGAGCCTCAAACTCCCGGAACGCTCAGGAACTGTCCAGGTCTGCAGAGGTATCGCTAAAAAGAATCCATACATCTACGTCTGGTTATTCTGAAAGTGGTCTCTCCACTACTGGTTTTCTGGCCAAAATTTCGATGAGTTTTTTTTCCGCTCCTTATGTCTTGCACGTCAAGCGCATGGCATTATCTTGATTCCGCAGCAACTCATAGGTATAAGAGTTACAGGGATACCAACAGCTAAAATACCCCAACCCTAGACAAATATTTTGCCACAATTCTCCCTACTGTTTAACTATAAATAGCGTTTAACGGCGAACGATAAACAACAGATCGCTGGTATCTTAACTTGGCAACTGGATTTGATAACGCCTGTAAACAAGAGTTCCTTTGCAGCCCTAATTTATTCGGGTTGAGTAAAGAATATTTTATTCGTAAATATACTTTCCACAGCGAATATACACGTAAGCTTCTCTTCCTAAGACACAAGAAAAGAAATGGAATACCTTAAAGTAAAAAAACAGACGAAAAGCAATTTTCATACGTCACCTTGCTTAACTTCTTTTACCTTGAGGATAAGAGCACGCGGCAAAAAAAAAACCTTAATGTCAATGACAGACCAAAAACAATTTTCGTGTGTCACGTCGCTTATCTGTTTTTATTACCCTGAGGATAAGAGTAATTGGCAAAAAACGTGTCTTTGCACTTTCAGTGACGTACTCTTATCTTATCGGTCAAGGCAGAAGTTCGGAACATTTTGTACGAAGAAGATAAAAATTGCAAAAGTTTAGGATATTTTGGTGTCTCATGAAGGTTGAACTTCAGGATAAAGATGCGAGGAACGTCACGTGAAGTTTCACATACTGCCTGATGGAAAAGAAAGGCACACGTCTAGTGGTAATGGATAAGAGAACGACGCTTTAACCTGATTACTCAGTTCCGTGCTATCTTAATTTAACAGCTTTCAGCCATGACACTTACGGACAAACAATAAGATATCCTACACTGTAAGATATCTTAAATTCTTTTTTCATAAGACGAGGGCCCTGTCGCAACAGATTTACTAGTAAATAACTTTCCAGTTCATACATTAAACTAACATAAGTATTAATAATTAATTATGGCATAATCATAAAGGGTATTAGTACACTTATGTAATACGGTGTGGCATGTTGACAAATATAAAATTACATTTAAATTAGTTATCATTCACTGGACTAATGAAATCTTGTAGCGTATTGTAGTTTCCTCAGACCAACATCTGGGTCTGAGCTTTTCGAGCTACAGTAACAGAAAGCTCCTAAACGCAGGTGATGAATGGTGTAGAGAGCAGCCACTAGGATTCAGACGGCTGGAGAAGGAATTACAAAATCCAGGGTCGCAAAACAAGTGTCATATAATTCCCATCATGAAGCCAACTTGAGGGCTGAAACAGTCTGATGATCAGAGCAGATCCTGGCACAGTTTGGGTTGCAAGGCCAGCGTTATTTACGATTTTGGATCTTGGTCAAAAATGTTTGAGAACCCCTGCCAATAGTTTTGACCAGTCAAAAATCGGGAACAAGGGTCATGGATCACTGTTACTCTACCTAATAACTGTGGCATGTTTTGTCAAAATAATAATTACACGGTGAAAAAGTCAGTCTCTTTTGGACAACGCATAATTACTTGATAGAAATTGGATGGAGAAAGCTCTCCTCCACATTTCTCGACAAGAAGATTGCAGAATCTGCTGAGCGATGCCGGCTGAGAGACTACAATGGCCGGACATCGTTACTGGGCCGTCCGTCTCCACCCGCCCATCTGCAATATGTAACTGCAAAACTCTCACTTTTAACCTAACCCTTTCCTTAAGTCTCTTTCACAACGACTTTCATTCTCCTTTCCCTCTTCATTCGAAATCGAGTTTCTCCAAGAGACGTCAATATTCTCACGGTACGACCTCCATAATTATTTCAAATTTTACGATGGTGGTTACTAGGTCACTTCCTTAAGTCAAAGTGCAAAGAAGAACTGCACGCATTTTGATCTATACCAGAAATCACGATTTACTGTCGGCAGAGTTCTCTTACTTTAAATGAGCACGCGTGCAAAATAATACAATTCCCAGTTACAAAGGAGTCACGAACTTTGTTCTGCTCCGCTCATAACCAGCCTTTTAGAAGTCACTGGGCTAATGACATGTCAAATTTTATTCGGTGTTATAACTCAGAGGTTCATTGACAGCAATAACACTTCCGCTTCCGGACTGAGAGCCAGGTAACAAAATCTCGTGCCACTTCTGGTAACACTTATACATTTGGAAACAAAGTGAAATCTGGTTAACATAAAACAGAATGTTACAAAGACTGGATATGGTAGTTAAATCAGGTTAATTCTCCTCCTCTTGTGGGGTGTAACTTGTCACGACACAATAAAACTTTGCACCTCTAAGTAATCTTATGTAGTTTCCCTCCTTCATGATCAAAAAATCACTTTCAAATGAATTATTATTATCGTTATCGTTTTATCAATAAAAATTTTGCTTGAAATTCTTGTTTCGTTTCCTCAGGTCTTCCCCATTCATTTACAGAATGATGTGTGACGAACAAAGAACTAAACAATTTCACGTCATACATTATCCTAATAGCTTCAAATTGTTTCATACTACTTTGGTAAGCATTTTAAATCTTTCTTTTTTCTACGGAAAAGATTAACCGATTTTTTTTTTTAGCGCCACGAACTAAAATTTTGCAGTCTTCTTCCACAAGGTAACTAGAGTAATGTTGTTAGTGTGGTGACTAATTTTTGGGACTGGACAGCTGAGGAGTCGTATTTCGATTACCGGCAACAACAAGAAATATAACTCTTCTGAACAAGCGTTCAGAATGGCTCTGGAGCCCACCAAACCCCCTGATCAATGTGTACCGGGGAATTTTCCCCGAAGGTGAAGTGCCCGGGGCGTGAATGTGACCACTCATCTGCATCTAGTGCCGAAATAAGAACAACTGGAGTTATATCTCACACCTACCATACGCAATCATAGCGTCACAAGGACAGCTTTATCTTTACCATTACGAAATCTTAATCAGTACTTAATTTAACCACAATTAATGTTACGCACTCGAAACTACGTACAGTGTCACTGTCAGTGTTACCAACAATTCGATTGATGTGAAATGCTGTGACATTAGTTCACGGCATTGGAACATCAAGAAGATAGGGTGAGTAGAGGTATAGCTCTACTCTTTCTAGGACCTCGGCACTAGATGGGGTGGGGGGTTCAGCCCGATGCCCCGGCCTCCTCTACTCCCGGGAAAGACCCGGTATCCATTTTACAGGAGGCTGGGTGAGCCCCAGGGCCGGTCTGGAGGGCGGAAAATCTCGTCCCCATCGGAATTCGATCCCAGACCGTCCAGCCCGTAGTCAGTCACTATACCGACTGAACTATCCGGCCCACACATCAAGAAGATAATTATTTAAAACTTTTACACCAAAACCATTTTGTTCGAACTGTTGCTGACGGCAGGTACTATAAGATCTAAGCACCGAAAACACATTACTAATGTACAAATAAATTGCATGTTTTGCACAAAATTCTTCACAAAATATTTCACGTTTTTTCAAGGTGAATATCACGGAACAGGCTTCATTTCATTTTATTGTAAGTTGCGAACTGGTGTTCGTGTTTAGTGCCAAGTATCAACCCCGTACTTATTTAAAGGCATCCACTAAGTACTACGAGACAAAATGTTGGTAAACTACACTGGGCGAGAACTAAACCGAGCCTCCCATGGCAATATTGATAATTCCAGCGTTGGCTATCTTAATGTAATTCCCGTTGTGTTAATACAGTACGTAACAGTACAACAGTTTACACACAACACTTCACCGTAGCAACCTAAGAAGCTACATGTTTCGGCTGTACGAGGCAACCATCATCAGGCTTCATGTTTCAGAACTGTATGCAAAAGAAAGCCACACAGCTGTAGATGTAAGTCAGATAATAAAAATTAGCGTTACAGCTACACGATTTCCTTTTTAAATTCTGATATCGGACAATATACGGGAACCTATCTTATCGCCACAGATATATATATATTCTTTTTTATACAGTTCGGAAACGTGAAATCTGCTGATGGTTGCCTTGCCTCGTATAGCCGAAATAAGTAGCTTTTAAGACAACTACTATTTAGTACTGCGTATATGGTGTTTTACTGTTAAGTGCTCGAGTGCTGAAGAAGGAAATTATAGTGCACTTTATGGTGGAATGGTAGAAGTAATGTCAGGGTGGTCTGACAACGCAGGATAATATTAGCGATGACGAAGATTTGGGTGGGGTGGGGGGGGGTGCACGCTATATCGCGGACATTCACCTTGATGCTGCGAACTCGGCCAAGAGAGCTTTTAATGCTGTTAGTCTTCGTCACAGGCTCCGCGATATTTCTACACTAACATGAGCAGGATAGCGTGGTGAAACCAGGTCAACTGACACATCCAGCGAGGCTAGGACGTTGCCTCCAGTCGTTCGAGGTCGCTCCGTAGTCTGAGCCTCGCAACAAGGGCCTCAGCTACTCCCAGGAATTTCCTCAGTATAAGTGAGAATCGAGGTCAGACTCCTCGAAAGCGGCTAGGGCATTGCCTCTGACTGACTTTTGAGGTCACCAATGGCCAGCCTCAATGTAGCGTACCCAAAGCGGCATGCAATTCCAACTTTTTTTTTCTACTTCACACAGATCATTTAAAGGCCTGACATTTTAATTTCAATTTCGTTTGCTCCTTCAGCATGTGACGTACACAGCCCAGAAGGTTTGCCTGCCTGTGCCCTCTTCCGAGTGGGTCATTGCAGAAAGAAACAACTTACTTCTAACATATAAGTCGAGATAAACCGTAATCAGTATTTTGGGACCGGATGGTGGTGGTGGTGGTGGTAGTAGTAGTAGTAGTATGGGTCGGGTAGCTCAGTCGGTATAGCGACTGAGCTACGGGTTGGACGGTCCGGGATCGAATCCCGGTGGGACGAGATTTTCCGCCCGTCCAGACCGGCCCTGGAGTACACCCAGCCTCCTGTACAATGGGTACCGGTTCTTTCCTGGGGGTAAAGTGCGGCCAGGGCGTGCTGCTGACCACTCACCCCCTCTAGTGAGGCGGTCATGGAAGAGTAGAGCTATACCTGTACCCACGCTCTGGACCACACCGGGCCTGTGACGGGATCAATTTACCTTTAGTAGTAGTAGTAGTAGGAGGAGGAGGAGGAGGAGGAGGAGGAGGAAGGGGTTGCTGAGGAAGACTTAAATGACATTCTCACCTAGCAGAAGTAAAAATCTCACCCTCTCGCAGGGAGCCCAGGACAGATTTAAAACCTCCCCTTCGTCCCGCAGGCCAAAATGCAAAACTGTAAGGAGTCCTAGTATGATTCGTACTGTGTATATGGCACATGTAATGTATAACTACATTTTCACTTTCACTTAGGGCCAATCCTGTAAACAGTGAAGTGCGTATTTCATTATTTATAGGACTGGCCCACTGTCACAGTTTAAACCTAGTAAAGTAGTTTCATTTCAGGTATGCAATATGGTAAATGCTATAATCCTAAGTCTAATTACAAGATCCCTGTAAATTTTACTGTTAATCTTAAAAAAAATGTACACAATTTCGACCACAAGGAACACATATACTGCTACGAAGTTCAGGTGTATCTAAAGCATGGATTTTGTTAACTCAATCCACTCTCCAGTTGAATGGCAGAGAAATGGAATGTCGTCATAAAACACTGTTTCTAATGATTCTAAGGGCGATATTTGCTAAGAGTTTTTCTGTGAGTACGTTTGTAGTTTAATGACAGTTATAACAATATCATTTAATGATTCTGGGAGATGTTTCAGCAAGAATGTACTTATAGTATTGCAAGCGCATTTTTGTAGCAGGTAAGAGACAATTCGGACGATTCTGAGAACGATATTTTCGCCAGGAGTTACTTCCAAAGGTTACAATATAATGCTATCGCAAGGTGATACACGTGACACTTATAATGAAACTTAGGGCATTTGCTTCCCATAAACAGCACTTGTAATGGGTCTGAGAGGACAATGATGCTAGCAGTAACACTGTACCTATCTTATTCTTCACCTGAGAGAAAATGACAGACGCCATTGAATAGCCGTTTCGCTTTGAGGTGTCGAGGGTGAAAGTCGTTGTTCTTGTCATAATCTGTTTATGTTTTCAATTTCTTGTTTAAACTTCTTATATCACAAGTACAGTGAGTCTGCCTTCGAAAGGAAAGTGACAAAAGTTTTCTAAGTAAATATGAAATCGGTTGCCAGAGAATAAAATCATGTGGTAAAGGTACAATATAAAGGCTGTCACATCAAATCATCGCGATAGCAAATAAATATAACGTATACACAAATGCAACCTATATATATATTGTAAAATGCCATCTATGTTAGTCGTAAGTCTTGTACATTGGATACATGGGTCTGTAATAGTTCAAGCTAAGAGACATATGCGGGACAGTCAGTTCAATTCCTGTAAGGTATAAGGGACTTTTCAAGACAAGTGAGTAGGCTAGAAATTTTCCACTGTTGGTTGTAACTCTAGAGTACGACCAAGTAATGGCCTGTGTTTGGACGTTTATTCGCTGTATGAGAGTCTTTCCATCCCTCTCGTCTGAGAAAATCCATGTAATCCTGTGGGGAGAGGCGCTTGTGTGTCTGAAGTTGGAAGTGGACGAACTGGGCCAGAACCCAGAGCGTCGCCACTTGCCTGTGTTTGGGTATTAGAATCAATTTGATAGCATATGAAATTCACATACATGTTACATACAGAAAGTGTTAGATGGAGAAAACAGATTTAGGTTTTAAAGAATAAGGATGTTTCAGGTGTTTTTCAATAACTGGTGTTTCGACGGGCAGAGAAATGGATAAACTAATACAAGCAAATGTCCAACATTATCATCTCAATTTGTTGGCGACACAGTACTAGCTGTTTCTAATGCGACCAGCTGTCAACAAAAAATGACGTTTGAAGTAAGTGACTCATTCAAAAACTGGTTATACATTTAGCCCTGCAAAGTACAATGGTAAGTAACGTTACCACTTGACGTAACATTAAACAATTCTGAATTTTACTTACAGAGCGTATTTATCTGTTGTGTGATGATTCTTACGGTAAACAGGCTTCACAGATCTGGCTTTGTAAAAGACACGTGTGCTCTTTGCTGCGGGGTAGGAACTAAGGTCTTTGGGATTCCTCACGAAGTAAAAAAAGAATGCCTTACGCCATACGCAAAGAACAAGTCCGTGCGACAGACTGACCTAGACTAATCTTAGTAATTAACCAACTTGATGCACAAAATCTTGTTTTATAATAAACATATTATAAAACAAGATTTTGTGCATCAAGTTGGTTCATTACTAAGATTATACTGAGATAAACGGTCAGCAAAACATTCAAATTTGACCTAAACTATTTTGTTTGTCAGATTTTCATAAAATTCGGCGTAGAAATTCCTTTAGGCCCAATGTCAGTCAAACTGTACAGGGGTGCTGATAAGTCCTTAGCCCGATCAGAAATGAAACAAGCTACATTCCCCGTATATTATGGAACTTGGAGGTTCATTACCACATTCACAGGAGTCCACCACCTCTCCCTACCCTAGCCAAATCAATCCATTCCACTGCCCATCACACTTTTGACAGGCGCAGCTTGTTTCCTTCCTGGTCCGGCTAAGGACTTATCGGCACCCCGGGTACATTACTGACCGATATGGGTGCAATCCGATACAGTTATTTACACCAGTGCCGTTAAGAAGTTATGGATTTCACGAAAACCGGTGCAGTGAAGGCCCCGCCGTATTTCAGGGCGTCAACGAAATTTTGCACGCATCTTCTATATTTCTCGTTCGACTCACATAAAACTCGGCACCCAAGATGTCTACATAATTTTTAGTGACTGATGGTCAGTTTCGTGAGAGTCGGCGTTGTGCAAGCTATTACTTTACTCAGGGGCGTAAATGAGTTTGTATCCATACTTGCCACATTTGTTGTCCGATTTGCGTGGAAATCAGTATCAGAGCTCTGCACATAATCCTGTTGAGCATTTGTGACTTTTGTGAAAATCGCCATAGACGGGGGCCATATTTTTCTCAATGGTGTGTACCGTCAAAACTGTACGACTTTCTGAAAGTGAAGAAAGCCTTGAGAAAGTCTGTGAGTTGCGTCACGGAGTACACAATGTGCTATCTTCCTATGTATCATGTGGATGAAATGTGTACTTTAAATAAATGCTATAGATATGAATGTGATTCGTTATTTTACGCACAGTACACAAGGCACATTAACCCTTTACCTGCTAATGTGGAGAATATGGTGATCTCCGAATAATGCTAGCAGTTGGCAGATGGGATTTATCTCGGCGTTTAAAGGGTTAAAGTCGTCAAAGCCGGTCCCAGTGACCAAGCGGTCTAAGGCGTGGGTCTGCGGGTTCGAATCCTGCTGGGGACATGGACGTCTGCCTCTTGAGATTATTGTGTGTTATCACGCAGAGGTCTCTGCGTCGGGCTGATCACTCGTCCAGAGGTTTCCTACCGAGTGTGGTATATCTGAGTGTGATCGTGAAGCCTCTACAACGAGGCGGCCCTGGCCCATTGGAGGCGGTTGCGCCACGCGGGACAGGGGGGGTGGGGGCGAAGGGAGGTCAGTAACATCAAAATGAATAGCCGAATTTCACAGTGGTTCATGAAGCACATACAGACTTAATACACACCCACATCCTATGATGAAATAATCACCCCACTTTACACGGAAATGGAGGGTTTATGACTTCCGCAAGATGGCACTACTGCTTACAAGGCTTAAACATCTTACAAATTAAAACAAAAATCGATGTGAAGGTCAAGCCCTTGAATGAAATCGCGTCTTGAACCTCCATGTATGAAATATGGTTTAGAGAAACTCAACAGACACACGAGTATTCACACATTTTCTCAGACATATTTTTTTAGAATTAGGAAATACAAACACAAAAGTTTTCGGAAGTGAGCTGTTTGTTCGACTACTCAGAGTTAGTATCGGGAATGTGTACTGGCAGGCCTTTCACATAGTGACAGAAGTCTAAATTAAAACCGAAACAGTTACATTGAAAAGGTGACATACACTTTGCATCCACTGGACACGCCGTCTATCCACTGGACACGCCGTCTATCCACTGGACACGTCGTCTATCCCTACCAAGCGATTATCTATTAAATTCTCATAGCTGCAGCTAGCCTATAAAATTTGTCGCATTTAGAGATAAGTAGGCATAAAAGTTTTTTCTTGGAACTTTTGGGTAAAATTTTGGAATACAGCACCTCTATCATCATTCTTCAAACACAATACTTAAAAAAAAGAGTTACAGATCCATGTTTTTTTTGTATGTTTTGCTGACCGTGCATCTCAGTATAATCTTAGTAATCAACCAACTTAATGCACAAAATCTTGTTTTATAATAACTTTATTATATGCCTCTACATGTTTCGAGCACTATGTGCTCATCATCAGGAGGTCAAAATTGTATTAAACAGCATCTGGTATCGTCACACCTATAGATGGCCGCCCGGTGCACAGGTTGAGAGAGGACCTGTGAACGGGACGGCCACCTACAGGTGTGATGATACCAGGTGCTGTATAATACAATTTTGACCTCCTGATGATGAGCACATAGTGCTCGAAACATGTAGAGGCATATAATAAACTTATTATAAAACAAGATTTTGTGCATTAAGTTGGTTCACTACTAAAATTAAGACGTCTCATGATAATTACTGTTTAAAGTACACACATTAGTTACTTTAGGGATTCGTCAATTACCAACTTTCATTCCCATTTATTAATGTGAATTATTGTGAGGCAAGTGACGGGTTTCACTTTCATGGACGTTTAGGACATGAGTACTGGTTCAGGAATCCAAGTTTCAACCACATGGTGTTATTACTCAACCAGACTCTGCAGTTGGTTTCACAGTCAGAGGGGAGGGATCCGTGATTATACTCCAAAACTATGCTACTTATTCAACATAGTCACATATACAGGATCGCAACCTTCGATGTTTCAGCAATTACAACTTTGAACTAGGACTGGTGGTCACAGAACAGTCAGACAGCATCTCGCACAACATTCAAAACTGACACCTAGAAACGGAGATTACATATCTGGTGAAAAATCACAAAAGAACAGCAGCCCAAGCAAGGTAGATGTCTGCAACACGTAACCTTTAAGCAGAAGCGATAAAGGTAAAGGTAAATCAGTCCCATTACAGGCCCGCAGTTGCCCAGAGGGTTCCAGGAATTTAAGGTTCCCAGATTTCATGACAACGGCACAGGATGGTGGTAAGGTTATCAACCTTACGCACCGGCCGCCTTTACCCCAGGAAATGCTCCTGGTAATCAATTCTGTTAGAGGCTGAGTCGACCCCAGGGCCATAGTGCGATCGGAAGGATTATGTCAATGAAAAATGCCAATGACACCAACTGGGGTCGAACCAGCGACCTTCCGATTTGTAGCACAGCACCTTAATCACTGTGCTAACGCGGTCCCCCAGAGGCGAATGTTAAAGTAGAACTATATACGTACAAGCAAAAGCCTACTATGATAATCTGAATAGCGTGTTGCGAATTTGATTACACACAGTAATTACTTGATCTGGTCAGCATCGCTGGTCACTTTCCACTGCTATTCCAGTTTGCCGTGAGTCGGGGTCCATGTGACAAGCAATAATCCTACCGACAGGAAATGACCAACGATACTGATTACATAAAAAAAGGACCCCTTACTTAGTTCTGCGTTGTGATTACTTTAAATAACCCACCTCTGATGTCCCACGTGGCCTGATGTTTTCCTGGTACTTTCATCTAGATATAAACGTCCTGTGCCTACGGATTTTGTGTTACCTAATAGGTGTACACTTGCACCATTCAACCGCTAAAATAAATGGTACAAAATTTAGATATTGTAGATCCTCCATGACTCCAGAACACTGGATCACCGATTAATTCTACCAAGTAAAATACCTCGAGGTTCCCGAAAGATCTAGGACAATATGAAAAAAAATCAAGACTTCTTTACACCCAGCCCTTATTATATGCCCATCTTACGCCCTTTTTTGCTGTAACGCCCCTGGCCAATTTGCACCATTTCTTAATTGACGCTCTCTCATTTTCCATCTAACGTCCTTTGGTTGGCTGCGTTCTATTACGCCAACTTATTTCTGATGGTCTGATGGGAATAAAATTTTTGTTTTACTCCCACTTCTTCAGGAATGCAACTAGGCCGTAGAAAACAATGGCTGGGTGTAACTCAACTTGTTCTTATATTTCACGACATATTACATATGTCGGAGACAGCGCTTATGTGACGTGATGTTTCAAAATCTTCACGTAAGAAGGAAGTTTATTGCCTGACCAAAATTCTAATTAAACAAGCATCAAATCCTAGCAAAAATAAATGGAATTATTTAATTTTTATAATATATTATTATTATTATTGGCGATTTTACAAGACTGAAATCTGTATAATAATAATCCTTGTCCAGACTTCTTCTCCTCCAATCTTTTGTCTTCCGCTTATTTACCTTTAACTCCTGTTTCTAATTCCGATATATAGAAAGCAGTCACTGTCTAAGACTACCACCTACTTTTTTATTTCGTTGTTACACCGTGCATGTTGTTGAGTTATTTAATTATAATACCAACTACTGCACATATATATAATTTATAAAATTTACACATTAAATCATTAAAAACGCTCCGACATGTTTCGGTTATAGGACCATCATCGTCCTTGCTAAAGTCACACTAGAAAATGTCACACAATACCCAACCGTTACAGCGAAATTAATGTGAATTTTTATAGTGTAACTTTAGCAATGACGATACGGCTCCCTGATGATGGTCCTAGGACCGAAACATGTCGGAGCGTTTTTAACGTTTTAATGTGTAAATTTTATATATGTTCAGTGGTTGGTATAATAATTAAGTAACCACCACCTACCTCTGTTGGACATAACGATATTCCTGATTTTATCACAAAGGGCCGTACTGGTATTTTTTACCTATCTCAATATATATTTTTCACCTCAGCTAATCTCAGCAGTGTTTTACGACATTAAGAAAGCAAGCGGCAATTTTCTGTACATAAAACAAAGCTATATTTTCTCGGCAGTAATTACCACCATATTACAATCCGTACACATTCTCCCAAATCATTTGAAATGTTTTGTGTGACCTCAAATTTCAAACTTGAAGTTTAAATTTAATCCTTGCCAATACTTTTTTTTTAAAATTAAAATCTACCATCACCAATCCGATAACTTAGCTTAACTTGATGACCTCTAAGCGCCGACTCGACGCTGTATTTTTTATATTAGTAGTACTCCTGATTTTGTTCATCACGCTTTACTCCTTAATAAATTTACCGCGTCTGGACTTCTCGATTGTTATGCGAAATGATTTCGTAGTTGCGTGACCAAGGGACAATTTCATGTTCGATTTGTTTTAATTTTTTTGTTGCCGTTCGGAGAACTTTTTGATGTTCCGAAAGGATTTGTTCTGGATCCTACATTTTCAATATAGAATAATTAATATATTTTTATATATCTTCTTTTCCCTAAAGGCAAGATTATCCCTGCCCACGACATGAAGGAATATGGGGAAGCTGAGAAATAGATCCAGTAATTCTTAACCTCGGGGCTAGTTTCAGGTGAGTGGCCAACCTAAAGCTCCCAACAGGTAATCCCGGCTACCCATTGAACAGGAGGCAGTGTAGTCCCCAGAGCCGGTCTGGACGTTTTGAAAGACAGAAAGATCTTTTGCTTTAGGTTCCTGTGACCGTGCATCGTGAGCAAAGTGTGAAGAGAGAGAAAACCAAGATGCAACAATCAGATGTTTATTATCAACTTCTGTCTCAACATGTTTCGGGCATCATTATGCCCATCTTCAGGAGAACAAAGACCGTGTGTTACTGCATATGGTGTACTGCGCTGGTTCT
>Ga0123353_10006999_pt1 | contig 15161 bp, 11 predicted proteins | sample TergutLab28metaG_3_FD_92763 | JGI IMG/M metagenome (GOLD analysis project Ga0123353, IMG submission 92763) | Labiotermes labralis P3 segment gut microbial communities from Petit-Saut dam, French Guiana - Lab288 P3 | ecosystem: Host-associated > Arthropoda: Insects > Digestive system > Gut ... | reverse complement strand
TACCCTAAGTGTCGGAACGTCCGAGAAAAACCACTGCACATCGCTTCCGGTTGCGCCTGATTGCACAAAAACGCCGTTATTATACATTATACCGAAATTATTTAATGCCTTGGTCACGCCGACTTCCATACCCGCTTTCGGTACGTTTTGACCCGTTCCTAATTTTATATATTTGTTTTCATTGACAAATACATTACTCGCCGCTCCGTTAAATCCGAAGTTATTAATGATTTTCGCCGTCCCGCCGATAATAACCTCTTCAGCGTAAGTTAAAATATGTAAACCGGCACAGCTTTGTCTGAAGTTGCTCTTGTCATATGTAATTGTGTTTCCGCTGATTTCCCCGCCGTACATTTCAAACCTGCCGCTCCGGATAACCACACCCGAACCCTCATTAGTTCCCGTACCGTTATCGAACGTGTTGTTGTTAATGATTTTCCCGCCGTTCATTATAAAAGTGCCCGAACTGTACACGCCGGAAGATTGTTGTATAGTGCCGTAGGTTTCGGGGTTACCGTTGGTGTTACCGCTGATTTCCCCGTCATGCATAATAAACGTGGCATCAAAACTGAATTGGTTGGTTATCACAGCTACAGCACGGCTGTCATTGTTGATTATTTTTCCGCCGTTTAAAACGAAGGTCGCATATAAGCTTATTTGGATTACAGATTGATGATTTCCTATTACGTTCTGCACAATCGCACCGTCATTCATTGTGACTGTCGTATCGCTGCCGGAAACTGTGACAGGAAGACTGCTCCCACCCGAGGGAGGGTTTTGTTTGTTTCCGTCAATTATAATATTCTCAAAGAAAACATTACCGTCAGATATAGCGAAAAAACCATTTACACTCGTATCGCTTCGTTTAAGGACACGAGTCGGGCCCGGCGCGCTTTTTATTGTGAGGGAATGATTGTGTTTAGTAACACCGTGCATATTAATATTTAACGATGAAGTAAGTTCAATATCCGCACCGATTAAAATTGTCATGTTCCCTGTCGCAGTTGAAAATGCCGCAACCTGCGCTTGTAATTCTGCGAATGTTGTTACAGTTACGGACGTTTCCGCAACAGTCGGGACTGTTGCGACGAAAGCGAACATAATCGCAGCTACGATTATCGCCGATAAAACCTTTTTAATTTTGCTTGCCATAACTTTTCTCCTTTAAATAAAATGATTTACTGTTTAAATTTTCCAAATGCTTTCCGCATAATCTTTAATTGTCCTGTCGGAGCTGAACTTCCCCGCGCTCGCCATATTCACCCAGCACTTTTTGAAAAATTCGTCCCTGTTATCGCGGTAATCTGCATTGATTTGCAGTTTAGCGTTGACGTAGGAATTAAAGTCGCCGAGCAGGTAATAATGGTCGGGGACGTGCCACGACGCGCCGTCCGTCAGCGCGAAGTACAGCTCACGGAACAGCCCCGTGCCGCCGTCACTGACCGTGCCGTCGATTAAAGTTTTCAGCACTCTGTCAATCTGCGGGTCGGTAGCGGCGATTTTCCGCGGCTCATAAGAGGGTAGGATTGTTTTTAAGTTCTCGGTAATTTCCCCGAAAATATAATTATTCTCCTCGCCGGCTTCCTCAACTATTTCGATGTTCGCGCCGTCGAGCGTCCCGAGCGTCACCGTGCCGTTGAGCATGAACTTCATGTTCCCTGTGCCGCTTGCTTCCGTCCCCGCGGTCGAAATCTGCTCGGATACGTCCGCCGCGGAAACCAACTTCTCAGCGTAAGACACGTTGTAATTCTGCACGAAAACAACCTTGATTAAATCCCGCACGTCCTTATCGCCGTCAATCAGCTTGGCGATTTCGTTGATATACTTAATAATACCCTTCGCCCTCATGTAAGCGGGGGCGCTTTTCGCGCCGAAAATAAAGGTCGTGGGGTAAAAATCCTTCAGTCTGCCGTCTTTAATCCCGAAGTAGAGGTAAAGAAGCGAAAAAGCGTTCAACAGTTGGCGTTTATACTCGTGCAGGCGTTTAATCTGAATATCGAAAATACTGTCGGGGTCTATTAAAATACCTTCATGTGTTTTAATATAATCCGTCAGGCTCTTCTTGTTTTTGCTCTTGATTTCGGCGAAGCGGGCGAGGACTTCCTTGTCCTCGGCGTTCTTCTTGAGGGCTTTGAGCCGGTCTAAGTCATATACCCATTCGCCGTCACCGAGCAGTTCGGTAATAAGCGCGGAGAGCCCCGGATTGCACAACGCCAACCAGCGTCGCGGGGTTATGCCGTTGGTTTTGTTTTGGAATTTCCCGGGGTATAATTCGTACCATTCTTTTAGTACGTCGGTTTTTAATATTTCGGTGTGCAGTTCGGCTACGCCGTTGACGGCATTAGCGCAGTAAACCGCCATACGCGCCATGTGCAGCTGGTTTGACTTTGAAATAATACGCAGTTCGTTTATTTTCCCGGCGGAGAAGCCCTGCCTGTGCATATCACCGATGAACGCCTCGTTAATTTGCAGGCAAATCTCGTAAATGCGCGGCAACAGCTCACGCACCAAGCCGATGTCCCACTTCTCGAGCGCCTCCGCCATAATAGTATGGTTAGTATAGTTAAATATTTTCCGGGCAATGCCGATAGCCTCGGTGAACTCCACCTGCTCCTCGTCCATCAGAACCCTGAGCATTTCGGGAATCGCGACGACGGGGTGGGTGTCGTTAAGCTGTACGCTGACGTACTGCGGTAACTCCTGCAGGGTTTTGCCGTTTCTCTTGTGCCTTCTCAGCACGTCTTGAATCGACGCCGCACTGAAGAAATACTCCTGCCTAAGCCTAAGCTTTAAACCTTCGTAACCGCTGTCATTGGGATAGAGGCAACGGCTGATGTTCTCCGCGAGTACTGCGTTTTCTGAAGCCTTGAGGTACTCGCCCCTGTCAAACGCCGCGAAGTCGAACTCGTTTTCGCGCACCGGCTCGGCTTGCCACAGGCGCAGGGTGCGTATATTTTCCTTACCGCGCCCGATAATCGGCATGTCATAAGGCACGGCTTTCACCGTCATGTCGCCGTATTCTAAAACAACGGCGTCTTCTTCCCGCTTTACGCTCCACGGGTCGCCGAACTTCGTCCAGTCGTCGGGTTCTTCTTTCTGGAAGCCGTCCTCAAAGCTCTGCTTAAAAAGCCCGTATTTATAACGGATTCCGTAGCCGTCCAAAGGAAGACCCTGCGCCGCCGCACTGTCCAAAAAGCACGCGGCTAACCGCCCCAAGCCGCCGTTACCGAGGGCGGCGTCTTCGGCTTCTTCCATGACGGCGAAATCCAAACCCGCCTCCTCAAAGGCTTTTTTCGCATCGGCGGTCAGCCCGAGACAGAGCAGGTTATTATAGACCGCCCGCCCCATCAGGAATTCCATCGACAAATAATAGGCTCTGCGGGTGTCTTTGATTGCGCTTTTGCGCCAGTCAACGGCGATACCGCTCATGACGGCTTCCGATAACTGCCGGTGGATTTCACCGGCGTTGACGCTCTTCGCGCTTTTTATTGAGTTGATAATGTCTGAAAAGTTCATTTTTACCTCCGTGAGTTTTGCTTTATTCTTTGATTTTACCACAAATCCCTCTTCCTGTCAATTATAAAAAATCTTGACAAATATATCGGGGATGTGATATTATTAAGTATATAAAATTACGAGGGAGTGACGCTTATGGCAAACAAACAGGCTCTTATGAACGAAATAGAATCATTACCGTCAAATATTATTGACGAGATTTTGCATTACGTGCTATTCTTAAAACAATTAAAATCAAGCAGTATAAGCGATATTACCCTCGCGAGCGAGCCTTCTCTTGCGAAGGATTGGCTCCTGCCGGAGGAGGACGCCGCATGGCAGAATTTATAAAAGGCGATGTTGTAGTCGTTCCTTTTCCTTTTTCGGATTTAAGCTCGTCGAAAAAACGCCCTGCATTAGTCCTTGTCGGGTTGAAAGGTAACGATTTGATTCTTTGCCAAATTACAAGCCAAAACGTAAAAGATGATAATTCAATAACGATAGAGCTGTCAGATGTTGAAAACGGCTCGCTAAATACAATCAGTAACATCAGACCAAATAAACTTTTTACCGCCGATGAAAGCATTGTTACTTATAAAATCGGAAGCTTGAACACGCTTAAAATGGCGGACGTAACTAAAGCAATCATTAAAATGTTTGAAAAATAGAAAAAGTAATAAGAAAGGACACCAAAAATGAAAATCAGCTTTTCCACCCTCGCCTGTCCCGACTTTTCATGGACGGACATCTATTCTATGGCGAAAGACCTCGGCTTCAACGGAATCGAAATCCGCGGGCTCGGGGACGACATCTTCGCGGTTAAAGCGAAGCCTTTTTCTGCGGACATAGAAAAAACCAAGGAGACCTTGAAGCGCACAGGGCTCGAAATCCCCTGCCTTTCCTCCGGCTGTCCGCTTAAAAACACCGACAAAAGTGTGCAGAACCATGCAGAAATCGAGCAGTACGTCACGCTTGCTTCGCGGCTCGGGACGCCTTATATAAGGATTTTGGCGGACGCTGAACCGCACGTCACCGGTGAGGTTGACGACGCGGCTGTTGAAAAAGAACTGCGTAGCCTCGCCGCAATCGCCGAGCGCGGCGGTGTCGTGCTGTTGGTGGAAACCAACGGCGTATACGCCGACACGAAACGTCTGCGTAAGCTTTTGGACGCGGTGAACTCGCCTTATGTCGCCGCTTTGTGGGACATGCACCACCCCTTCCGTTACTTCGGTGAACGCGGCGAGGAAACGATAGCGAATTTGGGCAAATATATAAAATACGTCCACACGAAAGACAGCGTACAGGACGGCGGTAAAATCCGATACCGCCTTATGGGTGAGGGCGACTTGCCTGTTCCCGATATGCTCCGTGCGCTTGAAAAGTCGGGCTACGACGGTTATATCTCGCTCGAATGGGTCAAGCGCTGGGCAGGTAACTTAGAGGATGCGGGGATTGTATTCCCGCACTTTGCGCGGTATATGGAGCCGTGGATAATCAGAAAAAAGAACCTCTACTCCGATGAACGCGGCACAGGCTACTACCCGTGGAAGAAGGAAACGTTCATAGACGAGACCTTCCCCGATGTCCTTGACAGAATCTGCGATGAATTCCCCGACCAGTTAGCCTTTAAGTACGTGGAAACGGACTACACCCGCACCTATGTCGAGTTCCGCGACGATGTGGATAAGTTCGCCGCGGCTTTAATCAAGATGGGGGTTGAAAAAGGCTCCCACGTGGCGATTTGGGCGACCAACGTACCGCAGTGGTTCATCACGTTCTGGGCGGCGACTAAAATCGGCGCGGTGCTCGTCACCGTCAACACGGCGTATAAAATCCATGAAGCCGAGTACCTTCTGCGTCAAAGCGACACGCATACCCTCGTAATGATTGACGGCTACAGGGATTCCGATTACGTAAAAATTATCAAGGAAATCTGCCCCGAGCTTACGACATCTCAGCCCGGTAAGCTCAACTGCAAACGTCTGCCCGTTCTCAGAAACATAATCACCGTGGATTCAAAGCAGGACGGCTGTTTCACGTGGGACGAGGCGTTCGGCTCGGGCGGCGAGGCGGAAGCCGCGCTGGTACGTTCACGGCGGCTCTCACTCGATAAAAACGAGGTCTGTAATATGCAGTACACCAGCGGCACCACCGGCTTCCCTAAGGGCGTAATGCTGACGCACTACAACGTCGTTAATAACGGCAAGGCAATCGGCGACTGTCTCGACTTCTCCACGCACGACCGCCTTATGATACACGTGCCTATGTTCCACTGTTTCGGCATGGTGCTCGGCATGACCGCCGCCATGACCCACGGCACGACGATGTATCCGATTACCGCATTTTCCCCCGCTAAAGGGCTGAAGTGCATCAACGAGAATCAAATCACCGCGTTCCACGGCGTCCCGACCATGTTCATCGCCATGCTTGAACACGCCGACTTCGCCGCGACCGACTTCTCCCACGCCCGAACCGGCATTATGGCGGGCTCACCCTGCCCGGTTAAGGTCATGGAAGACGTATTAAACAAGATGAATATGAGCGAGATTTGCATTACTTACGGGCAGACGGAAAGCAGTCCGGCAATCACCATGAGCAAGACCTCGGACAGCGTGGAAGCGCGGGTTAACACCGTCGGCGGGAAGCTTTTCGGCGTGGAAGTCAAAATCGTTGACCCTGCCAACGGGGAAGAACTCCCCGACGACACCGACGGCGAACTGTGCGCGCGCGGTTATAATATCATGAAAGGCTACTATAAAATGCCCGAGGCTACGTCTGCGGCGATTGACGAGGACGGCTGGCTCCACACAGGCGACCTGGCGAGAAGGCGCGGTCAGGACGGCTATTATAAAATTACAGGGCGTATAAAAGACATGATTATACGCGGCGGGGAGAACATCTACCCGAAAGAAATCGAGGACTTCCTGTATACCAACCCGAAAATCCGCGACGTACAGGTCATCGGCGTCCCCGATAAGGATTACGGCGAGGAAATCATGGCGTGTATAATCCTCAAAGACGGCATTGAACCAACCGAAGAACTGAAAACAGAGCTTCAGCAGTTCTGCCTTGACCACATCGCCAAACACAAAAAGCCGAGATACATTGACTTCGTGCAGGACTTCCCGATGAACGCGGCAGGGAAAATCTTAAAATATAAAATGAGAGAAACGGCAGTGGAAAAATTAAATTTACAGGCGGCGGAGAAAATCGTAACGGCATAAATAAAAAAAGGGCTTGGAGCAACGCTCCAAGCCCTTTCTTGATTATACAACTCTCACGCCCGTGAAGAAGGTTTTGTTGTAGTATTCCAGCGTTATATCGAATTCCATGACGTTCTCCCCCGGCTTTCGGCAGCTTACCATTATGCCGTCGCCCGTGTAAACCCCGCCGTACTGCGCCCTCTCGCCGTTCTCGGAAAAGAAGACCAAATCCCCGGGTAAAAGTTCCGCAATGGAATCTATTCTGTTACCCATGACCGACTGCTCCGTAATCCCGCGCGGGCAGTTGACGTAGCCGTTCTGCCGCAGAACGTAGTAGATTAAACCCGAGTTGTCGAAGCCTTCTGACGGTGAGCTCGCCCCGTCAACAAAAGGGGTTCCGAGTAGCGACTGCGCCGTCTGTACTATTTGGTTCTGCTCGGCGGTTATGTTTACGTGCGGGGTGGAGATTAGGATTTCGAGCGGCTCCGGGCGGTCTACTATTTCGGGCGGTTCCGTCCCCGGAAGCGTTGGCGTCAAAGGCTGAACTATATCACCGGGCGTGTAAGAATCGTCAGGCGGGGGCGGGTTCCAATCCTCGCCGTCACCGACGTTGATTTCCCCGCCGGCACAACCGCATAAAACCGCAAGACATATAGCAAAAACTAAGATTAAAGCTTTTGTCATTAACATTCTGTTCATATTTTTACCGCATTTCTTTAAAATGTCTTTTTTCCATTTTACCATAAAACGGAAAGATTTTCAATAAAAAATAATGCAAATTTGTTACAAATTTCTACAAAATTTTAAAATACTTGCAGAATCCGCTCCTCGTCGCCCGTTTCGGCGTTGATATAAATCAAGAACCTTTGCCCCGATTCGGTAACACAGAAAAATTCATAACAGAGCCTTTCGTTCACGCTGTTGTCCGGGGTGATAATGCAGAGCTTTGCACTTTCGACCGTGAGCAGCGGGGAAAGCCTTGCGGCGGCATTGTTCACGTCGAGCGTCGGCTGCCCGATATTACGCGCTCTGTGGTTTTTCAGCCACTCCCGCGCATCAAGGCTTATGACCTCGCCCGTGTCCATAGCCACGCTGACTTTAATTAAATCGGGGTAGAGCGTTACATCGTTCTGAACCCCCGCGAAGTCAACCAAAAGCACGCCGCTTCTGATTTCGCTTTTCACGTCGGTTATTTCGGTGATGCCGAGCTTTTCAAGGAACCTCCTCGCCGAAGAAGAAGCCTGCCCCGCGGTTATCCGCTCCGCCTCAACCTCACGGTAGCCGAGCATATAGCTTAAACGCCCGCCTGCTTTGGTTATGGCGACGGTTGTGCTGTTATTCGTGAAAATATATGAGGGCAGGGCATATTCCTCAGCCGAGAGCGTGAGATTCGCCGCCCCGGAAGCGTACCGCGCCGCCTCAAGTGCTTCGTCTTCGCTTATTTGCTCCAAACCTATAAGCGCATACGGCTCACCCTGCGCCTCTCGAAAGCTCGGAAAAACATGTTCCGGCAAGGATAATTCCCCTCCGCGCAGATTCTCGGACAACGCCGAGACATAATTCAAGAGCTTCATGTGTTCCTCTGCGTCTTCCGCGCTTGTTTCATCGCCTCTGACGGCGCGCCGTGACAGCGTTTTTGAATAATCCCTGACCTGCGACAGGAATTTATATGTCGCTTCCAAGTCTATTTCCTGCGCCGGAATGAACTGTGACAGGTTCGATTTTGCTGAACACGCGCTCCTCGCGAGCTCCTCCGACAGTGAATTGAGCATCTGCGGCGAATTACTGTAAAGCCCTTTGTTAAGCGCGGTTTTTATGTTCTCGACACTGCGCGAAAATTCAAACACAGCACGTTTGTTGTTATTCTCAAGTGCGCGCTTTACATCAGCGGTTTCCGCGCTTTTCACGCAGAGCGCGATAATTAAAAACATGATGACAGCAACGGGGAATGCGACCAAGCGTATCAGGCTTCTTTTCGTGATTTGGTACATATTTACACCTCATTTTTCTTTATTTTTTCACACAATTTTTGAAATATACTGTTTTAATTTTAACATAAATGTGCTATAATTAAGAAAAACTAAGGAATTTTTAATGATTTACTTTGACAACGCGGCGTCGGCGAAGCCGTGCCACGACGCCATAAACGCCTTTAACGACTGCGCCCGGGCGCATTTCGCGAACCCGTCGGCACTGCACAGCGCGGGAATCGGCGCCGAAAAAATCATCAACGCCGCGAAAAAAACAATCCTCTCAAAGCTCTCACACGGTACGAACGGTGACCTGCTTTTCACTTCCGGCGGCACTGAAAGCAATAACTTGGCACTACTCGGATTACGTGCAAAACAAGGCAAAATTATAACAACTTCTCTTGAACATCCGTCGGTCGCCGAGCCGCTCACTGAGCTTGAAAAACGCGGCTTTGAGGTGATACGTCTTTCACCGGTTCAAGGTGAAAGCTTCGAGGAAAAAATCATCGCGGCGGTTGACGATAAAGTTGTTCTAATAAGCGTCATGGCAGTGAATAATGAAACAGGGTTCATCATTGATACGCCGAAGATTTACACCGCGGTGAAGCGGAAATTCCCGAATGTGCTTCTGCACACGGACGCGGCACAGGGCTTCATGAAAGTCCCCGTAAACGGCGATTTAATCAGCCTTTCCGCGCATAAAATCCACGGAATTAAAGGCGCGGGTGCGTTGTTTTTGAGAGAGAATGTACGTATGAACCCGCTGTTTTTCGGCGGCGGACAGCAGAAGAACCTGCGCCCGGGAACCGAGCCCGCAGAGCTGATTTCCGCGTTCGGCGCGGCGGTCGGGAGCTTCGTTTATGAGCATGAATATTTCACGAAACTTTCAGAAAAATTAAAGCAACTTTTAGACGATTTATCCGGTGTTAATGATATAAAATACAACAGCCGCGAGCACATTCCGAGCATAGTGAACTTCTCGGTGCGGGGCATAAAAAGCGAAGTGCTTCTGCACTTTTTTGCAGAGAATGGTATTTACATTTCGAGCGGTTCCGCTTGTGCGCGGGGTAAAAAAAGCAAGTCGCTGCTTGCTTTCGGCGTATCGGAAAAAGACGCTGACAGCGCGCTTCGGCTGAGTTTTTCGAGCGGGAATACGACAGATGAAATAGAGAAGTTCATTGAGGTTTTGAAGGCGGGAATAAAAAGGTTCGGAAGGTAGCGGCGGGATTTGATGTGCTTGTGCGGCGGGCGTGTGTAACTGTGTGCAACCGCGCCCAAAGACACCGCCCCGCCCTTAACAGGAGTTAAAATGGAAATTTTCATGGCAAAATACGGCGAAATCGCGCTGAAAGGTCTCAACAAGCGCGTTTTCGAGGAGCAGTTGGTCAAAAATGTAAAACGCAGACTTACACCTCTCGGGAGCTTTGAGTACGAGCGGGCGCAGTCAACGCTCTACGTCACACCGACAAGCGAAAACGCCGACATGAATGAAGTTCAGCGGCGTTTGCTGACCGTCTTCGGGTTCGGCGCGGTTCAGCGTTCATTCGCCGTACCTAAAGACTACTCCGAAATTGTACGCCTCGGTATGCCGTATTTGGAGAACTGCCTCACCCCCGTAAAGAGCTTCAAGGTAGACGCCAAGCGCGCCGACAAGACCTTCCCGATGAACTCGATGGAGCTGATGCGTGAGTTCGGCGGCGATATTTTGGAAAACTTTCCGCACCTTTGCGTAGATTTGCACAACCCCGACGTGACAATAAGGCTCGAAATCCGCGATAAGAGCGCGTTCATCAATGCCCTCCGCTTAGCCGGCGCGGGCGGAATCCCGGTCGGGACATCGGGCAGGGCGTTGGTTCTGCTTTCGGGCGGCATAGACAGCCCGGTCGCCGCGTGTATGATGGCTAAACGCGGTCTGGCGCTCGATATGCTTCACTTTCAGAGCCCGCCGTATACCTCCGAACGCGCACTCATGAAAGTCGAACAGCTTTGCGGGAAGCTGTCCGAATACTGCGGTGAAATACGGCTTTTCTGCGTGAATTTAACCGCGGCACAGGAGGAAATCCGCGACACCTGCCCCGAAGAATACATGACGGTGCTTCTGCGGCGGCTGATGTTCAAAATCGCGCAGAGGCTTTGCGAAAAACACCGACTTTCCGCAATCATCACGGGCGAAAGCGTAGGGCAGGTCGCGAGCCAAACCCCCGCCGCCATTGCCTGCACCGACGACGCCGTGTCGCTGCCGGTTTTCCGTCCGGTCATCGGCATGGATAAAATAGAAATCACTGCAATTGCGCGCAAAATCGGAACTTTTGAAATTTCAATTCAACCCTACGAAGACTGCTGTACGGTTTTCACGCCGAAACACCCGAAATTAAAGCCGTCATTGCACGACATAAAACAGCTTGAGGAGCGGCTTAATCCCGATTTCGTGCAAAATTATGCAGATAACATGAACGTGAAGCTTTTTTCTTAGAAATTCTTACATGGAAAGTGAATTTTAGTAAAATTATGAATGCATTTATTGACAATATCGGCATAGTTCTTGACAAAACGGCACAAGATGTAGTACAATTATTACAAGCGGAAAAAATTACACTCGCCACAGCCGAGAGTTGCACGGGCGGTTTGCTGTCGGGGGCGGTTACGGGCGTAGCCGGTTCGTCGGCGGTTTTCCCGCTCGGGGTCTGCACTTACGCCAACGAGAGCAAGGAGAAAATACTCGGCGTTTCTCCCGAAACCTTGAGGGATTTCGGTGCTGTTTCAGCCGAATGTGCCGCGGAAATGGCGCTCGGCGTCAGGAAACTCTCCGGCGCAAGCGCCGGCGTTTCGGTGACGGGCATAGCCGGACCGGACGGCGGTACCCCGGAAAAGCCTGTGGGAACCGTGTTTTTAGCCTGCTCTTATAAAGAACACATGAACATTTTATATTTAAGAATAAATTCAGCGCAGAGCCGACGTGATATACGCCTTGAAGCGGTCAGGCAAGCGTTAATACTTATACAGAATACTATCCAAAGGAACAATTAACATGGGGACAGCAGGATATAATTCCAGGCCGCGCACGGGCGGGAAATACAAAAACGGTAAAAAGCGCAGTCTTTTCACCCGGATTATCATGTGGTTTTTCCCGTGGAAGGGTGACGGGCTTTTTGAAGCCGCGAGGAAAATCATTTTCCTCGGCGCGTTGGTTTGCTTTGTTTATTTCACGGGCGGGATTGTCCACGAGTGGGCTTACGACGTATACCGCGAGTATGTCAACACCGAGAAGATGAGAAACTTCTTCGGCGGGAGCGTTAACCTCGACGACGATATACGCGATGATATTCTGAGGAAAAAGCCCGAAATCCTCCCCGATTATATCTCCTTTTACCACGATAACAACGACCTCGTAGGGCATATAATGATACCTAATTTAAGCTCCCCTCTGCCCTTTACAGACCCGGGGAAATACACGATTAACTACATGGTTTATCAGCGTTTGACGTTCAATGAAAACGGCGAAAGAAACGGCGATAATCATTATTATCTTGAACATGCCTTCGACCATTCTCCGAGTGCGGGCGGCTCGATTTTCGCGGATTTCCGCAACGATTTCGAGGACGGCAGTCTGCCCGGCAATACGATTCTGTACGGGCACAATATGTACACGGGCAACTACTTCGCCAAGGTCTCGCACTACTACAAAGGCTTCGAGAGCAGGGATTTGACGTTCTATAAGAACCACCCGCTGATTACTTTTAACACGATTTATGAAGAGAACGACTGGAAGGTTTTCGCCACGGTTTTATTCAACACCGAGAGCAGGCACGGTGAGCCTTACAGATACCTGATTCCGGAGTTCCGTGACAAAGAACATTTCAACCAATATATTCTTGACATAATGGACAGGAGCGTGCTTTTCACCGATGTAGACATCGAATACGGCGACCATATTCTCACGCTTTCCACCTGCTACTACCCGTTCGGCACAAGCGTTGACACCCGTGCGGTTGTATTTGCGCGGAAGGTAAGACCCGGTGAAAGTTCTCATGTAGACGTCAGCAAAGCCGCGCATAATACAGCCTATCTGCCCTTTGACACTCAGCGTCAGAGAATGGGCAACAACTGGAGCGGCAGGGTTTGGGACACGAGCTACCTGTTAAGTTACAACGGCGAGTAGGGGGCGGTGCCCCGCAGATATAAAACAAAAATGAAAAAATACAAACGCGAAAGGATTTGGTAAAATGGCTGATAAACTTCAAGAAATCTTAGACGAAATCGACGAGAAAAAAACAACGGAAGACGAACGCCCGTCTGTCGAAGTCCGCGAAAAACCCGCCGCATATGAAAGAGCCCCTAAAACGAAATCAAGAGAAGCGAAGCAAAGCATCTTCGTTTCTGCGGGGAAGGCTGTCGTGCCGCTTAAAGGCGATAAGCCGCTCGAAATCGTGCGTAAATGCGTCTTCATCGTTTCGTTCGCAGTGGCAATAACCTGCCTTGTTTGGATATTGCAGGACATGAACGCCAGCCGCGCAAACGAGAACCTCAATTCCGGAATATTAGAAATGGTCGAGCAGTCACGGCTGACCGGCAGACCGTCTATCCCGCCCGAGGAAGCGCGGCAAATCGAGGAAGCTGTACCCGGGATTATGCCGGAATACATAGACATCTACAGCCAAAACAACGACGTCATCGGCTGGGTAAATGTACCCGGTACTAAAGTCAATTACCCTGTGCTTCAACGCCGCTGGGTGAACGAGGACGGCAGTATCGGCGGCAGTAATCAGTATTATCTTGACCATGATTTTAATAACAGACCGTCCAAGCACGGCACGATTTTCGCTGAGTGGCGTTTCCCTTTCACCCCGACTTCGCGCCCCGATAATTCAGTGCTTTACGGACATAATATCCACGACGGCTCGATGTTCGCCAATGCGGCGCGCTACTACCCTTACTACAACATGAGCCGCGCATACGCCAACGCGAACTTCTATAAAACCAACCCGCTCATATACTTCGATACGCTGTACGAGACGGGCGTATATAAGGTTTTCGCCGCGATGTACGTACATACCGAGGAAGATAAATATGACGACGTTTTTGACTATTTCAGATGGAGGGAGTTCCCCGACAGAGATACGTTTTTCTCATTTATGGTTAACGTGCTTGACAGGAGCGGGATTTATACCGATGTTGACATTGAATACGGCGATGAAATCTTAACACTCTCCACCTGTTATTATCCGCTCGGCGAGCATATTGACTCGCGGGTGGCGGTATTCGCACGGCGTGTCAGACCCGGCGAAAGCCTTGATGTAAACACCGACGCGGCATATCATAATACCAGCCCGCTCTACTTCGACCTTTATTACAGAAGCATGGGCGGTTCGTGGGACGGCAGAACATGGGATACAAGCAAAGTAAAAGGCTTAGATGAATGGCTCGCGGAAAGAGGCGGTGAAGAAATCCCGCGCTTATTCAGAAACGCGGTCAGTGAAGGATAAATACGTAAAAAGTATAATTCGTAAAAATGAAAAGGTAGGTTGTAGAAATTGCCCGAGTTTGACAGGAGACCTGTAAAAAAATCCGGGAACGGTGTCAGCCGTTCAAAGAACTCCGTACGCCGCGGAAAACGACGCAAGGAGAGCATTGCCGTCGCGATTTTACGCGGGCTTTTCCCGTGGAAGGGCGACAGTTCCGGCGATGTAATCAGGAAGTTCATCTTCTTAGGCTCGCTCGTCCTTATAACCTGGTCTGCGGCTACGGTTATAGACTTTTACGTCCTGCGTGACATGAGGAACGCACGCGGCTGGCAGGAGCTTGTCGAAATAGCCGACAGCTATGAGGGCGACGAGTTCCTGATCATATCACTGCCGCCGAAAAGCGGCGTGCCCGGTGCCGGGTCGCAAAACGTGGAAATCATCGGTCAGTACCTTGAATACTACGAGAGAAACAGCGATTTCGTGGGCTTCGTAGAGATTTATCCCATTGTGCGTTATCCTGTTTATCAACATGCATGGTACGATGAAAACGGCGTGTGGACAGGCGATAACGAGTTCTATCTGCACCACAACCACGATAAAATCCCCACCGAAAACGGCACGATTTTCGCCGACTACGAGGGGAAATTCACCTCAACCGAACGCCCGCACAACACCATCATCTACGGGCATAACTTAGTGACCAAGCACCTTTTTCAGCCGCTTGTGAATTACCGCTCTGCCCCGGGGATTGACCCGTTCGATTATCTGAAGCAGAAGCCGATTATCAGATTCGATACGTTATACGAGCGCGGGTTTTATAAAATTTTCGCGGTGTTCCAGTCTAACGTAAAACCGCACCAGGGCGAGGTTTTCGACTATGTAAATCATATTTACTTCAACAGTAAGTCGCACTTCGATAACTTCGTGGCTGACATTCTCGACCGCAGTATGTATTATACTAACTTAGATATTCAATACGGCGATGAGCTTTTAATGCTCTCGACCTGCGACTTTTCCATGTTCGCTAACGG
>Ga0123353_10006998_pt1 | contig 15161 bp, 8 predicted proteins | sample TergutLab28metaG_3_FD_92763 | JGI IMG/M metagenome (GOLD analysis project Ga0123353, IMG submission 92763) | Labiotermes labralis P3 segment gut microbial communities from Petit-Saut dam, French Guiana - Lab288 P3 | ecosystem: Host-associated > Arthropoda: Insects > Digestive system > Gut ... | reverse complement strand
TGTTAATAAAAATCCAACCAGATGCAACAGTATGCAGATATTTATTTACTGCATAGTCACTCTACATGTTTCGGGTGTCACAGCACCCATCATCAGGAGTACTAAAAACTGTAACCGCAGCCTTCAGTACAGCTACTTCCCTCCAACGTGGCCTGATCAGGCCACATTGGAGGGAAGTAGCTATACCAGTATTATGACCTGTACCGGAGGTTGCGGTTACAGTTTTTAGTATTCCTGCTGATGGGTGCTGTGACACCCGAAACATGTAGAGTGACTTTGCAGTAAATAAATATCTGCATACTGTTGCATCTGTTTGGAATTTTGTTAACATTGAATTACGATGCACAGAACCATGAGTTTAAAATTTATCTCAGTGGTAAGGGGTCTGACGTGCACGAGGAAGTTGTAAGTAAAGGCAGTTTTAATATTAGTGAGTGACATCTCGTTGTGTTTCTAATACAGTATTGTTACTATAAACGAAAGGAATTTGTTGATGAATCAAGTTGTGTCCGCTGAGTGAAACAAAATATTCTTGGTTTCATAAAGGCAATTTTATTAGACTGCAGACGTGAAGTGGGAGTATAAAGAATCGAATCTCACCCTTTAATTTTCCGTGACACGTGCTAGAATAGGATCAGATAAAAAGTTACACGTATCTGTTTTTTTTTTTCGTGATCAGGGGATTTGTAAGCCCATCAAATACACGCTAAAAACAGTTCAGTAGGCCTAAATGTTGGTAAGTGTAAGGGGGTAAGACAGTGAGCTGATTGAGATACTCAGCGGGGAGCGGGCTGTCGTAGATGGTGCAGATTCTGGGTGACTGTCGACTGGAACACGTGTCGAAATTAAGGAGCAATTAATGCTTTATTGTTATGCCAACATATGCAAAAATAAGTAGCGTAAATTTATGTTAAAATTATTCCGCGACATGTTTCGGTGTTAATACACCATCTTCAGGGAATTTACAAATTATGTTAGCTAAAGGTATTAATTATTAAAATGATAAAATACAGTGTAGTAGTGTGTTGTTATGATAAAATCTTGGCAAATGTGGCTGCATGTGTAATTCCTGGTTAGGTGTGTGTGTGTGTGTGTGTTGCGCTGGTCAGGAATAAACAGAATAAAAATAATTAAGGAGCGAATTGATTAACGGAATGCGGTATTTAACGACGCTGTCATTCCGTTACAGCCGAGAAAATTGGCATTGATGAAACGTGTAAAATGAGAATTAGTCGCCTAATAAGGGGGAACAGGACTGAAAAGCACTCACTATCATTTTAGTGTTAGGAAATCAGGGAACTTACGGACTGGTGGGTGAGCTGTGCTGAAAACCAAGTTGATTACTGGAAGAATAAGAGATGTGTGAAATTCTGTATTCTTATTTTGCCCAAAGACTTGTAATATATAATTCAGTTTTTTGTTTTGTTTATTGTTTTTTAGAGGTTGGTCTATCCGGTTCCATGAACGTAAAATGAATATACTTGTGCAATTACCGCTAGTAAATGATAACAATAAATGATAGCAGTAAATGATACAATCAATTATAGCAGTAAATGATAGCAGTAAATGATAGCAGTAATTGATAACAGTAAATGATAGCAGTAAACGCATGGCGCAAAATGAGCTAGGGCATATGCGTACAAAATTAGTGACGGGGAATCTGAAACGAGGATGCCACTTGGGAGACCTTGGTGTAAAGGCGGAATAATATTAAACTGGTTACTTGACAGATATTTGTGTGTAGAGAAATAGGCTTGCTGGATAGAACGCGAAGGAAGACCCGAGTATGTGTACCTGCGAACCGTTAATTCCATGCATCAGAGTCGTTCTCCAGAATGTTATCGATGCCAAGCTGATGAATTCACAGTCTGTTGTGGGGTACGGAAGTTTGTTAACATTTTTACAAGTAGATTTTGTCTAAAATGTCTCAAAGGGTACTTAATTATCAGATAGTGACGTAGCCATTTGCAAATTTTTTTGTAAATGCACTTCAGTTATGTGTGTATATGTACCGATTGGAAATTCATTGTAATACATTTTCATACAGTTACATGCATGTGTTGGTTTTAGACTTAATTACTGTCAAAGGTGTTTAGAGTTTACCCGCCACTTAGTCCCATCCCGGGACTAATCCAGTCCCTGTTTACGTTAAATCCATTTAGGAGGTCGCACAAGGTAAACACCAGAACTAGTTAGTGGCGTTCGAGTTTGTGTCTGTTCTTAAACCGTTGGACGGATTTCTGTTAGGCGCGTTTGCATAGTCGCGAGAAGCTCCTATAGCTTCGTTATGTCTGTCCGTCCGTCTGTCCGCATATCAGCGCGGCCCTGCTGGACGGATTTCCATGAAGTCTCATATTGGGGTCTTTAAAAAAACACGTGGAGAAATTGCCAGCTTGGTTAAAATGAAGCAAAAATATCGTGCACTTATCATGGATACCGAAGTACGTTGTATTGTAGCCGGCGACATTAAATCGTCTTAAGACGCAGTCTTAAGGGCCCCATACACTCTGTCTTAAGGGCCCCATACACTGTAAGTTAAACTGTGTAAGAAACTGCACGAAAAACTGAACTGAATGGGTGTGGGTTTTCCTGAGTGAACTGCGCAGTTCTGTGTGTGAAAGACGACTGGAAATAACAGTTCTGAGGCCTGCGTTATTGCCTGTCAAAACTGCGAAGTTTACTCAGTTTTTCTGTCAGGTATGACATCACACAGTAAAATCGCTCAGTTTAACTGAGAGTGTATAGCGCCCAACAGGCTGAAATGGTCTAAGTCTGTTAGGGTCGCCGAGGAGGTATAGACGTTACACGAACGCGCCGCAATGTTACGTTGTACAGTACGTACATACATTGCCTGTCGTGTTTTAAATTTTATATGTAGTCCGGCAAGAAGGTTAGGAGGGTAATGTCGATTTGCATGCATGTTGACCCATAATTAAGTCCACTTTGCTTGAAGCTGTAAATGGACTCTGTCGTCTGTATCCTAAATTCTCAATGGAATTTTGTAAATAGACTTGAGATAAGCTTGTAAATGTACAAACAGTGCGTTGTGGACTTTGAGTACTGCTACATAATGGTGTACACCATTTAACATATTGTTTGTCCTGTTGTGCTTGGGTTTCTGAAATGATGTTTTCCCTTCAGATCTTTCGTCGAAGGGTTTGTGTTCATTCGTACTGGATATGATCACTCGGCAAAGAGACATTTTTCGACCATCCAAGTAGTTATTTTTGCAAGGATAACTCTGTACCAAGTGAAATAATCAGGTAGCAAATTAATTCATGTGACACAAGGCACGAAAACACACTTCGCCCGGAAACTTAACGGCTAAACTTTCATCTCATACACACTGTCACTTGAAATGCTGTTCTGAACAAATATGGAGGCTGGATGCTTGAGTCTTAAAAGTCTCTACAAGTGGATTCTCTTATAATTCGTATCTCAATTGCTGTTAGTCGGTTCCCTGTGCTGTGGGCATGTAAACGTTTCTGTGTGTCGGCAGGGTGTGACAGACAACAGTTCTGGGTTCAAGTCTTCCTGTTTATTCGTTTCCTTGTAGGTGGCTTAACGTTATTCTGTCAGTTTCATAGACTGGCCAGATCGAAAGGATTTATTCACTTATCGGCGCAGGGGATGAATCTCGTTTGCCGTCAAAATTTCTTACAAATTTGATCTCTCGAAACTGCGCGGGAAAAAGTCTACGTTTGGTGAAACAGATTTCACGAGAAGTGTTCCAACAATTATAAACCAGAATATCTGGGGCCAGATGCAGTTCGTCGGGTGAGGCAACAGTCAAAGTGTTGGTACTTGGGGTTGCTGTAAATTGAAAGAGGAAGCAATAGATCGCACTCTGTGGAGAACTGGCTTTGGAAGAGGCTTTGGACGTGCAGTAAGACAGACTGCAGTGTGATGAGAGGATCTATGAAACACGAGAAGAGATCGTCTTTCAAGTCGCTTCGTCCCTTCTGGATTTGCAGTTAAAGTTTTGCCAGCAGTTACAGCTTCCCGACCGCCTCTGTGGTCTAGTGGTCAGAGTTCCTGGCTACAGATACAGAGGTCCGGGGTTCGATCCCCGGCGCTACCAGATTTTCTGAGTAGTAGTGGGTCTGGAACGGGGTCCACTCAGCCCCGTGAGGTCAATTGAGGAGCTATTTGAATGAAAAAAGTAGCGGCTTCAGGTCTAGAAAACAGAGATTAACGGCTGTGGGGACCCGTTGTGCTGACCACGTGACACCGCAAAAATTGGCACTAAATTCGCCGACCGACGGCGGCCGCTCTGTCGGTATAGTTCGCGTGCGGACTAAGGCCACGGAGTTACAGCTTAGTGGGTGTAGAATACGAACCGTGAAGCTGATCAGTACGATATTTCCCCCATTACTCTGTTTATTTCTGTTCCTTAGATCCAACTTGCTCAGACATTTAGCGGGCGGGTCACTGAACTGTAGACGAGGCTTATGTTGTTAAGCCCGAAGCTTTCAGATATAAGTACCATAACCAGCAACAACGAACGCCACAATAAAGGTAGCATAATCTTACGTTACAATTAAAATGTGGCTCCACTTTTGAAGTGCCAGTTCGCATCACTTTATGGAACTGAACATCTGTGCTGCTTGAATAATAATTCGTTTTGTTTTGTTTTATACATAAGCTAGTCTGCTAAGACATGTTTGTACCACGAAATACGCTTATCAAATTTCTTGCTTACATGGCAGCTCTACAGACATTACTGGCACACTGGTGAAGAAGTACAAAAGGCAGTTAAATACTTTGAAGGACTGTGCACCATAGTGTTACTGATAGGGCAGTATCAGTAAACACTGCTTGTAGGTTACTGTTCGTGGTTCACGGCTTGACCTTTAGAAACCTTTAATTGCGTTCGCTGTGGGGTAAGGGTACAGGAAGTGGGGTTGAATTGTATTTGCGTAAGTGCAGCTTTTATGAGAAGTACCCCATTCTGGGTTTAATCTTTGAACTGTGCAGTGTTATTCCAGCAAGAAGTCACGTTTGGCGCATTGTATGGAATTTTATGACTTAGTGTTTCACAGCTGGGCTGCGCCCCTCACTAGTTCTGTTGCAGATGAAGACTACCAGCAGATAAGGTCAGTGTGCACCGTGGGCTTTTGTTAGCGACGTTGGTCGTTGCTGTGTTTGTTGTGTAGTGCAACGAGATGGTTATGATTGAAACTTTTTGAGGGATTGTTCATTTAACTGTTCTGATTCGGCTACCTGGGTTATGTAGCATCGCTTGGGCAATAGTAAGGATAGGAGAGAAGCCAGGCGGTCGACGTCGTGTATGTGGAATAGCTTTCGAGCGGAACTAAGAAAGGGCCAGTTCAGGTGGCCTGACGGAAGGGTGTTAACTAGGCAGGAGACTAGCGGACTGAACGGATTGCATCATGGTTGAGGGCCACGTGCAGTGTAACAGTAGATTAACCTTTTGACGCCTAATGTCAACTACAGTAGTCGTACCGCACCACTAACCTCTAAAGTTTCATTTTATATATTTATTCAACAAATATAAGTACTGAATATTTTAAACATGGTATATACTCTCCGTTCTTTTCTCTTCAAAATGCAGTTTGTTTCATAATTCTAATATATTTGGTTCCTGTATTATTCACATTTTATATACAGGATGTGCTAAAATTAAAAAAATAATTCCGGCGCCAAAAGGTTAAACCAAAAGATTTGTTGCTGTTCTCTGATCCATGTACAGGGTTATTCAAAATGATTGTCGGGGTTTTAACAACTTGTCATACACAATGCACTTGAGATAGGAGTATATGTGTTTTTTTTTTATTTAATAGAACAACAATCCAAGTTTTGTTACATACCTTACAGGTGCTCTGTATGTGCACCCTTTATGATTCTACAAACATCAACACGATAATCGAGTTCGTTCCAACTGTTTGTAGCATGTAACAACCTTCAGTTCTGGGATACTTCGGGAAGAGGAGGAACATAAACTTGATCCTTGACGTAACCCCATAGAAAGAAATCACATGGGGTTGCATCTGGAGAACGAGGTGTAATGTGTATGGCAAGTTGTTAACACCCCGACAATCATTTTGAATAACCCTGTATTAGGTTCAAACCTATTCCGATGGTATATCCATCATTTTAATGGTCCGTCTGCGTGTTTATAGCCATAGCTGTGGTTTCATACCGAAGGTAAAGGTTTGGGAATCGCCTATATCTTCTGTTGTAATATTTCTGGCACAGTTACATGTTACAGGACTTGGTGATTTTACGGTGTGGGTTTCAATATTTAATCAGTTTCGTTTTCACACTGAAAGTTGTGCGACGTGAGTGAGGACACATCGTGACCGCTAAAATAGCTGTCGGGTGTTTCGCGTATAGACTGTCAATGCTTAATCAGAAGGCACTGAAAGTTTTTAATTGCTTTGCTTGTAAGTGTGAAGTTCCTTGAGCTAGCTGAGCCCATCAGGTTCTGTACCAATTTATGTTTTTGCTGTAATTTCTTTTCTCTTAACACAAATCAGATCGCTTTACGTGCATGAGAACATTTTTATTGCAGGTTCACAACTGAAAACGAAACGCGTTTCTGGAATGTTCATGACGTGATTGTATGAAAGGTTACTGCATGACATCTGAGGGTCGGAGCCAGACGTGAAATCTGTCGCGATGTTTGCTGGCGTCGTCGTTGCGTGGTAGTACTTTCTTGCCGTCATTAAAGACAAGTATATCAAGAAAGTGGCATTCGCATTTGTGATAATTATTTGTACATTCGAGAAGGAACTACAGAAACAACGGCATATATCATGCAGCCAGAGATTTGTAAGGCGCTCATTACATTCCCGGGAAACTAGTTTTCTGTTCTTTTCCGGCCAGTTTGTGGAGCTTTGAAGGCATTTTCAACAACCGTTAATGCTCGGGAAAGAGAGAGAGAGAGAGAGAGAGCAAAGAGCTGACCACCCATCCAAAGAAAGAAAGAGAAGGAAACAAAGAAACAAACAAGCCAACAAACAGATACATAAGCACACCAGTTAAAAATGTATATGTGCTGATACTAAAATAATCACCTGAGTTTGCGTAGGTACACATTAGGAAACATTTCGTTAAAAATGCCCATTTCAGAAGGTCGAACCTAGCCCCCTTAGGAAAGTAGCTCTGAATGTGGGGATCTTGCGTGTAAAGAGGAACAGTTTCAGTAGTTTGTTGTTAACACGCTCTAATTTTGGTTCTTATCGCTGCAGCAGGCTATAACCATTAGTATAAATCAAGCCCAAAACGCACTTTTTATCACTTTTCTCTCAAAACACAGATAGCTGGCGCGCGTACGCTCCCCCACGCGCACGCACATACTTGTGTATATACACGTGAGTATACACGTATTTATGATTAATTTGCACACCTTTCGTTTGCTTAGTTTTTGACGTGGTGAATACAGGGGTGCTGATAAGTCCTTAGCCCGATCAGGAAGGAAACAAGCTACATTCCCCACATTTTATGAAACTTGGAGGTTCATTACCACATTCACAAGAGTCCACCACCTGTCCCTACCCTAGCCAAATCAATCCATTCCTCTGCCCATCAGACTTTTGACAGGCGGAGCTTGTTTCCATCCTGGTCGGGCTAGGGACTTATCAGCATCCCGGTATTTGGCGAAGCAGAAGTCAAGGAAGTGTAATTTCTGCTTCGGTAGACTGTGGTTTCGTTTGTATTTTGCGAAGTAGTTGTGTGCTTAAAGTAAGTGAATATGAATGCCATTGAAGTCTAAAGAACTGGACATAACTCGCGTACTTCGAGTGCTGCTGCTTTTTTTTTTACGTTTCTTTCACGAATTACCTGCTGCGCTCTGCTTCGTATACAGCATCTTAAAATAAATACCTTAAAATTTTAGACCACTACTGAACGAATAGTGGGTACGCGGTGGCTCAGTTTGTTGAGGCACTGTGCTACAAGTCGGAAGGTCGCGGGTTCGATTCCCGATATCATTGGAATTTTTCATTGACGTGATCGTTACTGTCGCACTATGGCCCCGGAGTTGACTCAGCCTCTAACTAAAATGAGTACCAGGAATATTTCCTGGGGGTAAAGGCGGCCGGTGCGTAGGGCTGACAACCTTACCACCTTCATGTGCAGTATGTCTTGAAATCTGGGAGCCACACCCTCCTGGAACCCTCTGGGCCTGTCCAGGCCTGTAATGGGATTGCTTTACCTTTTCTGCTTTTTACTGAAAGAACGGTATTCAGTTTTGTGCTGCTTTAAATGTATTACTTAACGTAAAACTCTACTGTACCTGCTCATTAAGAAGAATATATATTTTTTGTACCAGTTATGCTTTAAGGGACCATACTATGCCCGCACAGACCTAGATGTTTCTGTGATGGCTGTTTCTTTTTGTCGTGTGTTTCCTGACGCGTTTAGCAGGTTTCATTCCTTTGAGAGAGGTGTAACACAGAAGGTGTTTATACTATCATCTGTTCTAATGCTTGAAGTTCTTTTGCTAATCCCTAGCTTGAGAACACTGATCGTGCACTTTGTACTAGCTGCATCATAACTCATCGTACATACATTATGGAATCTCAGATAACAAATGTAGGGCTACATGCGTTTATTACCCATGCTGATGCTGTTCTAGATAGAAAGGTATTGGGGTTGCAACCACAAATACAAGGTTAAGTGTACATGGTGACCCAGAAATAAACAGGGACATTTATGACGTATTATGAAAGCAAGCTGCGAACGAAATGAGAAATGCCTGAAACGTTTAAACGTTCACTGTTCTTGCGTGACAACCAGATTCTGTAGGCGCTGTTATGAGACAGTGCCACTGTGAGGAGGGAAGATTAACAACATGGAAGGAACCGTCTGCACTGTTGTGGATTTCCGCTTCAGGTTTAGGTATTTACTAAAAAATCCGTAATTATGTCAGTGCACACCGTGTTGTGTATTTTTTATGTTTTGCTGACCGTGCCTCTCAGTATAATCTTAGTAATTGACCAACTTAATGTACAAGTTCTTGTTTTATAATAAGTTTATTATATTCCTCTACATGTTTCGAGCATTACTGTGCTCACATCAATAGGTAAAAACTGTATTATACAGTTTTTACCTCATGATGAGCACAACAGTGCCCGAAACATGTAGAGGAATATAATAAACTTATTATAAAACAAGAATTTGTGCATTAAGTTAGTTACTAAAATTACCGTGTTATGGACTTACCGGAAGTCTGGTCACATCGTGATCTGTCTGGACAAAGCCCAGAATTTTAAGTTAGTCATCCTGTTGTGTTACTTATTAGGTACCTGCATGAGTAAAATAGCGTCTACACACGTAAAATGGCTGTAGCATTTATTGTTGCAACATGTCTCGAAATTGCTGTAAAACACATTACAGTTATTTACCGAGATCTCAGTTACGAAATATTAGGGTACAAGTTGCTTTGTCTAATATATTAGTTAAAATGCCAATTAAATTAGTTACAACACACTTGGATTTTCGTAGCGTCCTAATGTGGTAGGCTGGACTTAACATGTGGTTCTTGAACGTGTTTTTGAATCTTGTTTTTTTTAATGGTTGTCCAAATATCTGTTCTTGTGACACCTGAGAACTCAGTAACTAGAACTCAATTGTGTACAACCATTTAGTGTGTTTTTAAACAATTTTTTGCCTGAAAATGGCCCATGCCGTCGAAACATGTTGCAACAAAAAGTATTATACAGTAGTTGTGTTGACGGTTCTTTATTCTTTTATCTTACAAAGCCCAGAATGTATATGAACGGTGTGCCAAGTGTATTTAGTTAGAATACTGCAGTCTTCCCTGGCTTAATTTATTGATGTATAAGTGTAGGCTAATAAAATTACTTAAAAGAGTTAAGTAATTGAAATTAATTGCGAATTATTTCAAGAGGCACGGCATCTGTAATCAAATAATTAAGACACAGGCTTGCGAGATTTCAGGCTTCCGTCGTAGCGTAGTTGAGGTTTTGAAGTCTACTGGGATGTTAACACGGCATAGGTTGGCAGCTGGTTGCTGACGTTTCGGGACACCAGTCGGGTCCCATCTTTAAGGGCAAAGGAGTCCCTAGTCACGTGACGGTCACCTTGAAATGCCTTCCCACATACACTGTGTCACATATTCTCTGCTTCATCGCTTGATGGGTCGCCATAGTGATCTGTTGCTCTAGTTACCGTCTTCCAAACCAGGATATTCCATAATGAACTTAATTTCCTCTTCTTTGCAACTCTCCCTCCTCTTCACGTCACGCAAAACTTACGCGCGTCGAATGTCGGCTTTCTCCTTATATAATGTATTCAGTTTCCTGTCATTATCATACGCTTTCCCGAACCAGGCTTCATTATAGTAACATTCCGTGCGGATTTAATTGCAGGGAGCGTCTTAATGTCGTTTTAAATAATGCTATCGCCATTTACGAAAAGCGTTGTACTGTTCACGTTCATACTCAGTTACGCAGTCTGTATAGTGTACTTTCGCTTGTGGCGCTCAGCTGGAATTGACTGCTCCCAGCGGGGGTGGGGGGGGGGCGGTGGTGGCTGAATTTGCTTATCAGCAGCCGGTTTCAGATGGCTCAAATGAACGCTATTCTGCATTTGCTTTGCTGAAGGTTTGAAGATTATGAGCACAAAAAAAGGGTCCTTAGGTACTTTGTTATTTGTGGAACTACAAGATGCAGTGATTTTCTTCTGAGACTGATTTAAAAACGTTAAAGCGCAGAAACAGCCACCACATGGTGTCTTGTTGATTGAGCAATTTATGTTTCTGAAACATGAAGCGGCTGTACTGCTCTGTTGCTGGGTCTTGTTCGGTGTGGCGTTACATGCGAAGGAGAAAGGAACAGTACGTGTGTGTGTGTGTGTGTGTGTGTGTGAGTGTGTGTGCGCATGCCCGTTTGGCGGTGTGATTTACTGGTCGTGGACCATACGTACTTTTCTATAGTGGTTATTGATATTCAGCGTGACTAACTTCAGTCTTATTTAGATTTCGTAATCTGACGAGATGAAATAAAGAGGACTGGAAGAAGGTACAAGACGAGAAGGTGAATAATTTTGTATTATCACCAACACCTGGGATTACTGGTGTAACGAAGAATTAATTGTTCTACTTTTATTATTATTATTATTATTATTATTATCATCATCATCATCATCATCTCCTTTATGCAGGGTATTTATACTTATATTCCTGAGACAAAATATGTCCCTAGGGAATACAGTGTTGCAACTATTCTGTTGTTACTATTCATAGTGCTTATTTCGTTAGTTTCATTGTTGAATCTGTTGTACTTTTACATTAGTACTTTCCGAAGTATGTGTGCAGTGCCCAATATGGCTATTTTCTGGAGTTCCTTTCCTGGTATGTTGCCCACGTATTTTCTGAATGACTTTGAAATAGTCCCAGTCGCCTCTATTATTACTGATATCATCTTTGCTTTTACATTATTATTATTATTATTATTATTGTTATGGCCGTCGTGTAATGGAAAACGAAATTGGCGGGACATAACTTATCGGGGCAAGTAAAATGTTGAAAGGGTAAAACTTATTTTTCGTGTGTAAAATGGATAATAGTAAGTGAAGAGTGGCGATTAATTTGTTATTTAAGAGATGTGATGCTGTGTAATACCATAATCACCGACGTCTCCGAGCAGCCTGCTGCGTCCCTCTTCACACTAGACTGCAGTCTTTACAGTGATGGCCGTGCGAACCGCAGCTTGCGCTCAATTTGAGGATGTACTTTATTTGGTGCCGTGTCTTGTGACAGTAATACGTATTAGATTGTATAGAGTACTGCTATCCAGCAGGACAGTGGATTTTGTTAAATGGCTTGTGTAATATAGTTTTGGGCACCACGTCTTATGAAAAACAATATTCTGACATACAGCACATGTGTTCATCAGTCTACTGTGTGTGTCGAGTGTACATTCGTCAGTCGGGAAGTTGAAGTGGTGATCTTATGATTTGCATAAGAAGGCACTCGGAATTACTCATTTCACTTGCTAGGCTTATCGTCGGGACAGAAAAATCTGAAGAGACTGTGGTGGGGTTTAGAGATGTGACCTAGTGCTTTGGAGGGGGGGGGTCAAAGGATGGATACAGGGATTTTGGTGGCAAGCTTACTGGAAAATTTATGATGCAGTAAGCAACAAAATGCACCGTTGTCCCATCCACGCATTGCTGTACGATATTGAGGAACTGTAATCCAGAACTGCTATTTATTTTATTCTCGTCGTATGGAGTATTTCTGCGCCTACCGTGGACTGCAGGATATCCACATGTATAATAATAATAATAATAATAATAATTCATGTTTTATACATACTGTAGTGATCCTTTCTCTTTGAGGATGAATCTTAAACAATCGGAACATGTTGGAGTACTGAAGTTTTAATCGCGAAATTGTATGCTGTAGAAAATATAAAATTATAATGTGCATTTGATTGGTTGTTGTATCATAAATTGTTATTTAGAGCGCGGAAATACCGTAAAATTTACTGGACAATATCGTATCGATGCAGATAAAAACATAATACCATAAAAACGGTTTCTAGGAAATGCATTTTGATGGACGGAGGTGGTTTGTGTTGTTGTTGGCTTGGGATGATGTCTTGTGGCTGGGTTTGATGTTAGCTTCACGGAGACTTCGGTTCCTGCTGTTGTAGTGGTGGATAATTGTTGGGCTAGCTAGACAGTTTGACAGACGGACGGTCGGACGGACAGTTAGTTAAACAGAACACTGGAAAATGGAATATGCGTTGTCCTGCTAGATATATATAACAACGTGTCGTTGGTATCGTGTTTTGTATATAATGGCCGTTTAATAACTATAGGAATGCGATTTTAGCCTTTTCAATTGTCTCTATTATTGAACAGCGTTGAAAAATATTTATATGTCATGGGCTCCATTTGAAAAGTATTACGAAGATGCACTTGAGTGTCACTGTGAATGGAAGGTACCGGAGTCGACCTCGGCAGCAACATATTACGAAACGCGTTATGCTGGACCATTTGGTAGAACGCCAGTTGTGTGGCCAACTTTCTCTCGTCGTTGCTAGGGATGTACATCATATTTACGTTTGTCGTATTAAGGTCATTAAGACGCATAGTCTTTACCTAATGAATTCATCTCCTATTGTGAATATTGGCCCATCGTTTTTTTTTTGTTTTCCTGGCTCATTCGTCCTTCTTGAGAAAAAAAAAGCGTTAGGCATGTGAGATTGTCGTGCTGTGTGTGTTCGTGCCTGTTTCTTGTCTCATTTGAAGCATTTAGACCGGTGGTTCCCAAACTGTGCTACGCGGATCCCGAGGGATACGCGGCCAAGTTCCCAGGGGATCCGTGGATACATTTAAGTAATGGCTGCTTTGAAGTCTACTTAATTTTTAATTGAAAAGAATAATGTTTTGTTAAAAATAATGGCGCAACGTCTTTATTCGTAGCTATATTCTGATATATAAATGTTTTTGGATACCGGTCGTCTGGACACGCTATTTACATGAGCCAGGATGTGAGGTTCCATGGGTATGTTTTTAAGCCAAAATGGGCCCGCGAGCAAAAAGGTTTGTGAAGCACTTATTTAGACAATTTTTGTGAAATTTGGTGTATAGGCAATGCCATTCGAGGACACTGCGAACCCATACTTGTTAAATTCCTACAGGAATAACAACATGGCGGATGCGCGAAATTGTGAGACGGTCGTGACAGCGTCTTGTACTTTAGAGCCTTGAAATGAATCATTGTACTGTATTTTAAAATTACGCAGTAATTATGGTAATATTGTAGAGTATAAAATAATGTGAAAATTTTCTTTATCGTTTGATTTGATGGAAATAACTAAGAATAACTGGAGTTATGAATGCGAAATTGGGCAGTGAACTGGACCGTAAACATACCTACGCATGCGTGAAAACTGAATAATATTAATTTCTATATAAGACTGTGCCATGTTACGTGCTCAGCCTGTACGTACATTTAATTCTTCATATGCCGCCGGCCTCGGTGCAACGCACGGCGGGCGCGCATTTGTGGGTACGTGCTATATACGTTTAAAATCCCTCCGTCCTGCGCAGTAATTGAAATTTGAACCCCAGCGTCGTTGCAGACAGAAGTCGCTGGCGGGACGTGGTGCCGGAGACATAAAGATGTGTCTCCGCCATGATTGGAGGCCAGGTGTTTCAGATTTTATGAATGATAAATCAGAGGGAAAATTTGAGGAAACAGCCTTGGTGTTTAGAAGACGTTTGTTCGAACGCTCCGCCGCTTTATGTTCGCAACTACTATTAAACGTAGCCCCCACCTAGCGGCTGCTGTCGATCTTTCGCAGTCAGCTGGGTGTTGCGGAATCTCGTCAGTGTCACTCTGGTGACGTAACTGAACAGCTGTGTGATGTCCGCACATCTGTGTGATCTGGGAACAACGGACGGCGGCCATAACGACTGCCCTTGTCACCCGCGTACCAAATAACCGCTGGGTACAGTTCACAACACCCTACACCCCTCTAGTGTGTAGTGTGGGTCAAGGTTACATACAAATTGCTGTTGCAGCTTTGCTGTTACCACAAGAAAAGTGTGACGCCCAGGGATGCATAAAAGTTAAGTGGCTGTGTTGAGGGTCATGAAGGGATATGAGGCAGTGGTGATACAGCTCTTAGCCCTGGCGCTAAGTGGAAAGAATCCCCGGACCCTACCCTATGGGGGCAGCCCCCCACCCCCGCACTGTGTCTGTCACCTCTTTTCGGTTTTATGTTCTTTAGCATCTTCAGCGAGTGATGTGTAGTGTAGTTCCTTTTTTCGTGATGGATGAAGCGTATTAAATTTATCACTGGAACAAATTCGACGTTCAGGTGTCCGCGCATCGTGATAAATTCTTATAATAAAACCAACTAGATGCATTAATTTCTCAGATTTATTTTTGGAATGAAACTGTACATGTTCCTCTGTCCATCATCAGGAGTTTTTCACTGTACACACAGCAATGGTATATGTCATACAGGTTTGCTGACAGCTTGCGAGCAGGATCAGGACGGAAGTGCAGTTCCGGCCTGATCCTGCTCGCTAGCTGTCAGCAAACCTGTATGACATATACCATTGCTGTGTGTACAGTGAAAAACTCCTGATGATGGACAGAGGAACTGTCCCAAACATGTAGAGTTTTATTCCAAAAATAAATTTGAGAAATT